>OGQA01000189.1_pt1 | contig 35456 bp, 35 predicted proteins | sample 1553011 | NCBI WGS metagenome assembly OGQA01 (sample SAMEA2580256, study PRJEB22360) | human gut metagenome | biome: human gut; feature: human-associated habitat; material: faeces | place: Denmark | collected 2008/2010 | reverse complement strand
CTCGACATGGGGCTGCGGTGACAAAATTGGACGCGCCGACAGGCCATGCGGCCGGTTCCCGGGCATCGGGCCGCCCACACGCACGCCCCGCAGTCCCGACCTGCCGGCGCCCGCTCTCGACATGGGGCTGCGGTGACAAAATTGGACGCGCCGACAGGCCATGCGGCCGGTTCCCGGGCATCGGGCCGCCCACACGCACGCCCCGCAGTCCCGACCTGCCGGCGCCCGCTCTCGACATGGGGCTGCGGTGACAAAATTGGACGCGCCGACAGGCCATGCGGCCGGCGCCCGGCCATCGTGCCAGCCCACACGTGCCCACGCAGCCCCGGCCAGGAAGGCACACGCTCCCGACATGAGGCTGCGGCGGCGGAGTGGTGTTATACCGACAGCTCGCTCATGCGAACCATCTTTCCGTCCAGCGCCGCCGATCTGTACCCGGCCTCCACCACCCGTTGTGACAGGGCCGCCTCCGCAATCGTGGGCGTCTCCCGATAGACGGGTTCGCCCTCCAGCAGCAGGCTGCGATAGAAATGCAGTTGCGATGCCATGTGTGCATCCGTCATCCAGCCAAGGCTTGTCCGTGGATACAGCCCGGCAACGTGCTGCGCAAACGCCGAGCCCAGGGGCGCAGCCCCGCAGGTTTCACGAGCGTCCGCCTGGCGGTACACGCGCAGCCTGCCAGGGGCGGCTGCCGTGAAATGCAGGCTTCCGGCCGTACCGTAGACGGAAAAGGTCGAGCTCTGCTCCAGGACCGACGCCACGCGCGTGATCTCCACAATACCTTCCATGCCGTTCACCAGCCGCACGCGCACCTGCGCGCAATCCTCCACATCGACGTTGACGGGCTGCCCGGTCTTCTCGTCCGGGCGCTGCCGGATGACCGTTTTCATCTCCGCCGCGACTGCGTCCACTTCGCCGAGGGAAAAACGAATCAGATCCATGATATGCACGCCGATATCCAGCAGGGGGCCGCCGCCTGAGGCGGCCTTCTTCAATTTCCAGTTGCTTTTGCGGGATGGATTCAGATAGCCGGAATGCTGGACGCGGCACTGGAACTCTATCACCTCGCCGATCTCTCCGGCCGCCACCAGGTCCCGAATGGCGATCACGCCCGGCATAAAGCGGTACATCAGCGCGACCTGATTCCGCACCGGACAATCCCCTGCCAGCCGGGCCAGCGCCTCGGCCTGGGCCATGTTAACGCCCACCGGTTTTTCCAGGTACAGTTTTTTCCCGGCGCGAATCACCTGCGCCGCCTGTTCAAAATGCACGTCGTTGGTGCTGCAAATATCGACGACATCGCTTTCCGAAATCAGTTCTTCCAGGGTTTGCGCATACCCGAGGGAAAAGAAAGGCGCCGCAAGAGAGCGGTTGCGCCGATAGATCTTTCCAATCCGAACGGGGAGTCCGGTATCGGCGGCAATGGCGGCCACCGCCATGCAATGCGTCCTTGCGATGGAGCCGAAACCGATCATGCCAATGGTCAAAGCGTTCATGTCAACCTCCTGTATGGTACAGATTTTCTCCCGTTTTTTCTCCCAGCAGCAGCGTCTCCAGCGCATAGGCGACGCCGTCTTCATCATGATCCAGCGTAATATAGTCCGCCAGAGCCCGAATTTCGGGTTCCGCATTGCGCACCGCCACGCGCGTGCGCCCCGGCGTAAACATGCTGCGATCGTTGTCGCTGTCCCCTATCACCATGACCTGCCGGTCATCCAATCCCAAATGCTCCATCAGCAGCTTGAGGCCGCTGCCCTTGTCGCAGTTGCGCGCCGTCAGCTCGACATACCGCGGCGTATTGCAGCTGATCTCTGCCCCCTCAATCCGCTCGAGCCGGGCGAGGCATTCCCGATAGGCATTGTCATCCAGAAAATCCAGATTGAATTTTTCAATCCGATCCATCCGTTCCTCAAAGATCCGCCCCGCATCCGCCCTGCGCTTCCACATGGAAAAAAAGGCGTTTACATATGCCGCGTCAGAAGCGTACTTCTGCCGAATCAGCTCCATGGATTCCCCGGAAAGATACAGCATCCCGCCGGACATAAACCCGAGGGCGCAACGATACTCTGCGGTAATCTGTGCAATTTCGCGCACGGCATCCACGGGAATCAGCTGCTGCGCAATGATGCGCCCTTCGCGCAGATCATAGACCGTTGCGCCGTTGGCCAGGACGCAATAGCGGAACGCCCGGATCGTCCGCAACTGCTCCGGAAGCCCATAGAGCGGGCGCCCGGTTACCGCGGCAAACACCACCCCGCTTCTGATCACGCGCTCGATCGTTTTCAGACTGTGCGCCGAAACAACCCGCTCCGAATCGAGCAGGGTGCCGTCCATATCACAGCCAACCAGACGAATGTCCGTCATCGTTCTCATGCCCCAGTTCCCCCATCCCCGAATTGCGGCGTCGTTATCAGCAGCGTGCAGGCGCCATCGACCCGGCAGCCGTCCAATGCCGCCGGCAAAAACAGGCTGTCTCCTTTGGTCAGGCGCTCCGAGCCCGCCCCGCCGGTCAGCAGCCCCGTTCCGCCGACGCAGGTAACGGTACGGAAACTGCCCGTGCCGGCCGGAAGGCGCCAACGGCCGCGAACGTTGACGCGATCCACCTTAAAATGCGCATTACGGCACAGGGGCAAGGCCCGGTTCGCTTCGTCGTCTCCGCCGGCTGAATCAACCGCCGGCTGCAGGCCGAGATCCACCACGTCCATTGCGCGCTCCAGCTGCAGTTGGCGCGGCCGCCCATAGTCGAACAGGCGATAAGTAACGTCGCTGTTTTGCTGAATTTCCACCACCAGACACCCCGCTCCAAGGGCGTGAACCATCCCGCTGGGTATGGTGATAGAATCCCCCCGATGGACCTCAATCCGGTTCAGATACTGCTCTGCGCGGCCTGCAAGGACGGCGTCCCGCAGTTCCGCCTTCGTGCAGGAACGCACCCCGGCAATCAAGCAGGCGCCGGGTTGAGCGTCCAAGACATACCACATCTCGGTTTTGCCGCTGCACCCCTCGACACGCCCGGCATAGCCGTCATCGGGATGGACCTGCACGGACAGCGGCTCCCGCGCATCGATCAGCTTGACGAGGAGGGGAAACGACGCCGCGCTCCATCCGTCCCCCAGCAGCGCCTTCCCCTGCCGCTTCGCCAGCGTGCGGAAAAGCTCCCCCGCAAATCTGCCATTGGCGACCCTGTTGTCGCTGTCGCTGCGGCAGGCGATATCCCAGCTTTCCCCGATACACCGGTCGGAAAATTCCCCGCGCAGGCGGGGGATTTGTGTGCCGCCCCAGATCTTTTCCCTATATATGGAGGAAAGCCGCATGGGATACCAGGTTGACTGTACATTCAAGACTTCCATTCGACCAGCAATTCCTCCAGAGAATGCAGACAAACCGTCGCCAGCCGCGCCTGCTCCGCACTCGGTCGGACAACATCCGGCACCAGAATGCACCGCATGCCGCCGGCTACGGCGGCCAGCAATCCGTTGACCGAATCCTCCAGCACGACCGTCTGCGACGTCGAGACCCCGCACGCCTGACAGGCAAGTAGGAAAAGGGCCGGATCCGGCTTGCCCGCCGGAACATCCTCGCCGCAAAACACCCGTTCAAAACGATCGTAAAGCCCCGTTTTTTTCAGGCACAGATGCGCCCGCTCCCAACTGTTTGAAGTCGCTACCACGCAGCGGACTCCCCGCCCGAGCAGCCTGTCCACCAATGCCAGAGAGCCCGGCTTTAGCGGGATCTCCCCGTCGATCAGCGCCTGTTCGTACGCCTTCTTGTTGGCATCGACGAATGCCTCCAGACCGTCCGCCTGCGGATAACGCGCCCGATAATATCGATGCGTCGCCTCCCACGTCATGCCGACCGTGGCCAATACGTCCTCCTCGGTCAACGGAAATCCCACGCGGCGCGCCGTCTCCAGCGCGACGCGTATGCCGAGCCGCTCCGTATCCAGCAGGAGCCCGTCCATATCAAAAATGGCAAGGACAACGTCGTGAAAAAACGCCATACCTCACCCCTGTTCCTGCTCCGCCGCAACCGTCCCCGGTTGTTTGAGCGCGTTATGCAGCGCCGCGCGCTGCGCTCCGTCCGCAAACGCATCGTCGGGAACCGCCGCAACGGCTCCATTCTTCAGAACAATGCAGAGATGGCCGTGATAATCGTATGCGCGTTCGACTTCGTCGAGCGGGTAGGCGCGCTGGCGGGTTGCATCGCCGATGGACAGCGTCCCATCCGCAATGCGCAGGACCCGTTCCCGTTCCATGCCGTCCTTTGCCTGCGCGATGTTCTGCTCGATCCGCTTTTGGCACCGGCCGATATAATGGCGGCGATATCCCAGGGCACACCAGGCCAGGAGCGCAAAGGCGCCCACTGTCAGGCCATAGGAAAGAAACCCGTCCGTGCCCGCCGAGCGTCTGGCGAGGAGGTTGTCCAGCGCATAGAGGAAGACAACCGCGGCGACAAACGCCAGGATCCAGGTCCGCCGCGCAACCGCTCGCCGAAAACGATCGGTATGCGTCAGCGCATGCATGAGGCAGGCGACGGAACCCTCCGGCGTGTTGTAGTATCTGATCTCCAACGCTTGCTTCCCTCCTCTCCACGGCCCGCGTTATAGCGTGTGGCTGCCGCGGTGATAGTCGTCCTCCACCCGGATGATATCGTCCAGTTCCGGGGTCGTAACCTCGATGAACCTGAAGTCCTCCAGCGCCCGTTGGCGATGCATGACAAACGGATGGTTTTTCATGATATCTCCAGGACCGACCTCCCGTTCCACAAAACGACCCTGCTCGTCCTGCGTCGTGTAGATGGCGCGTCCCTGCAGCACATAGAGCGTTTCCAGCTTCTTCTCATGGTACTGCAGGCTCACCGCATGTCCCTTTCTGATCAGCAGCTCGCGGACGGCGTAGTGATCGTTGCAATCAATCCACTTTTCCGTTCCCCACGGCTTTTCTACAATTTCCCCGGATGGATATGGCGCTTGCATCTCTTCCTCCTCAAAGCTTGGTTTTCACAAACTCGTTGATGTTCCGATAGCGGACATGCCGCGCGTCAATCCCGAACTTCAGGCTCAGCCGGTACGATGCCAGCTGCAGAAACGCCAGTCCGACAAAAATGTTGAACCGGCTATCCGGCGCGGAGCAGCGGATGTCCCCGCCATCCCGATTGGACACAACGCAAATGCGGTCGGTCAGGCGATTGCCCAGCAGGAATCGTCTGAGTCCCTCTCCAAAGTCGCGGGACGCCCCGTCGAGCGCATAGATCAGGAACACATCGTTTCCATCAACGCCCATTTCAAAGCCGTGCAAAAACTCCTCCAGCTCCTTATGCGCCGCCTTGATGTAGGCGCACTCCGTCACCTTCATCGCGAACTCCCGCGCAACCGCATAGTGGTGCGCCGTTGCCGTTACCCAGAGCATGTTGTGCGTTTCCACCAGGTCCGTAAAGCGCCCCATCTGCGCTTCCAGCTCTTCGGTGTACCGTCGCAGGCGCGAAACGACGCCGCGTATTTCAGCGAGTTCGGCAGCCAGCCGTCCCTGATCGATATATCCCTGCATCCGGGCGGCATGCAGCCCGAACAACAGCAGCGACAGGACTGTACAACTGACGCCCTTGGTCTTGGAATTCCAGTTCTCCTCGCCGCAGCCGATGTTGATGTGCGCATCCGCCTCTCTGGCGATCAGGCCGTCGTCGTTGCCGGTCAGCCCCACCGTGATGCACTTCCCCTTCGCCGCGCGCTGCGCCTTCACCACGAGCGCGGAGTTGCCGACCTGAGAAATGAATATCGCCAGATCATCTTTTTGCAGATGATGCTGCGTCGATAGAAATTCCACAGGATGGTATACGGAAACCGACAGACCGTAGTCCGTTAAAAACGGCTCCGCCATCTTGCCGGAATTGAAAGAAGATCCGCAGCCCACGATGAACAGACGCCGAAACGCCGGATGGGCCGGATGGCGATAGCCGTCCAGCAGGCCGGTGAGCAGCTCCTGCTCCTGATACAGATAATCCAGCATGGTGTCCATGATGCTCCTCCCGCTAAACGCGCTCGTAGTTCTTTTTGGTTTTGTTTGGTTTTATTTTATCCGATTATTCAGCGCATTTCAATAGCGTTGGTTTGGATTTGTATTTAATTGTGCATTATTTCTTCATATAGTCGTATCTTTTTCTGTCTTTGCTTGGAAAATCCTTCTGATTTTGTTTCTTTTTGGAACTGTTTATACTGTAAAAAACTTCTTCAGGATTGACATTGTCTTCGAAGACGGGCTAAAATAGTAATCAGGTTCCAAAATGTTTCCGCCCGCACGGGCGCCGGAGGTTATTCATGCTGATACAACGCGCAACAGGGCCGCATCAGGCCGATCAAAAAGGGGAGGCGCCCAACGCCAGGCACCACGGGATTTCCGTTTCGCCCGGAATTGCAATCGGCCCCGCCTATTTTTTTCAGCCGCTCGAATATGAAATTGCCGAAGCGCATTGCGCGGCCGCCGAAAAGGACGAACAGCTACAACTGTTTGAAAAAGCGCACGCGGCCGCCCTGGACGAGCTGGACGCCATTTTTGCCTCCTTTGACGACGCGCAAAAGGATAAGGCCGAAATCTTCCGTGCGCACAAGGAGCTTTTGCAGGACGACGCTCTGCTTGGCGACATCCGCGACGGTATCTCTTCGAAGCTGTACACGGCGGAGTGCGCCGTGGACATGGCCTTTCGGGAATACATTGCGCTGTTCGCCGAAATGGAGGACCCCCTCTTTTCCGGGCGTGCCGCAGACCTGCGGGATTTGCGCAACCGCCTCCTCAGGCTGCTGCGCGGCGATGAGCAGAAGAGCCTCAGCCATCTTCCGGGCAGCGTGATCCTGGTGGTACACGACCTCTTGCCGAGCGATACGGCCACGCTGGACCGCGAGCATGTGCTTGGAATCGTTGCCGAGATCGGGGGCGCAACCTCCCACTCCGCCATCATTGCGCGCGGGCTGAACATCCCCGCCGTGCTCGGCGCCGCCGACGCCCTTTCGTACTGTACGGACGGCGGCCGGATCATCCTTGACGCGATGTCCGGCGTGATCATCACCGCTCCGGATTCGGCGCTGGTGGAGGAGTATCGGGTCAAACGCTCCAGCTATCTGTCACAACGCGCGACCATCCAGAAATATTTGGACACCATCCCCGTGACCAGGGATGGCGTGCGCATAGAGATCGGGCTCAACACCGGTTCGGATGCGGTAAACGATTATGAGGCGTACGTGGATTACGTCGGCCTTTTCCGCTCCGAATTCCTGTATATGCAGAGCAACCATCTCCCCACGGAGGAAGAACAGTTTGAAGCGTACCGCCGGGTGGTCGCACGGTTTGGCAGTCGCCCGGTCATTCTGCGCACGCTGGATATCGGCGGCGATAAGCAGCTCTCCTATTACCAGCTGCCGAAAGAGGAAAACCCCTATCTCGGCAAGCGCGCGCTGCGGCTCTGCATCTCCGACGAATCGATCCTGCGCACCCAGCTTCGCGCCGCTTACCGCGCCGCCGCATATGGCAATCTTGAGCTCATGCTGCCCATGGTGGGCAGCATGGACGATATCGACTATGCCAAATCCGTAGCAAAATCGGTCCGCGAGGAGCTGACTGCGGAGGGCGTGGTGATCGGGGAAATGCCGCTTGGTATCATGGTGGAGATCCCCTCCATTGCAATGATTGCCGACCTGGCCGCCGCCGAAGTGGACTTTGCCTCCATCGGCACCAACGATCTTACGCAGTATCTGTGCGCCGCCGATCGGCTGAACGCGGATGTTTCTGCCTTTTATCAGCCTCTCTCCCCGGCCATGTTGCGCACGCTGAAGCGGGTCATCGACGCCTTCCGTTCGGCCGGGAAGCCGGTATCCGTCTGCGGGGAAATGGGCGGCGATGTGCGCGCGGCGCTGCTGTTGGTGGGACTCGGACTGAGAAAGCTCAGCATGAGCGGTTCCTCCATCGCCGAAATCAAGGCGATGCTGGCGCAGCACACGATCGGGGAAATGGAAGCGGCCGCCGAACGGGCGCTTGCCTGCCGCACCGAAGCGGAAGTCATCGCCCTGGTCGACAGCCTGCTGTAGAATCTGCCGATACGGCGTATCCCGCCCTCCCGTCATCTGGCAGGCGGGCATGCAGCCGACAGGCGGGCCATGCATCCTGCATGGCCCGCCTGTCACGCCTCCTCAGATAAGCTTTTTCCGCTCAAGCTGTTTTTCGATCACCCGTTCATCCAGCGGACAGGGCATGCCTCCCAGCCGTATCCCCGGTTTGGTCTTCCCATGATAATCGCTTCCGCATGTCGCCAGCAGGTCGCGCGTGCAGGCAATTTTATAAAGAAACTTTGCCGTTTCTTCGTCGTGATAGCTGCTGAAAGCCTCAATCCCGTCAAGCCCCTCGTCGAGCAGGCTTCCCAGCCGCTCCATATGACCCTCCAGGTTTTTCCCGGGATGCGCCAGAACGGCGACGCCGCCATGTTCATGGATCAGGCCAATGATCTCCTCCATCGTTGGGAGCGCTATCTCCACATAGCACGGCTTGCCCCGCGCAAAGAAATCCCAGTAAAAGTTGACATAGGGATTGTCCCCGCGCACATTTCCGCTGCGATAGGGCGCCAGCAGCGGGTTTGACAGGTACCGCGGGTCCTTCAAAAGCGCCTCGGCAAACGATTCGCCCGTATAGGCGCCGCCGCACACACCCGCCATATCCGCGGGAGAAAGGCAAAAGCCAAGCGCATTGACCAGCTCGAGCTTGCGCGCGTTGTTGGCCAACTCCTGCGCCAGATAGGCGTCGCCCAGCCGGTTGAATGCCGAACAGGTATGATCGATGCCGTAACCGAGGACGTGGAAATCCATACCGCTCCAGCGGCAGTCGATTTCAATCGCCGGGATACATCGAACCCCCAGATGCGCCGCCGCCGCCATCGCCTCCGGCACCCCCCGCACGGTGTTGTGATCCGCGATCGCCATACAGGTTATGCCGGCGTTTCCACACCGTTCCACCAGCATTGCGGGCGTGCTCTCCCCATCGGGACTGTAGCGGCTGTGAATATGCAGGTCGATATGCCTGCTTCCCTTGTCGTCCATCATCTGCAGGATTGGCAACCCCGTCCTGTCGGCACAGCGTGGCGGCCCAGGCCGTGGGCCGCCGCAGCGGGTCGAAAACGGGACGCTGGATCGACTTCAACGTCCCTTCAACGCCTCATTCACCGGCGCCCGCTTCAATAAACGCAACCAGCTCGTCCACGGCCCGCTGTTCGTCTTCCCCCTCTGCGCGGACGGTCACGGGCGTACCCTTTACCAGGGCAAGCGTCATCAGGCGCAAAACCGATTTTGCGTCGGCACTCTTCCCCGTATTTTCGTTTTCAACGGTAATCTGCGACTGATACTGCTTGGCGCAATTTACAAAACCGGTCGCCGGCCGGGCGTGCAGGCCGGAAGCATTTACAACACAGGTATGTTTCTGATACATGATGCTGCGTCCTTTCGTTTGTTTAGAAAATTCGATTCCGATCCCATTGTTCGGCAAAGAATATCACCTGTTTTGTATAAAATAGCATGGTTGTTTCCCAGTGTCAACCCTGTTTCGGAATTTTTGCGCCCTATAATGGACGTTCATTTCAACTAATTTTGAAATATCTCCCCAAAATTTGTTTTTAATGGTATGAAAATGTTTGGATATGTGCTATAATATTGGTCAGCCTGGGAAAGGAGATATGACAATGATCATCGACATCAACAACATGATCGGCACCCGGCCTTTGCGGTCCTTCAGATCGGCCGATTTACTGTTGCGCGAGATGGATGCCGCCGGTGTGGATCGTGCAGTCATCTCCTGCTTCCCCACGCAGGATGAAAACGCAGTTGTACTGGAAGCGATTCACGCGCACCCGGACCGGCTGAGCGGCATGTTCCTGATCAACCCCCATCAAAAGCAGGCCGAAGCCTCCTATCGCAGAGCCATCGAGCAGGGGTTCTGTTCCCTCCGGCTTGAACCGCTTGCACACGGCTTTTCGGTGGACGACCTTGCGCTGCTGTCCCCCCTGATGCGGGTATGTGCCGCGTTTGAAACGCCCGTCTGGATCTATGGCACCGCCGATGTCTGTTGTGCGCCGATCCTCTTCCAGGATCTGGCGGAGGCTTTCCCGCGCGTCCCCGTTATCATCGGCTATATGGGGTATAACTATGAAGCGTCGTCGGCGATCAGCATTGCAAAGCGATACGCCAACATCTATCTCGATCCGACGGCGGCAATGAAGCAGAATCTGCTGCGGGCCGTCAACACCGCAGGCCCCGAAAAACTCCTGCTCGGCTCCGGTACGCCGGTTGCGAGCTACTTTGAGTTGGAGATTGAAAAGATTCGCCTGATCGAGCCCGACCCGGCAAGGCAGCAGCAGATGCTGGGCGGCAACGCCATCCGTCTGTTTCGGCTGTAAAGGAGCGCAAACATGATCGTCGATATGCTGGTGAACATTGGCTATAAAAAGGGAAACGGCTCCGATTATACCGATCGGGCGCTCATTGCGGTCATGGATCGCCACAACGTATCCCGCTCCGTCGCAATCTGCCAATCCGAATGGCCGGACAATGCGGCGACCTTTCGCTCGGTCCAGGCCTATCCGGACCGGCTGATCGGGATCGGTATGGCAAATCCCTGGCACCCGGATGCCGAACAGGAGCTGGAAAAATGCTTCTCGGCATATGGATTTCGCGGTGTGAAATTCAACTGCCTGCGTTTCGGCCTCTCCGCCGAACGGCATGGGCTGATGGACCCACTGTTCTCCATCATCAGCCGCCATGGCGGATTCGTGATCGCGCACGCCATGTCCGACCTGTTCAGCATCCCCAATAAATGGGAGGAAATGGCCCGGAGCTTCCCCGGCGTGCCGGTTTTGATGTCGCACATCGGATCGCCCAACATGCACGAAGCCGCCATCCGCTGCTGTAAGCGGACCAAAAACCTATATTTGATTACAGCGGGGGCTTTCCCGCGCCATATTGCGGATGCCTATGAGGCGCTTGGCCCCGAAAAACTGTTCTTTGCCTCCGACGGGCTCTATGGCTCCATGGGCCAGGAGTTGAGCACGATTCGTTTCATCGTCAAGGACCCGGTGGCCCGATCGATGATCCTCGGCGGCAATGCAAGGGATATTTTAAATCTATAGCGCAGGAGGAAGCCAGCATGCAAGAATTCCTTATCCGTCCCGCCATCCGGCAATACGATGACTGTGTCCAGTTCGTTTCAGACTTGAAAATCACGGGCGACGACCTCATCCTAACCAATGAATATATTTTCCGCCCACATTTTGAAGCCATGCGGCTCCCCTGCCCCGTACTGTATCAGGAACGGTACGGCAGCGGCGAACCGTCGGATGACATGTTTCGCGCTTTGCTGGCGGATGCGGCGTGTCCGCACGGCCGCATCATTGCCATTGGCGGCGGTACGATCCTTGACCTTGCCAAACTGCTCGCCCTAAAAAACCGCGACCAGGTCGCGGCGCTGTATGCCGGCGAAGCGGTTCCGGAAAAGGCCTGCCCGCTCATTGCGGTTCCAACCACCTGCGGGACGGGAAGCGAGGTCACGAACGTTTCCGTTCTCTCCCTCGTTTCGCTTGGCACAAAAAAGGGGCTGGCACATGTCGCGCTGTATCCGGACATGGTCGCGCTGGTGCCGGATCTGGTCAAGGGGCTGCCCTATCGCTTCTTTGCGACCAGCTCACTGGATGCGTTGATCCATGCCGTGGAATCGGCGCTTTCCCCCAAAGCGACCCCGTTCAGCAAGGCATACGCTTACCAGGCGATTGCGACGATCCTGGCGGGGTACCGCGTCATTGCCCGCGACGGGGAGGAAGCGCGGATGCCGCTGTTGGGCGATTTTCTCATCGCCAGCACCATGGCCGGCATTTCCTTCGGCAACGCCGGCTGCGCCGTGGTCCATGCCCTCAGCTATCCGCTTGGGGCAAAACATCATATTGCCCACGGGGAATCGAACTACGCGCTGTTCATGGGGGTCATGCGCAACTACCTGGAACTGCAAAGCGGCGGCGAAATGGAGACGTTGACCGGGCGCCTCTCGGCCGCCCTGAGCTGCGCGCCCGCGGAGGCATGGCGCGCGCTCGAGGCGCTGCTCAACCGGATCCTGCCGCACAGGCCGCTCTGCGAGTATGGCGTCACGCAAGAGGATCTGGACGAGTTTACCGATTCCGTCATGGAAAACCAAGGGCGGCTGATGGCAAACGCGTTTGTCCCGCTGGATCGCGCGCGGGTATCCAAGATTTATCAAGAACTGCTTAAGTGAGGCGAGAAATATGTTTCCCATTACCGAACGGGTGAAATACCTGAAAGAACAGGTGCTCAATACGCCCCCGGTCCTGCGGGCCGACCGGAGCATGATTGCCAAAGGCGCCTTCATCGCACACGAGGGGGAAAACCGCCTCCTGCAGCGGGCCCACATACTGGAAGCCGTGCTCCATGAAATCCCGATCAACATTTTGGACCGGGAGCTGATCGTCGGCCTGCCGGGCGATTCGCTGAACGTGGCTCAGATCTTCCTGCCGGAAAACAGTGCGGAGCAGCTGATGCGCGAGCTGGATACCCTTCCCGCGCGCGAGCAGGATCGGTTTCTCGTGCCCGATCGGGTAAAAAACGAGTTGCGGGAGCTGGCCGGCTTCTGGAACGGCAGGACCGCAAACGACCGCATCACCGCCATGATTGAGCCGGACGATAAAAAGCTGCTGGACGCCGGCGTATTCTTTATCCAGAAAGACGTCGGCTACGGGCATTGCCTTGCCGACTACGAGACCGTGCTGAAGATCGGTTTTGCCGGCCTCAAGCAGCGGGCGCAGCGCCGGCTCGACCTTGCCGACCCGAAGGACGAGCGCCGCCCCTTCTGGGAGGCCGTTGTCATCGTCTGCCAGGCTGCAATGGACTATTCCGATCGCTATGCCGCGTTGGCGGAGCAGCAGGCGGAACGCTGCGGCGACGCCGCGCGTCGGGCTGAGCTCGAACAGATTGCCCGCATCTGCCGCAAAGCGCCCCTGTACGGTGCTGAAAGCTTCCAGGAGGCGTTGCAGGCGCTCTGGATGGCCCATCTCATCATTCAGATCGAATCCGATGGCACGGGCGTATCCTTCGGCCGCCTGGACCAATACCTGTACCCCTACTACTGCGCCAGCACAAAGGCGGGCCAGTCGCAGGAGGCCCTGCAGGAACTTCTGGACTGCTTCTGGATCAAGACCAACCACCTCCTCAAATACCGGCCCTCGGCTGCGGCAAAGCTCTGGTCGGGATATATCATGAACCAGAACGTCACGATTGCCGGTAGCCTGCCGGATGGCAGCGACGCGACGAACGCACTCTCCTATATGTGCGTGGAATGTCAAAAACGCCTGTGCCTGAAGGAGCCGCAGTTTTCGCTCCGCGTTTGTAACGGCACGCCGACAGCGTTGCTTAAAAGCGCCGCCGAGGCGCTCGCCACCGGCGGTGGAAAGCCGCAATTTGTCAGCGATCCCACCATCATTCCTTCCCTGCAGCATCTCGGCGTTCCGGAGGATGAAGCGAAGAACTATGCGATTATCGGTTGTGTGGAGCCGGGCATCGTCGGCGGTTGGGGCCGCTGCAAAAGCGGGCACATCAACCTGCCGAAGGTGCTCGAGCTGTTGCTCAACAACGGGGTTGATCCGGTGACGCACAGCGATTGCGGCATCCCGGTCGGGGTCGATTTCCCAACCTTTGAAGACTTTTTCTCCGCCTTTGCGTCGGAGCTGGACTTTGTGATCGGCCGGCTGATCGGCATCCAGAAGAACGTCACCCATCGTGTCCTGGAGGAGGACGTGCCGCACGTCTACCTCTCCTCGCTCTTCCCGGATTGTATCGAAAAGGGGCTGGACTTCACCAGCGGCGGCTCCCGGCATGACTGGAGCAGCTTTACCATCACGGGCATGGCCAACGTGATCGATTCGTTCTATACGATCAAAAAGCTCGTGTATGAACAGAAGGCCTTCTCCCTGGCCGCGCTTTGCCGCGCATTGACGGCCGACTTTGCCGGATATGACGACATGCTGCGCCAGATCCTTGCGCTTCCCAAATACGGGAACGACATTGCCGAAGTGGACGACCTGGGCGGCCGGATCGCCGATCTGCTCTACGATACGGTGGAGCATTACCGCGCGCACCACAACTCCCGCGTCACGATCGGATATGTGACGGTTACGAAAAGCGTATCCTACGGCAAGCGTACCGGCGCAACCCCCGACGGCCGTCATGCCTTTGAAGCGTTTGCAGACGGCGTATCACCCTCGCACAACTTTGACGTCAAGGGACCCACTGCCGTTATGAACTCCGCCAGCAAGCTGGACCTGATGCGCGCCGGCGAGGGGTGTATTCTGAACCAGAAATTTGTCGCCAACGCCCTGAAAGAGGATTATCAGCGCGAGAAGTTCGCAAACTTTTTGAAGACCTTCCTGATCGATCTTGGCGGGCTGCACGTACAGTTCAACATCGTTGACAGGGCCACGCTCCTGGCCGCGCAGGAAAACCCCGCCGCATACAAACACCTGCTGGTGCGCGTCAGCGGTTTTAGCGCCTATTTCGTCGACCTCAGCAGGGAGGTCCAGGAGGATGTGATCGGCCGGACGGAGTTTCAGGGCATCTAATGGAGAGGGACAGCATGCTGGGTCGGTTGTTGAACATACAGCGCTTCTGTACGCAGGATGGTCCCGGCATACGCACCACCGTGTTCTTAAAGGGATGTCCGCTCCGTTGCGTCTGGTGTTCCAATCCCGAATCGCAGGCCGGGCAGGTGCAATATGCCATCGACGCGCAGATCTGCCAGGGCTGCCAAACCTGTCGCCGCGTTTGCCCGCATGGCGCCGTTGAGGTCCTGCAGTCGGGCGTGTGCGCCATAGCGCAGGAGCTGTGCCGCTCCTGCGGCGCCTGCCACGGGGCCTGCCCGGCGCAGGCCGTCAAACGGTACGGATATGCGGCGACCGTCGAAGAGGTCCTTGCGGAAGTCCTGCGCGACATGCCCTACTATCGCCGCACGGGCGGCGGGTTGACCGTCTCCGGCGGAGAACCGGCCGTGCAGTGGCAATTTACCCGCGAGCTGCTCCGCCGCGCAAAAGAAGCGGGCGTGGGAACGCTGGTGGAGACCGCGGGCGCAGTCGGCTGGGAGCAGCTCTGGGCTGCGCTGGAAGAGGCGGACATCATATACTTTGACCTCAAGTTTGCGTCTTCCGAACTCCACAAACGCTATACCGGCATGGACAACGCGCTGATCCTGGATAACCTGCGCAACACATCCGCCCGCAAGGAAAATCTCGTGGTCAGAATCCCGCTCATTCCCGGCATCAACGACGCGCCGGAGGAGCTGGGCCGGATGGCGGAGCTGATCTGCCGCCTGCCGCACGTTTCACGCATCGGGCTGTTGCCCTACCACCGCTACGGCGTTAAAAAATACGCGCTCCTCGGCCGGGACTATGCGCTCGAGCAGGTGCCCGTCCAGACCGAGCAAAGCGTTGCGCAGGCGCGCGACCTCCTGGCCCGGGCCACCGGCAGGGAGGTGCGCAGCGGCATCTGAACCGCCCGGCGCCGTTCTTTTTGCGCCACAAACCCCATGGAACGCAAAGAGGAGCGCGGACCAGCCGCGCTCCCGTCTACAGATCCTCCTTCAACGCTTCCAGTTGAGCAGGCGGCAAATATTTTCTCCCATGATCAGGCTGCGGATCTTTTCATCATCCGTGGCCTTCTTGACGAGCGCGATGGACAGCTCAAACCGGCCCCAGCTGGCATCCGTCCCCATGAGGATCTTATGCGGGTCCATGCCCGCGATTGCCTGCCGCAATGTGTTGAGACCCACGCCGGCGGTATCGACATAGAGATTCTCATATCGATTGGCGGCCCGAATGGCCGCTTCCACGGCGTCCGGCTGGCCGATATGGGCAAGGATCAGTTTGACGTTCGGGAACGTGCGCGCCATCTCCTCAAACTTCCCCGGCATATTGAACATGTCGGATTCTCCATGGCAAAGCACCGGTTTGTGGTAATGATCGCAAATTTCAAAGATGGGGTCCACGATCTGATGCCGGTCCAACGCGTACCCGTGCCGCAGGGTGTTGAGCTTCAACCCGTACAGGTGGAGATCCCGAAAACAATGCTCGAGCTCTTCTTCCGCAGAGTACAGCCACGGATTGACGACCGCGTAACCAATGATGCGATCCGGGTACTGTCGCTGTGCCGCAGCGGTATATTCGTTGTCGTACGACTCCGGCTGGGAAGTGGCCACGCAGGCGTCCACACCGGCCCTGTCGAGCCAGTCGATCAGCGTTTCCGCAGGGAAGTTTTCGCCCTTGCGGACGCCAAAATGGTTGTGAGAATCGACGATCATTTCCTTACCCTCCTATCAGCGTTTGTGCGTTCCCGCCCAGGATAGCCGCCAGCGCCTTCGCATCGGACACCTCGCCCCTGATCTTCATCATTTCAAGGTCATAATCCCCATAAGGCATGTCCGAACCCATGACAATCCGTTCGCAGCCGACGTCGGCAAGCTGTTTCTGGATGTTAACGGCAAACACGGTGGACGTTTCCAAATACAGGTTTTTCGTGCGGGCCGCTGCGCTAATCGCAGGCTTTGCCTCGTACATTTGTCCGCTGTGCGCCATGACGAGCGGCACGTCCGGGAAGGTGCGCGCCATCTCCTCAAACATGTTGGAAACGCAGAGCACGTTGGCCGCGCCGTAGGCGATAACCGGCACTTTGTATTTTCGCGCAATCTCGAATATGGGGTCCAGCAGCAAGTGATTATCGAAATTGAACCCGTGCTTGAGCGAGTGCAGCTTGATCCCCTTCATCCGTCCGCCGTCAAGACAGGCCTCGAGCTCCGCTTCCGCGTTCTCGTCCCATGGATTCACCGTCGCAAAGCCGGTCAGGCGGTCCGGGTGCCGCCGGCAGGCCTCCTGAATAAAGCCGTTGTTGATATTCTCCGGAAAGCTGAAAACAACCGCTCTGTCAACGCCGCTGGCGTCCATCCGGGCAAGCAGGTCTTCGTCGGTAAACGTCAGGCCCTTTTTCCTGCCAATATGATTGTGAAAATCAATAACCATCTGTTCCTCCTGTTCTTAAAAGGCGCAACCGGGCCGATGCAGCCGCCGGTTGCGCCTTATCCGTCTCCCTAAGCTCGTCCGGCCTGCGCCACCACGTCAGTCGGCAAGCCCGACCACCTTCTTGGCGTTGCCGCCAAGCACGAGTTCCAGATCCGAATCCTTCCTGATGACGTATTTGATCTTGTCGATCTCCTGCGCCATGGAAACAAACGGGGCGTCCGTGGCCAGCATCAGCTTGCCTGCGCCCACGGTTTCGTAGGCTTTCTTGATCGCAGGCGCAAACGAGCAGGCGCTTCCCAGATAGATATTGTCGTATTTGCGCGCCAGTTCGATCGCGCTGTCCACCATGTATGGCACGCCCATGTGGTAGAGCAGGATCGGGACTTCCGGATAAACGCGCGCTATCTCGCCCCACTTGTCGGGAATGGAAAACAGGTCGGCCATATTGTGTACAACCGCCATTTTGCCATAGGACCGGCACAGATCAAAGAACGGATCGACGACGCTGTGGCGGTCGGCCGAGTAGCCAAAGCGAATGGCATTGAGCTTGACGCCATAGAACTTGTAATCGCGCAGGCACTTTTCCAGCTCCGCCTCGCCATCGATATCCCAGGGGTTGATGACCGAAAAGCCAAACACCTTGTCCGGATACTTCTGGCAGCAATCGAAAATATACTCGTTGTCAATGGTTTCCAGCTGCGAGCAGATCATGCCCTGGTCCACGCCGGAAGCCTCCATCATGTCGAGAACCTCCTGCACATAGCAGACGCTGCCCTTGCGCTTTCCAATGTGCGACAGCATATCAATAATCTTCATTGCCTGTTACCTCTCTTCCACATGAAAGATCCGTGCCGCATTGCCGCCCATCATCAGGGCGACCGTCTCCGCATCGGCAGAGGACTGCTGAATCTTTTTCATCTCCAGCTCGAAATAACCCCATTCAGGCGTCGCCGTGCCCATTACGGTGTTTCTTGGCCCGGCGTTCTTGAGCGCGCGCTGGACATTGGAAGTCATGCAGCCGGACGTGTCCAGATAGACGTTTTTGAACCGCTGCGCAACCCCGGCCGCCGAAGAGGCGTCGTAGGTGAAGCCCATGGCGCCCAAAATGATATCGACATCCGGGTACTTCTCCGCAATCGGCGCAAACAGAATGGGCGTGGAAAAGACGTCCGCCGCGCCATAACACCAAACGGGGACATGGAGTTTCTGGCAAACGTCGATGAGGGGATATACGATCTGATGTTCGTTCAATGCGTACCCATGGCGGACGGGGTCCAGTCGCAGTCCCCGGAAGCCGCGGTTGCTGATCGCATCTTCCAGATCCGCCTCGCAGTTCTCCGCCCACGGGTTAACCGTATACAGGCCGATAAGGCGCTCCGGATAGCGCTTCATCGATGCTTCGACATAGGCGTTGTCCATGCTTTCGGCGTAACAGAAGACCACCGCTTTGTCCACGCCGGCCTGATCCATCTGTGCAATCAGGGATTCGGCCGATACGAATGGTTTATACTTATGATGACCAATTATATTGTGAATATCAATAATCATCGGGAATTCACTCCTTTATACTTGCCATAACCACATGTTTCAGCATGTCGCGCTCTGCGCTGGCCACCATAAGCAGGTCCATCGCGTGCAGAATAATCAGTTGGAACTTGATTTCTCCGCCTTCGAGCTGATATGCCATCAGTTTGGTAAACTGCGCGTCATGCGCGGCCTGCAGATAGCCGTCCGCCGTCTCCAGTTCCTTCTTTGCCTTTTCGCGCTCGCCGCCCAGGTAAAGGTCGAGCGCCGTATAGACGTGCGCGCGCCCTTCGCCGGCATTGGAGATCACCTCCATGCAGACAAGCTCCAGTTCTTCTTCACTCATGCATTTGGTGCTTTCCATCTCACACATCCTTATCTGTGCCAACCCTCGCCAAGCATCGACGCCATGGTGAAGTTGATTACGGCGATCTGATACAGGCAGGCCAGGCTCTCGCGGCATTTGGGGTGGATGAACACCGCCGTTTTATCGTTTGGCTTGACGTTCTCGTTTTCCGTAATCACAATCGCACGGCCGCCCTTTTCCATGATTCGGTTGTACATGCGCACCTCGACCTCTTCGGTAAACTCCGGCACGCAAAGAAACTCGGTGTAGGCCGGATTTACGGAAAGAATCCAGTCATGGGCGTAATCGGCCAGCATAATCGTCGAGGACTTTGCAGCGGGTCCCTCGCGCAGAATGATGCCGCCCTGCATCGCCGCCGCCATGGAGGGTCCGTCGGCAAGCATGTCGAACATGTCGGATCCCTTGACCATCGCCGCCAGCGGCGCTATCTTCTCATCCCTGTTCCGGATCAAATCCTCCAGCCAGTCCACAAAGCCATACAGCTCGGCCTTCAGCGCCGCCATATCGTCGCCGGCAATCGTATGGGCAACGATGTTTAATATGGCCAGGGAGTGCAGAAAGCTGCGATTTGCGAAGAACACCTCGGTGTCGGCAAACATCGGAAGCCGGATGTCGCTGTTCTGGTTCAGCAGGCTTTCCTCCTTGTTGCAAATGCCGACAATCGTCGCCCGTCCAGCCAGGTTTTTGAAGAAATCCGCAAGCTCCCAGGACTTCCCGGACTGGGAAATCCCGATGACGAGGGTTTTGTCATCAACCAGTTCCCACTGGTAGCGCGCCGCATCGAACGCATTCAGCGCCACTGTGGGGATGCCCTCGCCGGTCAAATAGGCAGTGACGCAAAAGGCAGAATAATAGGAGCTGCCCATTCCCGCCAGGACGACCCGGCTGATGCGGCCGCTCTGCGCCATCTCGCGGATCGTTGCCAGTCCGTCCACCTCGCCGCCAAAGTAGCGGTCCAGGCAGCCGCGCAGTTTTGTCCCCTGCAGCAGGGCCTCCTCCGTAAAAGCATTTTTCATTCGCCTAACCTCCGTTCTGCATCCGATCTGATCGGATGGCCTTAATACTTCCAGGGATACTTCAGCCCTGCTTTTGTCCTGCCAGCTTCAGGATGTTGTCCAGCACAACGTCCCCCTTCGCCAGCGCGTATTCGTACATGCCAATTTCGCCGATCGCCACGGAGTAGCCCTTGAGGTACTCCCTGATATCCGCAGCCTGTCCGCGAATCTGCGGCGCAAGCAGCACAACGTCCACCGCATTGAAATCCTGATCCTTAAAGTTCAAAGACGGCTGGCAGTGGATATCAATTTCCATATCCCGCGCAGCGGCAGACTTTCGGACTGCATTGACAATAACGCTGGAAGACATTCCCATCGCGCATAAAATAACAACTCGCAGCATTGACCTTCTCCTCTTTCTTTGATTCAAATGTACGTATGGGGTTATGCTTTCCCCCATACGTACATTTATGCCTGCTTTTAGGACTTGTTCGTTACTCGGCTACCTCTGCTACGCCGGTTTCCTCCGCAATGCACCTCTTCTCCCAGATCTTGGCAAACGGGTACCACATGATGCCGACGATTACGATCAGAATAACCTGCGCCACAACGGCTCTCCAGTCGCCGCCGGTGGAGAGGTACGGCCCGATCAGCGGCGGAATGGACCACGGCGTCTGTACGAACGTCGTGCTGATGAGGCCAACCCTGGTCAGAATATAACCATACAGGCCGGCGAATACACTGATGCCGACAAACGGAATCAGCAGGATCGGGTTGAGCACGATCGGAATACCGAACATAAACGGCTCGTTGATGTTGAAGAGACCCGGCGCCAGCTCAACGCGGGTCACCTCGCGCAGGCGTACCGACTTGGATTTCCAGAAAATGGCGATGAGCGGCAATGTAAAGCCGACGCCGCCGACCATAATCCAGTTGAACACAAAGGGCTCGGTGAACACGCGGACCATTTCCTCACCGGCCGCACGCGCCGCCGCGTTTTCCGCAATACCAGCCACAAGGAACGGGTACAGCACGCCCCAGACGGTGAAGGAACCGCCGTGGATGCCCACAAACCAGAGCGCCGTGAGGAACAACGTGCAAAGGACAACCGCATACCAGGTATCCGTCAGGGACATCAACGGGGAAATGACCTTGGACAGCAGCGCCGTGAGGTCGAACTTGAGAATAACACTGATCACCCAGAAGAAAACGAGCAAAATCGCCATCGGGACCAGCGCGGAGAAGGAAGCGGAAATGGTTTCCGGAACCTGCTCCGGCATCTTGATGCCGATGTGCTTGTCGCGGCACAGGCGCATAAACTCCACGACAATAATCGTCGTGATGAACACGGTGAACATGCCGCTGCCGCCAAAGTTGGCAACCGCCATCGCACCATCGCCGATCGGCGCCGCCGTAATCAAGAAGCATGCGAGGGAAACCATCGCCGCCGTGATGGGCTCCATCTTGTAAGCCTTTGCCAGCTCGGCGCCAAGGCTGACCGAGAGGTACAGGCTCATAAAGCCCATCGTCATGCCGTTGAGCGTGTTGAGAGCGGGCACAACCGGCGCAAAGAAGTTCGCAAGGCTTTCAAACGGAAGGCTGGTAAAGATCAACGGAATCGAGCCAACGATGATCAGCGGAATAATCCTGATCAAGGCGGAGCGAATGGCCGCCATATGGCGCTGGTTTCCAAACTTTACCAGTGGTGGCGCGATGCGCTTTTCGATCCAGGCGCCGAATTTCTCCAGCCACTTCCAGGACCCTTTTTTCTTTTCCATACGTGACACTCCTTTGTTTTCTTGATATCCCGAACATCGGGTATTATCTGCAAAATACTGCGATCGCTTTTCTCTTTATATATTTGCAGAGTATGAACGGCAGCATACTTCCGATTCGTTCGTTTGAGTTCGTTTACGTTCGTATTTTCTCACATTAATGGGGGGTTGTCAAGAGAATAAATCTAAATTGTGTCTTTTTTGAGAATAAATCGGTATATATCTTTCTGTTTTCTTCACAAAAATGCCCATATTTCCGCATTTTCAGGGATGCTTTCTTTCAAAATTGGGCGAATTTTAGATTCGTTTTAATTATGAATGCCGCCTGCAAACAGAAAAAGAGGGCCGGCAAACGCGCTACGCTTGCCGGCCTCCTGCATGCCCATTCTCTTACCGTGCTTCCAAAAGGGCGGAACGCCGCCGCCATGACCTACTGGTAAATCTTTCCTTCCGCCAAAAATTCCTTGAGTCTGTTTTCGTCCCGTTTGTGGAGCTTGATGCCCACGAACCGGTTGTGCTTGGGTATGGTTTCTCTCAGCTGGAGAATCTCCCGTTTGTCCTCCGGCGTAAGTCCAGTAACAAACACAAACACCATCTTATGTGTAAAGGGATTGGCTTTGATAAAATCGGCCAGCAGCTTTGACGCCGCCCCAAGATAAGCGGGCGAGCCAAACGCAAGAAGATCGTAGTCCATGGGATCATACTGCAGCTTCGAGGAGGGGTGATTCATCGTCACCTCATACCCGTTTGCACACATGTCCTCCGCTACGATCTGCGCCATCCTGCCCAGCGTGCCGTGGCGGGAGTCCTGATACAGCAGCAGCGCTTTCTTCGGCGCGGCTTCAAGCGCCTGGTCGGCCTGCGCCTCCCGCCTGCGTGCGGGCAGCACCTTCTCGTCCGGCTTTTGCGGGCGCCGCAAAAACGCATAATATGATCTTAAATAGAGCAAACCCGCAACCAGCACCGCCAGGGCGGCCACTTTTAATATCCAGCCCAGCATATCGACTTCCCCGCCGTCAAACGGCGAGCACCTGTATGCCTCCTTCTTTTTCCAGCTTCTCCAGTTCTTTTGAATTTGCCCCCGTATCCGTAATCAATACGTCGATATCCGATATGGCGGCAAAGCAGGCAAGCGCGATTTCGCCGAGTTTTGTCGAATCCGCAAGGCAGACCTTCTGGACGGCGGCGTGAATGATGGCGCGCTTCACCTCCGCCTCCTCCTCGGAAAACGTCATGAGGCCCTGTTCAAAAGAGAAGGCGCTGGTCCCGATAAACGCTATGCAGGCATTCTTCTGCTGGATCGTATGGATCGTATCCTGGCCGACAAAGGAGTAGTTGTCGGCGTCCCTCCGGAGCTTCCCGCCGGTCGAATAAAGCGTGATCGACGGACAATCCTTGAGGGCGTTGGCAATGATCAGGTCGTTGGTAATTACGATAATCCGCTTGTTTTTGATGAATTCGACGAGCGCCTGCGTGGTCGTGCCGTTGTCGATGATGACGATGTCGCCATCCTTGATGAGCTGCGCGGCGGCACGCCCGATTCGTCTCTTCTCGTCCGTATGGTGCTTCCTTCTATCGTTAATGGGAAAGATGCCGTTTGTGGTCCGCTTTGCGACCGCTCCTCCACGCACGCGATCCAAGAGCCCCATGTTCTCCATTTTGATCAGGTCCTGCCGAATTGTTTTTTCCGTTACGCCCAGTTCCTCGCTCAGTGGACGTATGCCTACACTGCCGTCTTCCTCCAGCTTGTCGCAAATCAATTGCATTCTTTTGATCAGCATTCTCTTCTCCTAATTTCGCGTTTCATGGAAGAAACAGATTTTTGGGAAAACATATATGGCTCGACATTATCTTTGACTTTATTTTATCGTATTTATGCCATACGCGCAACACTTTTTTATATATAATGTAGAGCAAATAAACTTTTTCGTACATTTTTGTTCGCAGTATGCCAAACACAGCCTTGACATCTGTCGTCACGACCGGCCGTACGGTGGGATGTCCGCATTGTCCCCGCATGGGATTTGGAAAACCGTCCGCCGGCGCAAGGTGTGGCCGCGCGTCCGCCCCCTTCCGGGGTGCACGCCGCCGGTCGGGAAAAATCCCCCGCGGCGCATGGCAAAACATCTCCGGCAAATGGTCCGAATTGTGATACGGGCGAACCCCATGCGCATCAGTTGGTCACTCTGCGCCAAGGGGGACGCCTCCACGGCTTTGCCGCCTTTGCCTGCCGACAAATCGGTTTACGACGATCACGGAAAGCACAATTTCCACGCCGGCAAGCAGGGCCACTTTCGTCAAATCGCTCTCGACGAGCATGCAGGCCGCCGCCGTGTCTATCAACATGTGGGCGAGGATGCACGGGATGGAGCCCCGGGACAATTCCTTCACCGCGCCGAGGGTAAAGGTGTTGCCCAGGATCATCAGGTAAAAGACGAGGTAATTGGTCGAACCCGCAGTGACCCACGGCAGACGGTAGACGGGGATATGCCATACAAACCAGATTGCGGAAATGACAAGCATTTTCAGCGCAAAGCTTTTCTTCACTGTGATATGGGTTTGCAAATACCATCGCCACCCCACCTCCTCGAGGCCCCCCTGTAAAAGCGTCCAGGGGAAATAGGCGACCGCTGCCGAAAAAGGGGCGCCGGTAAACGTCACATTCCCCAGCAAAACGGATACCCCGTAATAGACGAGCGGCACCGCCAGGGCGGCGACATAGGCGCGCCAGCTCTCACGCGGGAAAAACGCCGCTTTTACCATCTCCCCAATTCCGGGCAGCTCGCCGGAGATGCGCACAAAGACAAAAGCCACCAGCATCGGGAGCAGGTTCATGAAGATGAACAGCACCGACGCCCAGACGCTTGTGCCGTCCGGCATCAGCCACAGGATGAGCTGACCTGTCAAAAAGGTGCAGGCAATCGTAAGGAGGGCATAGTAATAGGGCAGTAATGGCGGTTGTTTTTTCATATCCATCCCCCGAAAACCAAGTCTATTTATGGTATCATATTATCCTTATCCTGGGAAGTACAAAGCAGGGATTCCGCTGCCATTGGTATCCGCTTGCTTCATCAGAAGAGAGGCCGCGGCTCTGACAGAAAACACCGCGGTCTCGATACGCATGGCATCAAAACCGCGGTGCTTCTTTGGAGTTACCTACCCTAATTGAACGCCTGTCTAAAATATCACTTTTAAAGTACTGCAGATCACGATACAAAGCGTGTAATATATCTAACTTTTTCCTTTCCCCATTATCTGTCCGCATAGCAGGACAGTTCTTTTTTATCCAGCTGTTTTATTTCTTCCCTTGCCCCACCGTAACGGGTAATGTAGGTAACGTCGCCCGTCGCTAAATAAGCGTGAATCTGCACCTTTGGATCATAACCTTTTTCTTCCAGAAGGGCAATAATCTCTTTTAACTTTGGTTCCAATTCTTTTTCTTTCATTTTTGAAATTGCGGGGCACTTTTGTGACGACTACTGCCGCGCAGGTCACAGCGATGATGGCAAAGCCTTTTTTGTTGTTTCTAGTTTTTACCCAAAACATTTATTCGGGAAGTGGCACACCTTCTGCAAGCTGTTCGTCCACTATGCTGACATTAACTGCCTGTCCTTGATAATCAAGATCATATAATTCTAAAAAAACAATCCAGCTCCCCTCTGCATCGGAAAACACAGATGGAATCATTCTTGTAAGTTCGATTTCTATTGTTTTTTCATCAGCCGTCACACTCTCTACGCGGTAGCTTGTCGGTTGGCAATGATAGGTAACATGAATGGCTATGAGCACCATGCCGCCATCTGAAAATGACGATTCGTCGTATTTTTCAAGATAATCATATGCATCTTGGGTATCAAGATCGTCAAGGTTAGGCTCTCTGTAATTGAGTTCTTTTAATGAATTCAACTGATCCGCAGATGTAACTATGGTCGTCATTGTATCGGAATATGTATCCCAAGCTTCCTGGTATACAAAACTACTTTGAAAAGCAACAGATGTTTTTGATTCGGCGAATGTCGATGATGGAGATGGGGTAGATGTTCTCACATCCAGATTATCCTGTGGCAAAGCAGTGGTACAACCCGACAAAAATAGTAATATTAACAGAAATATGCACAGTTTTTTCATATCAATCCTCCTTGCAATAGATTATTTGAACAGAGATAGTTCATCGCTTAATAGATAATTCAAAAGGCACTTTGGTTCCATAAAACCATAAAGAATATTAAAGGCAGATTTTGGGTGAATCTGCCCTTATATATAACTTGATGCATTTCTGCTTTTTTCTATGGCGAAAAACCTTTGGTTCAGTCATTCCCCGTTAATAAAACCACTTCGTCATACAGATCTTGATAAGCCTGTCGGTTTGCTTCTTCCCAATTCATTCCTTCATTCTGATACTGTTCCGACAGCGGCTTAAGGCGGCTGATATAGACGCCATCCCCTGTTGACTTGTCATATCCAATAATTCTCAATCCATCTGTAACCTTTTGTAATGTGAGGATGATTTCTTCGCCTATGCCGTAGTCTATCTCTGTCTTAACATACATCCGCAGTATGATTTCTTCCTTCGATTCCCCAATGGTTTCCAAAATCTGCGCATAGCCTTTTTCCACTGTTTCAAGCGGCTCAAAAAGTCCCAACCGCACCTTATCGGCCGCCAACGCAGCATCGTAGAAAAACAGATCGGTCTTTTCATTGCGTACCATGATATCGCTGAAATCACTCGGCTGTCCCGAAAGCCGCCCAGCATAATATCGGTACATCAGCTCCGCCGCAAGCGCTTCTGCTGTTGTGATTTCAGACGTAACGGAAGAAGCCAATGCGTCTTTCTCAGTCGCAATAAGCTCCAACCGCAGTGTCTTTCCTTCCTGCGATTCGATGCTTTGAATTGATTCCTCCAATTCCAGCAAATACTGCTCCTTTGCTTCGAGCGTTGTCGTCGCATTTGCAATAAACTGCTTATATTGAAGCAATGCATTATCTGTTTTGATGAAATCCAGCGATGGAACAAGACCGTTGTCGCCGAGCAAATCTTGATATTGCTGTCTGTAATCCCGATAACCTTCGGACTGCATTTCAATGGATTCGATCCAGATGCCGCTCAAGTTTTCTCTCAATAACACGACAGCTGTTTCGCTCTGCCGGGTTTCTCCTTTTTCAATGAGAGTAAAGGACACGTTTGCGGTGTAGAGGTATGCCCTGCATGTCGCCTGGACATCATGGATTTGCACCTCATCCGCAGTGACTACCGTCCCATCCGGCAACACTTCGTTTGATGTTCCCAGATAGTTTAGATACGAAACGGCGACCAGATTATCCATATTCTCCATCCATGTTTTAGAATAGAATATGCTGTCGGCTTTTTCGAATTCTCCATTTACAAAGGCGGCAACCGACGCACTTAGGCGGTCGCTGATTTTCCTTTGTTCTTCAGTACCAGCTTCTTTCGTGGGTGAAAGCTCATATACGATGCTGTTGAGAATGGGAACCTCCGCCGCCGCCGCAGGATATATCGTTAGCGTGCATCCCACGGCAAATAATACAAGGATGCATGCTGCTGCGGCCAACAATGATTTTTTGACAAACGTCTTTGTATTTGATCTGCTTAACGTGTTCTTTTCAGTTTCTTGATCTTTCCGTCGCAAGGCAGCGATTGTATCGCTTACCATTTTTGTATAACTGGCGGGAATTTCTGGAAGCGCTGCATCTATATATCGTTTATATTCGTTTCTCAATTCAGAATTCATGAGTATCTCCTTCCAATAAGGACTTCATATCGTCCCTGGCTCTCGCAAGCCGACTTTTGACTGTACCCGTCGGCACTTCAAGTATTTCCGCAATTTCCTTAACCGAATAGCCTAAGCTATAATACAGAATCAGCACAGTTCTGTGGGCTTGTGGCAACTTCCAAATCGCTGAGCGTATATCTATGTCGGTTTCAATCTCCATCGCTTCTCGGCTTAAATGCGGAGAGGTATCGTTGTATTCCTCAAGCCGTTTTCGTTTTTTGATCAATGCAAGGCATTCGTTTTTTATAATCTTGAAATACCAAGCCCGAAATTTATCCATATGTTTTAGCTGATGAAGATGATCATGTGCGCGGAGAATGGCATTGTGTATAGCATCTTCCGTATCAACCTTTGAACGCAGTATGCTCAGCGCAAAGCGAAAGGCGTCATCCTGCAGAATTAAAACCTGTTCATAAAACTGGTTAAGCCTCGTCTGCTCTTTCACGATACTTCCTTTCTCTCACCTTGTTGTCGAGCTTTGTTTTTATTTTCTATACAGTAGATAGTTAAACTTTAAACTGGGTTCCATAAAACCATGTAATATTGTTTTGAGTATATCACATTTGTTCCATAAACCTGTTATAATAAGCGCAGAATAGGAATTTAAAATGATCATAGCGATATTGGAAAACATTCTAAGAACGGTTTATTGTAGTCAAATCATGAGGAGATACACGGCAAACGCTTTTTCCGAGATTTTCTAAAAAACATCAAAAAAGCCCGTTGTTACGGGCTTTTTTGTCCGCCGATACATTAGGGCGGTTTACTCTGGCGGAGAGAAAGGGATTCGAACCCTTGATACGGTTCCCCGTATACACGATTTCCAGTCGTGCGCCTTAGACCAGCTCAGCCATCTCTCCGCGTCCGCAGCTATCTTACACTATTCCCGGGCATTTTGCAAGACATTCTTTTCCCCGGCCGTCATCCGCCGTGCGAGGGGCGCGGCGCGCGTTCAGCCGGCACGGGCGTCCACGCAGGGCTTTGCAGGGGGAAAACGGGTTCCGCCGGGCACGGCGCATAAGGCGATGATCCCGGCCCCTCCGCCGGACGAAGCATGGGAACCCTGCCGGGAATTGCGGGAAGCATGTTTCAGCCGGCGGTGCGGGCAGGTGAACCGGGCGGGTTTGCAGACGAGTTGCGTAGGTTTGCAGGCGCGCCGGGCGGGTTGTAGGTGAGTTGCGCGGGTTATAGGCGCGTCGGGCGGGCAGGCAACGTCCGGGCCGCAGAGGGAACCCCACAGCATGCGCATGGCCGGAGAAGCCCGCCGGAAATTGCGGGAAGCCTGCTTCAACCGGCGGGTGCGGCCCGTAGGCGCGCGGGGTGGGTTGTAGACGAGTTGCGCGGGTTTTTCGGTGAGCCGAACGGGTTTATCGGCGCGCCGGGCGGGCAGGCAACGTCCGTGCGGCAAAAGGGCCGGGCGACGGCTGCAGCAAGGTCGCACGGCCGGGGCATGGTTCACCCGGACGGGTTTACAGCCGTTCGCACCGCCGGGTTCACGATCCGTCCGGCAAAGCAAAGGGGCGGCAATGCCGCCCCTGTCGGATTTCAATCGGTGGATGCGCTTAGTTGAGCGCGTCCTTGAGCGCCTTGCCGGCCTTGAAGGTGGGCGCCTTGGAAGCGGGGATGTCGATCTCCTTGCCGGTGAGCGGATTGTGGCCCTTGCGCGCCGGACGGCACTTGGCCTCAAACACGCCGAAACCGACGATCTGAACCTTTTCGCCAGCCTTCAGAGATTCCTCGATGGTGCTGACAACGGCGTTGACGGCCTTCTCGGCATCCTTCTTGGAAAGGGCGCTTTTCTCGGCAACATTCGCAATGAGTTCGGTTTTATTCATGTATTTAACCTCCATAGTTTTTTTGCCGTTGCTTATTGTATCAGCCTTGCCCGGCAATGGCAAGCCTTTTTTGAAAAAACTCACGATTTTCCGGCAAAAATGCCTTCCTTGACCTCATTCCAGAGGCGGTCCTGCTCGGAAAGCGGCAACTCCTCCAGCCGGCGTCCCCCAGCGGCCGCCGCACGCTCCATTTGCGCAAAGCGATCGATAAACTTATCGGTAGCGGCGGCGAGCACGAACTCCGGCTCGAGGTGCAGCAGCCGCGCCACGTTCACCACCGCAAAGAGCAGATCGCCAAGCTCCTCCTCCACGTTGCCGCCCTGCTCCATCGCCTGCGCGAGTTCCTCCGTCTCCTCACGAATCTTGCAGAAGGCCTCGCAGGCGTTTGCCCAGTCAAAGCCCACGTCCGCCGCGCGCTTTTGCACCTTGCGGCTGCGCAGCAGCGCCGGGAAGTTCTTCGGCACGCTTCTGAGCACGTCCGTCTGCGTCGTCTGCCGCTTTTCCGCCTTTTTGAGCGCATCCCAATTTCTGAGCACCTGTTCAGAAGTGTCCGCCTTTCCGTTGGAAAACACATGCGGATGGCGGTACACGAGCTTCTGTACGAGCCCGGTGGTGACGTCGCGCGCCGTAAAACAGCCCTGCTCCGCAGCGATCTGCGCATGAAACGCAACCTGCAGGAGTACGTCGCCCAGCTCTTCGACCATGTCCGCATCGTCGTTGCGATCGATGGCGTCCATCGCCTCATAGCATTCCTCAAGAAGCGATTCTTTAATCGTCTGGTGCGTCTGCTCCCGGTCCCAGGGACAGCCGCCCGGTGCCCGCAGGCGGCGCAGCACATGGAGCAGCTCGTCAAATCCGAACCGTTCCAGTCGCTCGAACGGCGCGCCCGGCACGCGCGCCACGGTCGTCGGGCCGTAATGCTTCTGCCGGTCCAGCTCCGCCAGCGGCACGGCGCGCGTCAGGAACGTGCCGTCCGGCTGCATATCGGCCAAACAGATCTCCCAGTCGTTCGGGTAATATTCCAGCAGGCGGAGCTTCGCCTCGCCGGCAAGCAGGCGGGAGTCCAGCTCCTCGAGCAGCAACTCCTCCGCCGGGTCGAGGCGCTCCGGCAGGTCGTTGGCGCAGAGGCGCCTGGCCGATACGCTCCGGGGAAATGCGGCGGCGCCCAGCGGCACGCCGGGCAGCACGTCCAGCTCGGCGCGTCCGGCCGCCGCACGGGCCATCGCGCCGAGCAGCGCATCCGGCGCGCCAGTCACGGCAAGCGTGCAATCCCCGGCCGCAAGCAAGCGAGCGGCGACCGACGCTGCAAGCGCGTCAAAATCCGCCGCCGTCTCAAACAGATCGTCAAGCGCCGTAAACGGCACGCCGGCCTCGAGAACCGGTTTGGCGCAGGGATGGCGCGCGCTGAGCAGGAAGAGCCTGTCCGCCGTTGCAATGCGCCGCAGGACGGCCTGTGTGACCGTCAGCGGCGTGGACAGCGGAGCAATACAAATGGTCTGCATGATTGAAAACTCCTCGTAAAAAAGATCTCCGGCCGCCGTTTGCGGGATCAGTCCGCCTTGCCGGCGCCGCCCCGCCCGCCATACAGCAGACGGTTCAGCCTTGCGCCGCCCGGAATGCGCCGCAGGTCGTCCGGGCTGAACATGCGCAGCAACAGCACGAGCGCCGCATAGACCACCACGCCAACGCCGACGGACAGGAGCGTGCTGAGCGAAGTGGTGCCGAGCATGTTTGAAAGCGCCGCTTCCGCCAGATAGGTCACGCCGCCCATCAGAAGCGACGCCACCAGCGGTTTTCCGAACAGCTCCCATATGCGAATCCGCAGACGCGCAAGGCGTGTCAGATACAGCAGGTCGAGCACACCGGCCACGGCATAGCAGGCGACCGTGGCAATGGCCGCGCCGTCGATGTTGATATCCGGGTTGCGCATGAGCGTCAGCATCAGGATGACCTTGACCAGCGCGCCCGCCGCCAGATTGAATACCGGCACCTGCTGCTTGCCAAGGCCCTGAATGATGCCCGTAAGCGTCTGCACGAGCGACAGGAACACCACGCCGACGGCGGAAATGCGCATGAGCGACGCGGCGATGGCCAGCCGGTCCGGCGTGATATCATAAAGAAAATCGATCACCTGCCTGCTCAGCACGAACAGGCCGGCTGCGCACGGCAGCCCGACGATCATGGACAGCTTGATGGCCGTGATCGAGATGCTGCGCACGCTGCCGAGGTTGTGCCGCCGCCGGGCTGCGCTGACCGCTGGAACGAGGCTCATGGCCAGCGACGTGGTCAACACCGCCGGCATGTTGATGACGGTCGTCACGTTGGTGCGCAGCGCAACATAGCGCATGTTCGCCTCCGCATCGGTAAAGCCGATATCCCGCAGCGTGCTGACGATGAGCACGCTGTCGATGATGCCGGTCATGGGCATGATCGACGCGCCGATGGTCACCGGAATGGCGATGGAGAGCAGCGTTTTGATCACGCCGCCCTCAAGCGCCTGCGTGCGCGCCGTTTCGGCCGGCAGCATGCGCCGCTTCCGCACATAGAACAGCGCGATGACGGCAAGGGCGAGCAGTTCCGAAAGCGAGATGCCCAGCAACGCGCCCATTGCCGCGTATTCGAGCCCGAAAGGGAGCAATCTGGCCGCAAAGAACAGGCCGGCGCAAAGCTTGACCACCTGCTCGACCAGCTGGGAAACGGCCGTGCCGGTCATGCATTGCAGGCCCTGCAGATATCCCCGGTAGGCGCACATGACGGACACGAACAGCAGCGCCGGCGCCAGCGCGCGAAACGAGAGCACCACGCCCTCGCCCACCTCCACGAGCGAAGCGAACCACCCGGCGCCCAGAAACATGATGAGCATCGTACACACGCCGATGCCCAGCAACAGCACCTGCGCCTTGCGGAACACCCGGCGCGCCCCCGCATAATCCCCCATCGTCACGCGTTCGGCCACCATGCGGGAAATCGCCGTCGGAATGCCGGCGGAGCTGACCACGAGCAGCCAGGAATAGTACGGGTAGACCGCCTCATAATAGGCCATCCCGTCCTCGAGCAGATTGTACAGCGGGATGCGGAACAGCGCGCCGATGACCTTGCAGACAAGGCCTGCAAGGCCGAGAATGGCCGCCCCCTGGACGAACGATTTTTTCTGTTCGCTTTTCATAGGGTAGAGTATACCAAATTTTTCAGGAAAGCACCATCCCCAGCGTCAAGATCCCCTCATTTTCCTGATAAATTTCCGGCAACTGCGCAAGGGGCAGCGGGTTCTCCCCCCGCCCGGCTTCGATGGTGTAGCCCGGGCAGTTGAATTCGAGGATGAACCAGTCCTTATAGCCTGCAAAGCCGGAGCCGTACGGCGTATCCTCCACGGCGTAGCCGGACGCCTCGGCAAAGGCCGCCGCGATGCGCCGCCCGCCCGCCGGCTCGTAGTCGAGATACTTCCAGTAGATCACGGCGCCCTGCGTGTGATACGAAAGCGTAAGCGAAAAGCCGTGCGCCTGCGTAAACGCCGCCATTGCGCGGTTCTCCGGCTCGGCAAGCGGCGCGCTGCCCACATAGTCGCGCGGGCCGGGCCGCGTATACCCCTGCGCGAACTTGATCGCGCGCGCCTGCTCCCAGCCGGCCGGATAGCCGAGGTTGAGATCCGTCCCGGCAATGTTCGCCTTCCAGCCGGAGGGAAACGGGATATCCGGATAGAACGCAGCGAGCGCATGCGCCTGCTCATACGCTTTGTCCTCCGGATAAATCGCCCCCGTCACCAGATCCACCCCATCCGGGTTGACAAGCGGCACGAGATAGAGCGAGGCGCGGGCATACAGCGTCCGGGCGTCCCAACCGCCGATCTGCCCGCCCGCCGCATAGGCGGCGGCGTACGCCTCCAGATAGCGCAGCAGCACCGGCGTGGTGATCCATTCGTTGGCATGGTGGGCGGCGTTGTAGCACACCTCGACCGACCCGGCGCCGATGCGCACCGCCGTAAGCTCGCGGCCGAGCACCGAACTGCCGATCGTTTCCGCCGTGAGGAACGGATATCGCGCGAGCAGCCCGTCGAGCACCAGCGACACAAGCGCATAGGTATACCGCACCTCAAACGACACGACCGGAAACGCGAGCGGCACGACCAGCTGCGAGCCGATGGCCAGATTCTCCGGCTGTACGAGCGGGTTGGCCGTGCGGATGGCTGCAACATCCGTGCCGTAGCGCTCAGCCAGCGCGTACATCGTGTCGCCCGCACGCACCACATGCACGGTATAGCCCGTCAAATACGGGAACAGGCGCGCCCACGTCAGCCGCCCGGCTACGCCATCCGCCGCCAGCGCATTCGCGCGCTGGAAGCGGGTCAGCGCCGTTTGCGTGCGCCGGCCGAACAGCCCGTCGATCCGCCCGGGGTCGTACCCGGCGCGCTGCAGCGCCAACTGCAGATACTCCACCATCGGCCCGCTGCTCCCATATCGTAAAACCTCCAAACGATCCCCTCCCGCGACATGATCTGTCCTTCGCCGGCAAAAAGCGCGGCGGTTCGCTATTAGTATAATGCGGGTATGGCATGGATAGAACCGCCGGCCGCGCGTCCAACGCCGCACCGCGCTTTGCGGCGGCCGGGTGGGGCGAGCGGCAGGGATGCGGAAAACCAGCGCCCCGTCGCATGGCGGGGCGCTGGTTGGAGCGGGTCTGTTCAAAACCGGTTGCGGCCTGCGCCGTGTGCCCGCGGCGACTAATGCCGATCGACGCGCGGCATCCCCAGAAAGACCAGCAGGCAGAGGAACGCTGCGCCGCCAAGGAACGCAGCGCACCAGAGCAGGAACCCCTTCGACCTGAGCGGCATGCCGCGCCGGGCGAGCCGCTCCAGCACCGTCCCCATCGCAAGGGAGAACAAAAAGACGCACCCCCACATCGCCCAGCCGTAATGTCCAAAACCATACGCCGCGCCGGCCGGATTGGCGCCGAACGCCTCGCCCAGCAGCCATCCGAGCAGAAAACCGGCCAGCGCCGAGCAGGAGAGCCGGAAGGCGCCCAGCAGCGACAGGCCTGCCGTCATCGCCATTGCGATCCAGTACAGGCCGCTGCCGAGCAGCCACCCGAACAGATAGGGGCGTTCTGCGCCCCGCCCGAGCAGCAGCCCCAGCAGACTGGCGGACTCCGGCCGGGCGCACAGCAGATTGCCCGTGACGAAAGCGAGCAGATATACGCCCGCAACCGCGAGCGCCATGCCGGCGCGTCGCTTCCAGGCCGCCAAGCGCGCCGCCCGCTTCTCCGCCGCCATCCGGCACGGCGCAAGGGGCTGCCCGTCGGGCGTCCCGGCCGTCTCGTCCCGCTGCAACAGCAGGTCGACCGTCGTGCCCAGCGCCCCGGCCAGCCGGAACAGGTTTTCCGTGCCCGGCGCCGCCACCCCGGTTTCCCACTTGGTCACGGCCTGCCGGCTCACGCCGACGATTTCCGCCAACCGCTCCTGCGTCAATCCGCAGCGAATGCGCTGCGCCCGAATCCTTTCCGCCAGAGACGCGCCTTCACACGGAACCATTTGCATCACCTCGCGTTCAGCTTATAGCGGCGCCGCAACGCCTGTCAAGCAATTTGCGGCAACCACCAGTTGCATAAAACGCAAACGCCCGCCGGTTTGGGCGGCGGGCGGCAATGGCGGAATGGCCGGCAGAAAATCGATGTGCAACGGCATCAAAAGAGACGGGGAAATCCGCTGCCGGCCGAACCGGCCCGCATCAGGCTCCCCGTCTGCGGCGGCGCAAGTACAAGGCGACGCCCAGCGCCGCAAGACCGGCAGAAAATCGATGTGCAGCAGCATCAAAAGAGGCGCGGAAATCCGCTGCCGGCCGAGCCCGCCCGCATCAGGCTCCCCGCCTGCGGCGGCGCAAGTACAACGCGACGCCCAGCGCCGCAGGACCGGCAGAAAATCGATGTGCAGCAGCATCAAAAGAGGCGCGGAAATCCGCTGCCGGCCGAGCCCGCCCGCATCAGGCTCCCCGCCTGCGGCGGCGCAAGTACAACGCGACGCCCAGCGCCGCAGGACCGGCAGAAAATCGATGTGCAGCAGCATCAAAAGAGGCGCGGAAATCCGCTGC
>OGQA01000177.1_pt1 | contig 36602 bp, 38 predicted proteins | sample 1553011 | NCBI WGS metagenome assembly OGQA01 (sample SAMEA2580256, study PRJEB22360) | human gut metagenome | biome: human gut; feature: human-associated habitat; material: faeces | place: Denmark | collected 2008/2010 | reverse complement strand
CCCTTGACACACGCTAATGTGTCAAGGGGCCTGACCCCCTGGCACATCGCTGCTGCCTCGCCCTCTTCATCGGCGTTCGAGCAGCGCCACGCTCTCGAGATGCTTGGTATGGGGAAACATGTCAACGCCCACGAGACGCGCAACCCGATAGGCAGACGAGAGCCGTTCGATATCACGCACCTGCGTGACGGGATTGCAGCTGATGTAGACGATTCGCCGGGGAGCGGCCGCCAGCAAGCTACCCAGGAACTCCTCGGAGGCCCCGGCGCGAGGAGGGTCGAGGATGACGACGTCAAACGTCTCGTCGGCCTTGGCAAGGTACTCCCCCGCATCGGCGCAGACGAAACTCGCGTTTCTCACGCGATTGATGCGGGCGTTCTCCCGGGCGATGCAAACTGCCGATTCGACGCTCTCCACGCCGACGAGCTCGATGCGCGTCTGCCTGGCGGCTATGATGCCGATGGTTCCGATTCCGCAATATGCGTCGAGCACGCGGTCGCCTTCGCGCAGCCGCGCCATGTCAATCGCGATTTGGTAGAGACGCTCGGTCTGTGCCGGATTGGTCTGGTAAAACGCGTCCGTGGGAATGCGAAAAGTGCATCCGCATAGCTCGTCTTCTATCCAACCCTGGCCATAGGCCGTCATCGAAAGCGGCCCGAGCACGGCATTGGTACGACGCGTGTTCACGTTGAAGCTCACGCTTTCGATGGAGGGATGCCTCTTGCGCAACGCGGCGACGAAGGCCCTCTTACGCGGAAACTCCTTGCGATTGACGACGAGCGTCACCATGACCTGCCCCGTCACCCTGCCAACGCGCACGATCGCATGACGCAGCAGCCCCTTTCCCGTGTTCTCGTCATATGCCGGGATTCGGAATCCCTGGGCGAGTTCCGCGATGCTCTCGAGGATGGGACGGCCCGCCTTATGCTCGACGAGGCACGTGCGCATCCCGACGAGATCGTGCGTCCCGCGCCTGTACATGCCATGTCTCGGCTTGCCACCCTTGCCGGGGGCATACGGTGTCATGATCTTGTGGCGATAGGCCACGGGCTCATCCATGCCGACGATGTCATCCACATCACGGCCAAATGGCGCGAACAGCTCCCCGAGCGCCGCGCGCTTGCGGGAAAGCTGGATGGGATAGGGAACTGACAGCCACTCGCAACCGCCACACTGGGCGGCATGGGGGCATGTATACGTCTTGTACCCCACGACGGCGGCGTCACTCGTCGCCAAACTCGAGGTCCTTGAGAACCGCGAAGGGATTGAGGGGATCGATTTCGTCTGTTTCGCCGCACGAGCAGGGTCCCTCGTTGAGGTCGGCTCCGCAATGCGGGCATAGGCCGGCGCAATCCTCCTTGCACAGGATGACGTAAGGGGTCGCGTACACGAGGGCGGCGATGACGGCCGGGGCGATGTCGAAACTGCCGTCCGCGTCGATGACCTCGAACTCGTCATCCTCGTAGCCGTCGATATCCTCGGCGGGCTCGAGCAGGTAATATCCCTCGACGGCTCCCGAAATCTCGAGGCTCGTCGGGGCAAGGCAACGCGCACACGGGGTTATCGCCGTGCAGCTCGCCTCGCCGGAAAGCAAAACGCCCTCGCCGGTGTTCGTCAGTTGGAGATGGTACTGGATGCCATCCGGCGTCTGCAGGTCCATGCCACCAACGTGATAGGAAGTCACGTCGAGCGTGCCCTCGATAAAACGCGTTGACGCCGGTTCCGCTAGATCCGGATGAATGGAAACGATGAGCTGTTGCATTGCTCGACCTCCCAGCTATCGAGCCGCCGAGCAATGAACGCGCATTAGTCGGTCATGCCGCTGTTCAGGCGCTGGCGGCAGCGGGTGACGTTCTTGAGAAGGTTGTCGAGGTTCGTCTCGAGGTTCGCGAAGATCTGATCGGCGTAATCCTCCGCACCGACGCGCATCTCGCGCTCGCGGGCCATGGCGTCATCGATGACCTCCTGGGCACGCTGCTCGGCAAGGCGCACGACCTCCTCTTCGCCCGCAAGGTGCTCGGCCTGACGCTCGGCGTCCTCGAGGATGCGGTTGGCGTCGATTTCGGCCGCCTCGATCATGCCCTGGCGGTCACGAACGATGATGCGGGCCTGGCGCAGTTCCTCGGGAAAGATGTCGCGAATCTCATCGAGAATCTCGAAGATGGGGCCGATTTCGACCTGGCGCTTCTGGCTATTGCCCAAGACAGGCTTGGACTGCTCGATGCGCTCGGCAAGCTCGTCGAGGAGCTCCTCGATACCTGCGTCGTCCATACTGGGACTCCTTTACCTATCAGTTTCTACATTTGAGCTGCACTTCTGATTGTGGCACCAGATATGCTAATTGCACATGGTAACACAATATGCAAGCGATTGTCCCGTTTGGCTGCGAACGGGGCGATGGGCAAGCGACACCCGCACAAAATGAGACACATTGGACAGGTACATCTGTCTCATCGCGATTTCGCGATGAGACAGATGTACCTGTCCAATGTGTCTCACGTCAATCCAGTACCTCACGGGCAGGACCGGTAACCTTGCCGACCGTCACGGTGTCATGCGTCACCGCAACGCCGTTCGAGAGCACGTAGCCCGGCAGGATGTCGAGCAGCGGCGTCACCACGAAGTCGCGCTCCAAGGCAAGGGGGTGGGGCAGGTCAAGCTCCCCGTCGGAACGCACGACACCCTCGTAGTCGATGATGTCCAGGTCGAGCGGCCGCGGTCCGTTCTCGATACCGCGAATGCGCCCGTGTTCGGATTCGAGGCCCTGCAGCACGCGCAGGAGCTCGGGGGGCTCGAGCGTCGTCTGTATCACGGCAACGGCGTTGACGAACGGGTCCTGCGCCTCCAGGTAGGCGGGCGCGCTCGTGACGTACTCGGATACGGCACCGACCCAAATGTCGGGATCGAGGCGCATGCTGGCCAATGCGTCGTCGATATGCTCGCAGCTATTGCCCATGTTGGAGCCCAGGCCGATGACCGCACGATGCGAATCGCGCAGCATCTCGCGCGTGGTCGCCACGTCGTGCACCCGCACGATACACGCCCCCTGATCGACCATGAACGCCGCGCAGAGCGCCGAGGCGCGATCGCGCATGGCGGGTATGCTCTCGGCGCTCATCGCGCCGATGAAGGACTTGCGGCTCACGGCAGCCATGAGCGGGAGGCCGAGTTCGGCAAAATGCGCCGTGGCCTGCACGAGCGCGAGGTTATGCATGACGTTCTTGCCAAAGCCGATACCGACGTCAAGACAGATGCGCCCGGGCTCGACGCCCTCCGTGGTCAACCGCGTGACCATGCGCATCATCTCCTGCTCCACCTCGTGGACGACGTCATCGTAGGCGGGCGCCTCCTGCATGGTCTTGGGCGTCCCGCGCATGTGCATGACCACCAGGCCGGCATCGCCGCGTGCCGCGACCTCGCGCATGTCGGCGCTTCTGAATCCCGAGACGTCATTGATGATGCAGGCACCGGCGTCGACGCATGCCTCGGCGACGGATGCATGCCGCGTGTCGACGCTCACCGCGACGCCATGCGACGCAAGCTCGCGCACGACGGGCAAGACGCGGGCGATTTCGACCTCGGGTGGCACCTCTTCGGCACCGGGACGAGTCGACTCTCCGCCCACGTCGATGATGTCCGCGCCGGCGGCAATCAGCTTCTTCGCATGCTCGAGCGCCTCGGATGCGGTGGCGTGCATGCCGCCATCGGAAAACGAATCGGGCGTGACGTTGCAAATGCCCATGACGAGTGGCGTCGCCAGGTCAAAGTCGAAGGGGCCGCAATGCCATTCACGCGCCCTCATGACCGCCTACCTTCCCTGCCGGATAAGGCTCAGCGCCTCGGCACGCGTCTCGGCCGAGGTGATGAAGCTGCCGCGCACGGCAGAAGTCGTCGTCTTCGACCCGGGCTTCTTGATGCCGCGCATGCTCATGCACAGATGCTCGCATTCGAGCACGACGAGGACGCCCTGCGGGTCGAGCTCCTTGACCAGCGTGTCGGCCACCTGCGAGGTCAGGCGCTCCTGAACCTGCGGGCGACGCGCAAAGAGGTCGACCAGGCGGGCGAGCTTGGAGATGCCGCATATCTGACCCGAGGGATTGGGCACGTACGCGACGTGCGCGACACCGTAGAACGGCACGAGATGGTGTTCGCAAATGGAGTAGATGGGAATGTCGTGGACGAGCACCATCTCCTGATGCCCCTCGTTGAACTTCTTGACGAACAGCTCGCCGGGATCCTCGTGCAGGCCGGAGAGTATCTCCTCGTACATGCGCGCGACGCGCGCGGGCGTCTCGCGCAGCCCCTCGCGGTCGGGATCCTCCCCCACGCCCTCGAGGATGAGCCTGACGCCCTCCTCGATCTTGGCCGTATCCATCCTAGCGTCCCCCGTCATCGGAATCTGGCGCGGGAGGTGACACGGGCGCCGGCGCATCGGACGCGTCACGCGGATCCATGAGCTCGTGCGGAGCCCCCACGTTTTGCGCTGCCGTGACGATGTTCTTCTTGTCCTGCTCGGCTTCACTGGGATGCGCCTTCTCCCACTCCACGTACTCGTCCCACGTGTTGTCGAGCAGCGCCTCGACGGCCCTGCCCTCGACGGTCTCGCGCTCGAGCAGGACCTGGGCCATGAGCTCGAGCTGGTCGCGGTTTTCCGAGAGGATGCTGTAGGCCGTATCGTGCGCCGTGGTCATGAGGCGGGCGACTTCCTCGTCGATGGTATTGGCCGTTTCCTGGCTGTAGTCCGGCGTCGACCCGAAGTCGCGACCGAGGAAGACCTCCTGATTGGGCTCGCCGTAGACCTGATGCCCCAGGATGTCGCTCATGCCATAGCGCGTGACCATGGCCTTTGCCATCTTCGTCGCGCGCTCGAGGTCGTTGGAGGCGCCGGTCGTCACATCGCCGTTGTTCATGATCTCCTCGGCGACGCGACCGCCCAGGAACATGGCGAGGTTATCGATCATCTCGCTCTTGGATTGCAGGAAGCGATCCTCGCTCGGGATGGAAAGCGTGTAGCCGAGTGCCTGACCGCGCGCGATAATCGAGATCTTGTGGATGGGGTCGGTATGGTTGAGCAGATGGCCCACCAGGGCGTGTCCGGATTCGTGGTAGGCGATTGTCGCCTTCTCCTTATCCGTCATGATGCGGCCCTTGCGCTCGGGACCGGCAACGACACGTTCCATGGATTCGGTGACCTCGTCATTGGTGATGAGGCTCTTGTTGCGCCGCGCCGCGAGCAATGCGGACTCGTTGAGCAAGTTGGCGAGATCGGCACCCGTGAAGCCGCTGGTAAGCGAAGCGAGCGCAGCCAGGTCGACGTCACTTGCCATGGGCTTGCCTTCGCAGTGCACCTTGAGAATCTGCTCGCGGCCCTTGAGGTCGGGGCGATCGACGACGATCTGGCGGTCGAAGCGACCAGGCCTGAGCAGGGCCGGGTCGAGGATGTCGACGCGGTTGGTCGCCGCGATCATGATGACGGAATCGTTGGTCTCGAAACCATCCATCTCGACGAGCAGCTGGTTGAGCGTCTGCTCGCGCTCGTCATGGCCACCGCCAAGGCCGGCACCACGCTGGCGACCGACGGCGTCGATCTCGTCGATGAAGATGATGGCCGGTGCGGCCTCCTTTGCCTGCGCGAACAGGTCGCGCACGCGCGAGGCGCCGACGCCGACGAACATCTCGACAAAGTCGGAGCCGGAGATACTGAAGAAGGGCACGCCCGCCTCTCCCGCAACGGCGCGCGCGAGCAGCGTCTTACCCGTGCCCGGAGGGCCGACGAGCAGCACGCCACGCGGAATCTTGGCGCCCATGGCCTGGTACTTGGCGGGATTGGACAGGAAGTCCTTGATCTCCTCGAGTTCCTCGACGGCCTCGTCGATGCCGGCGACGTCCGAGAAGCGCACCTTGGGAGTCTCTTCTGAGACCTTCTTGGCCTTGGTCTTGCCAAATTGCATTTGCTTGTTGTTCGCGCCGCTCACCTGCGACATGAAGAAGATTAGCACGCCAAAGATGAGCAGGAGAGGTAGCAAGGTCGTGAGCAGGGTCGTGATCCAACCCGAGGTCGTGACGTCCTCGTTGTACTTTGTCTCGGGATGGGCCGCCATGAGCTCCTGCAGCATGTCATCACCGGTGTAGGTTGACTTGAAGCTGGAGAGCTCTCCGGCCTCCTTGGCGGCCTCGTCCTTGTAGTACGTGCCGTCAAGCGTCGCGGACGCGGCATGGTAGGTGACCTCATCCACGCGACCGTCATTGACCGCCGTGACGAAATCGCTCGTGATGAGCTCGTCGATCTCCTCCTGGGGACCGAAGTTCACGAGCTGGCTGCCCACGAGGGCGACGAGCACGAGGCCCAGCAGCACGTACAGCACCACGCTGCGCAGATTCGGCCCCTTTTTCTTCGGATTGTTGTGCTCTTCCACTCAAGTTCTCCTAACTGGCAATCAACGGGTCTTCTGGTAGACACCTGGTTTCAACACGCCGACGCAAGGCAGGTTGCGATAGCGCTCTGCGTAATCGAGTCCGCATCCGACGATGAACTCGTCGGGACAATCGAACCCGATGTAGGCGCACGAAAGATCGCTCTTCTGCACACCGCGCTTGCGAAGCAGCGTCGCTATCTCGAGCGACGCGGGGCTGCGCCTGGAAAGCTCCTCGACGAGGAAACTCAGCGTCAGGCCCGAGTCGAGGATATCCTCGGCGATGAGGACGTGCTTGCCCTCGATTGAAGCGCCAAGGTCCTTGACGATGCTTACGGTCCCGGACGACATGGCACCTAGCCCATAGGAACTCACGACCATGAAGTCCATCTCGAGGGGAAGGTCAATGGCGCGGACGAGGTCGGCCATGAAGATGGCGGCACCTTTGAGCACCGAGATGACGACGAGGGGTTGCCTGTCGGCATAATCGGCGGTGATTTGCGCGCCCATCTGCGCAACGCGGGCCCGGATCTGCTCTTGCGTGAAGAGCACTTCCTGTATGTCCTCGTACACCAAACGCCTTTCCGTCTCTGGACAGCAGCTTGCACCATTATGTCACGTGCGAATAGAAAGTTTAGACTATATCCGCTTCGTCACGAAACCGCAAACAAAGAGACCCGCCTGCGCGGGTCTCTCGCTCTCTCATATGCCGGGAGGACTGGCCCCGCGATGCGCTCTCTATTCGTCGAGCTCGACCTTCTCGCCATGATGATGCTGCTTGACGACGGTCGCGACCACGCCCGACAGCGCAAACAGTGCGATGGCGTTGGGAATAACCATGAGCTGGTTGAACATGTCGGCGAGCTCCCATACCAGGTCGTTGGAGAGCAGCGAGCCCAGGAAGATGAAGATGAGCGCGATGACCGAGAAGATCTTGACCGGCATCTTGCCAAAACGGGCGAAGAGATATTCGACGTTGAGCTTGGCGAAGAGGTTCCAGCTGAGGATCGTCGAAAACGCGAACATCAGCAGGCAGATGGCGACGAACGAGTTGCCGAAGGTCGATCCGAAGAACGTGCCGAACGCGAGCTGCGCCATGTTGGTCTTGTCGATACCATCGACCATGCCCGTCGCGTCGACGGAAAGCGGCCCGCCCACGTAGAGGACCGAGATGACGACGAGTGCCGTCATGGTGACGACCACGAAGGTGTCGATGAAGACGCCGATCATGGCAACCGTGCCCTGATGATGCGGGTCCTTGACGTCGGCCAGCGCATGCGCATGCGGCGTGGAGCCCATGCCAGCCTCGTTGGAGAACAGACCGCGCTTGGCTCCCTGACTTATCGCGGCGATGATGCCAAAGGTCACGCCACCGACCTCTGCCTGCGGATTGAACGCGCATTGGAAGATGAGCGCGAAGGCGCCCGGCAGGTTCTGGATGTTGAGGATGAGAACGACCAAGCCGCCGATGAGGTAGATGACGGCCATGATGGGGACGAGCTTCTCGGTGACGGACGCGAGGCGCTGCACGCCGCCCAAGAAGACGAGGCCGGCGAAGAATACGATGAGCAGGCCCATGACCCAGGTGGGGATGCCAAAGGCCGTATTGCAGGTCGCGGCGATCGAGTTGGACTGGACCATGCAGCCCATGAAGCCAAGTGCCAGGATGATGGAAACGGCGAAGAAGCCCGCGAGGAACTTGCCGCCCGCGCCCGTAAAGGCCTTGGTGATGTAGTAGACCGGACCGCCATGAACGGTGCCGTCCTCGTCGACCTCGCGCGTCTTCTGCGCGAGGACGGCCTCGGCGTAGTTGGTCGCCATGCCGAGGAACGCGATGAGCCACATCCAGAAGATGGCGCCCGGGCCGCCGATCAGGATGGCACCGCAGGCACCCACGATGTTACCCGTGCCGACTTGCGCCGCGACGGCGGTGGCGAGCGCCTGGAACGAGCTGATGCCGCTCTTCTTCTTGCCGCCGAAGAGGTTGAACTCGCCGAAGACGCGGCGCATGCCCTCTCCGAAGAAGCGAACCTGCACGAACTTGGTGCGGATGGTAAACACCAGGCCCATGGCAACGAGCAGGATGATGAGCACGTAGTTAGACAGATAGGTGTTGATGGTTACGACGATGTCGTATAGGACGTCCATGAGAAAAACCCTCCCTCGCAATACAAAACGGCGCTGCTAGAGAAGGTCGAAAATGTGCCTCTGTCCTTTTGCCTGAGAGTTTCGACCCGCGAGGGTCTTGCACCTTCGGCACTCATTTAAGAGATTCTCCAGAGTTTTCTCCACTCCCGGTCTCGCGCCCAAGCGGGATTCCGGAAGCTTCACGGAAAAACACAGCGGCGAGATTATCGTCCAGGCATTCCGTACATGCAAGGGGCATTTTGGATAAGTCCGGGAACGGAAGGATAAGATGAAGATCTTGCTCGCCGAAGACGAACGGCGCATGGCGGAGGCGCTCCTAGAGCTGTTACGCCAGGAAGGCTATGACGCCGATTGGTTCGCCAATGGCACCGAGGCGCTGCTGGCAGCCCAGACAAACGTCTACGATGCCCTCATCCTCGACGTGATGCTGCCCGGCTCCGACGGCTTTGCCATCACGAGCACCCTGCGACGCGAGGGCATCTCCACCCCCATTCTCATGCTCACCGCCCGAGGAGAGCTCGAGGACAAGGTGCAGGGACTCGACAGCGGAGCCGACGACTACCTCACCAAACCGTTTCTCACCGAAGAGCTGCTCGCGCGCCTGCGGGCCCTCGTGCGTCGCAGTAGCGGCATGAATGACGAGATGCAGCTTTCCGGCGGCGACATCGTCCTCGACGAGACGACGCTCACGCTGCGAAACGTCCATACGGGCGAGAGCGTCCGGCTCGGCGACAAGGAGTTTCGCATCCTCGAGTACTTCCTGCGCAATCGCGGACGTATACTCACACGTGAACAGCTGGCCCAGCGCGTATGGGGCTATGACAGCGATGCGGAGTACAACAAGATCGAGGTCTACCTCACCTTCACGAGAAAGAAGCTCGCGTTCATCGGATCGGATACGAAGATCAAAGCCGTACGTGGCGTGGGCTACGAACTCCAGCTTCCCGCCGAGGTGCAATCATGAAGTCATCCTCGCTGTTCGCGCAATCCCGTCGCCGCATCATCGCCGCTATCATGGCCGTACTCGTGACGCTCTTCATCGCCACGCTCGTCGCCATCTACGCGTTTAGCTACGCCGAGGTCTACGATCGAAACACACGCATGCTCGAGAACTATGCCGCGAGCTATCAAGCCGACCGCCTTCCCTCCGGATTCGTGCGCCCCGACAACGCGTGGCAGCGCCAGCTGGAAAAGCCCTCCCCCTCGGCGCCGTTCTACGCCGTGCTCTTCGACGCGAACGGGTCGGTGGTGTCCGTGGAGAGCATCAACGCAAACGGTTACACGGTCGGCGAGCTCGTCGACCTCGCACATGACGCCTTGGGCAAGAACACGCGCAGCGGGTTGGAGGGTTCGCTCATGTTCGCCGTTGAACGCACCGCAGGATATACGCTCGTCGCGTTCATGGACAATACACTCGTAACCGAGAGTATGGGAACGCTCTTTCGCTATACGCTCATCGTGGGACTCGTCGTGCTCGTGCTGCTCTTCTTCGTGGCCCGTTGGCTTGCCGGACGCATCGTGCGACCCATGCAGCAAGCCTACGAAGCGCAACGTCGTTTCATCTCGGATGCCGGACATGAGCTCAAGACGCCCGTCGCGGTAATGGAGGCGAACGCCGAGCTTCTGCAGCGCGAGGTGGGAGACAATCCCTGGCTCGCGAACATACGCCACGAAAACGAGCAAATGGGAATACTCGTCACGCAGCTCCTGGAGCTTGCCCGCACCGAGAGCAAGGCGATGACGCGCGAGGTGGTGGACCTGAGCCGTCTCGTCGAGGCGGAATGTCTCTCGCATGAGCCCATCGCCTTCGAGCGTGACATGCGCCTCGAGAGCTCAATCGCAAACGATGTCGAGGTCAGGGGCAATGCGGCCGAGCTCTCGCGCCTCGTCGCCATTTTGCTCGACAATGCCATGAGCCACGGAACGCCGCATGCGCCCGTGACCCTATCGCTCGAGCAGACGGGCAATAGCGCCCAAATCACGGTGGGCAACGCGGTGAGACCCGAGGAGGTCGAGGGCCTGCGGAAGACCTCGTTCTTCGAGCGCTTCACACGTAGCGACGAGGCCCGTACGGGCGAGACGGACGACGAGACGGGCTCGCACTACGGACTCGGCCTCGCCATCGCGCGAAGCATCGTCGACGCTCACGGCGGGACGATCGAAGTCGCCCTCGACGAGCAGGGACCCACCATAACCTTCACGGTACACATCCCCGCGAAATAGCGAAATCGCGCGACACGCGAAGATTCAATCTTCGTTCAATGTTGCCTCCCTATCATCTCCTCCCGAAGACACGGGGAGGAAGACATGATGATAACGAGCGTATTCAAACGACGTGAAAAGAAGTACCTGATAGATGCAGCGCAAAGGCAAGCGATCGAGACAGCAGCCCGGCAATTCATGTCGCCAGACGACTACGGTCGGACGCTTGTCACGAGCGTGTATCTCGACACGCCCGACCGCTCGATCATCGCGCGGTCGCTGGAAAAGCCCGTGTACAAGGAGAAGCTGCGCATACGAGCCTACGGGCAAGAAGACGGCGCCGCACTTGTCTTCCTATGCCAACACGGCCTTGTCGCCGCGCGGCTTTCTACGGTGACATGATCCTCGCGATTCCCGTTTTCTTCGAGCTCAAGAAGAAATACAAGGGCATCGTCTACAAGCGGCGCGTGCGCATGTCACTCATGGGCGCATGGGCTCTCGCACACGGCGCTTCCTACGAAGCGGCTGTGAGAACATACCCGCTTGCAGAGGATGATGGATGCGGTGGGGAGTCAAGTGGGACAATCGACCCGTCCATCTGCCCCGCTTCGATCGACACGCAGATCGCCCACGAGATAGAGGCGGCGCTCGGGCGCTACGACAGCCTCGAGCCGTCCGCAGCCATACTCTGCTGGCGCGTGGCCTGGGCTCCCCAAGGCGAAGCCGATGAGCCTCGCATCACCTTCGATGACGAGCTCTGCTACATCGACCTCGCGGCGGAAGACCCGGTCGCCTACCCCATTCTCGAACCCACCGCCTCGGTGATGGAACTCAAGGCGAGCACGTCGCTTCCCCATTGGCTCACCGATGCCCTGAGCTCGCTGCACGTCTACCCCCAGTCGTTTTCGAAGTACGGAGCAGCCGCTTGCATGTCCGCCGTACGTCATGAGGAAAGGAGAGCTGTCCATGCTTGATTCCGCGCTCACGTCCATTTACGCCAACTCGCAGTCACTCGCGTCGCAGGTGACCTCGGGCGAGTTTCTCGTCTGCTGCCTTGCCTCCATCGTGCTTGGCATCGTCTGCGCGCTCGTCTACATGTTTCGCCACGACCACAGCAAGAACTTCGTGGTGACGCTTGCCCTGCTCCCGCTCATCGTCCAGATGGTCATCACGCTGGTAAACGGAAACCTGGGCGTCGGCATCGCCGTCATGGGCGTGTTCAACCTTGTGCGCTTCCGCTCGATCCCCGGCAGTGCCAAGGACATCGGAAGCGTGTTCCTCGCCATGGCCATCGGCCTTGCCACCGGCATGGGATTCATCATCCTCGCCGTCGTGTTCACGGCAATCGTGGCAATCGTGAACGTCATCTACGTGATGACGCCCTTTGGCAAACCGCATGAACCCGACAAGATGCTGCGCATCACCATACCCGAAGACCTCGAATACGATGGCGTCTTCGAGGAGGCCCTCGGGCAGTACGCCACCGAATACAAGCTCATGAACGTGCAGACGACGAACATGGGAAGCCTGTTTCAGCTCGAGTACATGCTGCGTCTCAAGGAGCAAGGACTCGAAAAGGCGCTCATTGACGAATTGCGTTGCCTCAACGGCAACCTGAAGATTTCGCTCGGCTATGCGCCGAAGACTCAGGAGGTGCTCTAGATGAAGAGGATAATCGCCGCCCTGACGAGCATGGCGCTCGTCATCGGCCTCGCCGGATGCTCGGCATCCGGGGGCCAGGACCAACAAAGCTCGAACGACAAGACGGTCGAGGAGCAGCTCCGCTTCACCGATCGTGATCGCGACTCCAGCTACGACGAGGCAAGCGCCACCAAGATCGTGCTTGACGGCTCAGGTGCCTCCATCACGGGCGAAGGCGCCACGGCCGACGGATCGACCGTCACCATATCGGCCGATGGGACCTATGTCGTCGCCGGCACGCTAGCCGACGGCCAGATCGTGGTGAACCTACCGGGTGACGACGACAAGGCGCAGATCGTGCTCGACAGCGTCACCATCCACAACGAGGACGGCCCCGCCATTCAGATCGACCAAGCCGACAAGGTCTTCCTCACGCTTGCCGACGGCTCGACCAACGCGCTTTCGGACGGAGCGAGCTACGCTCTTGCCGAAGGAGAAGACGAGCCGTACGCCGCGCTGTACTCCAAGAATGACCTGACCATCAACGGGTCGGGCGCGCTCGAGGTGACCGGCAACTACCGCCATGCCATCGCCTCCAAGGACGACGCGGTCATCACCGGCGGCACCATCACCATCACGAGCGTCGAGGATGCCGTGCGTGGAAACGACACCATCAAGATTGGCGGAGGAGATATAACCGTGAACGCCGGAGATGACGCGTTTCACTCGGAATACTTGTTCTACATCGCCGATGGCACGGTAGACGTGGAAAGCTGCGTGGAGGGCTACGAAGCCGAGAAGATCTTCGTGCATGGCGGCGAGACCAGCATCGTGGCAAGCGACGACGGCGTGAACGCATCTGCCGCCGAAGACTCGACGAGCACGGACGACATATCGCAAGGTGCCGCACCCCAAGACAGTCAACAGCCCGCCATGCCCCAAGGCGACCAGCCTCCTGCCATGACGCAGGGAGACGAGGGCACTCCTCCCGCAAGGCCCCAAGGCGATGCGGGCGAACGCCCCCAGGATGGGATGACTCCGCCTGATGAACAAGGTGGCAGGCCTCAGGACGCGCAAGGCCCGCAGGAGGGGACTGGCCCCGGCCGACAGGGAGGCGGCATGACGATGCCCGGCGCAAGCGAGGAATGCCTCATCCAAATCAACGGCGGCACGCTTGTCGTGAACGCCGACGGAGATGGCCTGGACTCCAATGGCTACATCGAGATCAACGGCGGAACCGTATTCGTGAACGGTGCTTCGAACTCCGATGACAGCGGCCTTGACTACGAGTACGGGGCGACCGTCAACGGCGGCAACGTCATCCTCATGGGCAGCGCCGCCATGGCCGAGGACTTCACCGGCGGCGCGCAAGCGCACCTCACGCAGCGCACAAGTGGAAGCGCGGGCTCGATCGTCGAGGTCACCGATGACTCCGGCACGGTGCTCGTCTCCTACGTCTCCCCCAAGGCCTTCCAGGCGGTAACCGCCTCGGCCCCGGGATGCGCGAACATCGTTGTGTCGTGAGCTACGAGATGAGACAAAACTGCCCCGGCGACTTTTGTCTCATTATTGCGCCTTGCGAATGACAAGCATATCGCCCGATGTGCTCACGCGCAGACCACCGGAGGTCTCGGTCGTGAAATCCTCGTCTTCGAGCCCGTCGAGGACACGGTCGATCTGGCCCGCTTCGAGTCGCGCGTCGGGATTGACCACAAGCAGACAGGCGCGCAGGACTCGTCGAGCCATGGACCGGTCGAGCGAGTTCAACGCCTCGATGGGCACCGACGCGACATCGCCATCCCACGCGAGCGTCCGGTAGGCAATCGAATCCGCCTGACATCGCAATGCCTCGTCCTCGTCGGCGATGAGGTCCATGGTCTGCGCAAGCGATCGCTCGAAGCCAGGACGCAGCTTGCGCAGCACGGGAACGAGCTCGCGACGTACTTGGCTGCGAAAGTTGTCACCCGTGAGATTCGTCTCGTCCTCGCGCCAGAGCGCGCTATCGGGCGTGCCCGGATGCCGTCTTCTCAGCCAATCGCGCAGCTGCTCGCGCGATGCGTCGAGCAAGGGCCTGCGCAGCCTGCCACGAACGCGCGGGATGGACGCGAGCCCTCCGGGACCCGTCCCCACCAAGGCGCGCATGAAGAAGGTCTCGACGCGATCGTCAACCGTATGCGCGGTGCAGATGAGTCCGTCCTCGACACCCACCTGGGCACAGGCGCGCTCCAGCGCCAGCGACGCTAGGCGATAGCGCTCCTCGCGCGCGACGGCTTCCATGCCTCCCCTGCGCGAGCGCGCAAGAGCGCCGACATCGACACGCTGCACCTCGCAAGGGACGTCAAGCCCCTCGCACAGATCGTGCACGAAGCGCTCGTCGGCATCGGAATCCGCCCCGCGCAGCATGTGGTTCACGTGCAAGACGAAGGGCGCGATGCGGTCAGGCGCGGGAAGCTCGTCCGCGAGCATCGCGAAGAGCCCGTCATCGGAGCCCTCGCCTGCAGCATAGGCGCAGACGAGCTCGAGCAGGGCCGTGGAGTCCGACCCACCCGAGACCATGAGCAAGACGGGGACACTCGATTGCAACTCCCGCATGGCCTACCCCCAGAACCGGCTGGACGGCCCCTCGATCCTGCGAGGCCGCCTGCGCGTATTCACGCTGACATTCGCGAATTGCAGCGTGACCAAAACGAGCAGCAGGCACATCTCGGCAAGATAGGTGATGACCGCCCCCATGAGGCCGATGGAGTTGATGAGCACGAACGAAGCCACGGTCGAGAACGCGAACGTGATGAGGTAGAGCTTCACGACACTGTTCTGCCGACGCTGAACGGTGATGATCTGGTAGATGAAGTCGATGGCCGCCGTAATGCCTCCGGCGACGATCATGAGGTTCATAAGGACCCTGAACTGCTCGAAGTCCGTGTTGTACAGCACGCTCATGATGGGCACGCCAATCCAGTTCATGACGATGAGGTTGAAGGCGGTGATGGCGACGATCGCGCCGAACACCGCCATCATGATGATGTTGAACGTGCGACGCCCGTCCGGGTTTTCCCAGGCCGCGGCAAGGCGTAGCAGGAGCGGCTTGTAGATGAGGCTCGCCGTCAGCAGAATGCCCTGGGCCGGGAAGTAGAGCACGTTGAAGTAGAGCTGGTTATCGTAGGAAAGCGGTCCTTCCATCATGAACTTGGGCATGTTGTCGATGAGGCAATAGAGGAAGAGGGCCACGAAGACCGGGAAGCAGCGCTTGAAGAGGTTGATGACGCCGCCCATGTCCCAGCGGCGCGATTTGGGTGTCTCCATGTACGCGAGAGGCACCGTCAGGACAAGCAGACTTGCCGCCGCGACGATTGCCATGATGATGCACGAGAACCCCAGATTGCGCGTGACAAAGAGGACGATGCTGAACACGACGAGCACGACAGCGCTTCGAAATGCCTGCGAAATGCCCGCGAGATACATCTTGTCGACCTGCTGTAAGCGCCCCTCATAGACATCGGCCAGCGCATCGACCATGCGGTACAGGTACACGCCCATGCTGATGACAAACATGTCGGACTCGTAGCCGCGGATGCAGCAATAGACGTAGCCCGCCACGACCATGAGCATGCAAGTGATGATGCGATTAATCTGGTAGTCGGCAAAGGAATGGTCCTCGTCGATATCCGATACCTGATAGGTGCGGACGCCGTAATTGCCGATGATCATGAGCAGGGTACCGGTCACGAAGGCAAGAGAGAAGATACCGGCTTGGTCAGCGCCGACGAGCTGCGTGATGACAATGGTGAGCAGCGGGAACACGACGCCCCATACGCCGATGCCAAGGCTGTTGAAGATGAAATCGCGGGTGGTCTGGTGGGACGAGTACTGTTCTTCCTGCCCGGAAAAGGAACGTTGCGAAGCCGCACCGACGAGACGGTCGATCCAATGATTCACCAGTCGTGCGATTGCGCCTTGCTTGCGCGCTTTGTTGGGCCTTCGTTCCATAGCGCGATTATAATATCGCATAGGACGAACGTCATCTGGGAGGCATCATGGCTGACAGTATCACGCAAGAGCCCATTTCGTTTCCGAGCACCGACGCCGAGACAACCATCCACGGTTATATCTGGCGCGACGAGGGCTGTGCCAGTCCCCGTGGTGTCGTCCAAGTCGCCCATGGCATGGCCGAACATATCGAGCGCTATGACGACTTCGCGCGCTTTCTTGCCGGCAAGGGGTTCATCGTCGGAGGCTACGACCACCTCGCGCACGGCGAAAGCATCTCGCAATCCACCTCATGGGGCGAGCTCGACCCCCGCAACGGGGCTAGCCATCTCATAGAGGACGTCCATCGCATGCGCTCCTACATGCTGGCTCACACGCCAGCTGGCCTTCCCTACTTCGTCTTCGGGCATTCGATGGGCAGCTATATCATGCGCGACTACATTGCGCGCCATGGCGAGGGGCTGGCCGGTGCCATACTTTGCGGCACGGGGTATATCGCGCCTATCGTGTCGAAGGCGGGAAACATGCTATCCCGCGCCATTGCCACCATCCGGGGGAAAGGCTACGAAAGCAAGTTGCTGGACTCCATGGCAGCGGGCGGCTTCAACAAGGTCATCGATGACCCTCGCACGGAGGCGGACTGGATTTCCGCAAATGAGGAAAACGTCGACCGGTACCTTGCAGACGAGAAGTCCGGCTTCATGTTTCCGGCAGGCGGTTACGCGACGCTCACGGCGCTCACCCGCGAGGCGTGCGACCCTAAGACCTTCCAGGCGATTCCGCGAGACCTCCCCCTGCTCTTCATCGCAGGAGCCGAAGACCCCGTGGGCTCGATGGGCAAAGGCGTCGAAAAGGTCGCCGCGATGGCGCGCGGGGCGGGCGTAAAAGACGTCGAGGTACGCATCTACGAGGGAATGCGCCACGAAATACTGAACGAGAAGGATGCGCAGGTCGTCTACGACGACGTGCTCGCGTGGCTTGACGGACACCTGAACGGAGGTGCCCGGTGAGCAGCAGGTACGTCATCGCCCTTGATCAGGGGACGACATCGTCACGCTCCGTCCTCATCGACCATGACGGACGGCTTATCGATTCCGTCCAGCGCAAGTTCCCCCAGATATATCCGCAACCGGGATGGGTCGAGCAAAATCCCCAGGAAATCATCTTCTCGCAACTGGGCTCACTCACCGACCTGCTCACCTCGCACGCCCTCACGGCACGCGACATAGACAGCATCGGCATCACCAACCAGCGTGAGACGACCATGCTGTGGGATCGCGAGACGGGCCGCCCCATCGCAAACGCCATCGTCTGGCAATGCCGCCGCACCGCGCCCATCATCGAGGAGCTCTGTTCGAGTCCGGAGGTCATCGAGAAGATCGTCCGCACGACCGGTCTACGACCGGACGCGTACTTTTCGGCAAGCAAGATCAAGTGGCTGCTCGACAACACAAAAGACGCGCGTGCCCTTGCCGATGAGGGCCGTCTGCTCTTCGGAACCGTCGACAGCTGGCTCATCTGGAACCTTACGGGCCGCAAGGTGCATGCCACCGACGTCACCAATGCGAGCCGTACGATGCTGTTCGACATCCACGAGCTTTGCTGGGACCAGGAGCTACTCGACCTGTTCGGCATTCCCGCGCAGATAATGCCCGAGGTTCGCCCGAGCGCGAGCTCCTTCGGCGTGACCGACTATCCGAACATTCCGAAGGGAATCCCCATTTGCGGTGCTGCGGGCGATCAGCAGTCCGCGCTCTTCGGGCAATGCTGCTTCGAAGCGGGACAGGCCAAGAACACCTACGGCACGGGCGGGTTCATGCTCCTCCATACCGGAAGTACCCCCATCACGTCGAAGAACGGTCTCGTCACGACGATAGCGGCATCGGCCCCGGGTGCGGAGCATGCCGAATACGCGCTCGAGGGAAGCGTCTTCATGGCCGGTGCCCTCGTGCAATGGCTCGTCGACGAGCTCGGCATCCTCCAGGCACCAGCGGAGTCCCAGCAGCTCGCCGAGTGCGTCCCAGACACGGGTGGCGTCTACATCGTGCCCGCTTTCACGGGCCTGGGCGCTCCCTATTGGAAGCCCGAGGCCCGTGGAGCCATCTATGGTCTTACCCGCGGAACACACCGCACTCATATCGTGCGTGCAGCCCTCGAGGCAATCGCCTACCAGATACATGACCTGGCGGGCGCCATGCAGGCCGACGCCGGACTCAAGATCAGACAGCTCAACGTCGATGGCGGCGCCTCGGAAAACGACTTTCTCATGCAATTCCAAAGCGACATACTGCAGACGCAAATCCAGCGCCCCGTGAACATTGAGTCCACGGCGCTTGGCGCGGCATATCTGGCAGGCCTCACGAGCGGTTTCTGGAGCGGGGTCGACGAGCTGCGCGCCCTACGCGCGACGGACAGTGTCTTTGCCCCGCAAATGAAGCCGGCATACGCCGAGGAGCTGCTCGCGGGTTGGCGCGAGGCCATAGGAAGGACGTGCTAGGAATCAAACGCCGGCCTATGGCAGCACGTCATAAGCCTCGCCATCGACCGGCTCGAGCCACTCGTTCGAGCAACCCTCACCCGGTGCCTCGAAGGCGACGTGCGAAAACCAGCTGTCCTTCGCCGCACCATGCCAATGCTTGACGCCGGCGGGAATGAACACGACATCTCCCGGATGCAACTCCCGGGCTTCCTCACCCCAGAACTGGCACCAGCCGCGGCCGTCCGTGCACAGCAGAATCTGGCCTCCGCCCTTGTCAGCGTGGTGGATATGCCAGTTGTTGCGACAGCCTGGCTCGAAGGTGACATTAGCGAGGAAGATGGTCTTCTCGGGATCGGTCAGGGGGTTTAGGAACGACTCGCCGATGAAGTATTGCGCGAACGCGTCGTTGGGCTTCCCCAGGCCAAACAGGGGCTCGGCCGTCTTGCCTGCGCTAATCATCGTAGACCTCCTTCGCCATGCGAAACGCCGCCCAGGCATTGGGCCAGCCAGCGTAGAACGCGAGCTGCGTGAGTATGGCCGCCATCTCCTCCCTAGTCACGCCGTTTGCCTTGGCACTGGCGAGGTGATACTGGAACGACGTGTCGACGAGCCCCTTGCTCACGAGGCAGGTCACGGTGATGATGGAACGCGTCTTGAGGTCGAGCTCGTCCTCGCGCGCCCATACCTCCCCAAAGAGCACGTCATCGTTGAGCTGTGCGAACTGTGGGGCGAAATCGCCCAGCTGGTCTCTTCCTGCCGTCTGCTTCACTGCCATGATGCTTCCTTTCAACTTCTCGGCTATTCCTGAGCATAATATGCATAGCATGCAATAACGTGATAACGAATTCTATTTCATATCTCAATTGTGGGCACGTGTAACCATGAAGTACAATTCCCATCATGCAAATTGCTATGCATGAAACGCAAGGTGACATTCATGGATATCAATCAGCTCAGGCAACTCGAGGCGCTCGCGCAGCACGGCACCATGTCGGCCGCCGCCAACGCATGCAACCTCTCGCAATCGGCCTTCAGTCGATCGATTCAGCGGCTCGAGTCAGAGCTCGGCGCCCAACTCTTCGACCGACAGAAGAACAGCGTCCACCTCAACGAAACGGGACGCGCGGCCGTCGCGCACGCCAGAAACGTTCTGCGCGAGGTACAGTTGCTCCAAGATGCCGTCGATGAGGTGCAACGCCGTGCCCGCACCCTGCGCGTCGGCACCTGCGCACCCGCCCCCCTGTGGAACCTGACGGCGCGCATCGTCGAGCGGTTTCCCTCCGACGTGTTCAACTCGGAAATGCTGGGCGAGGAGGAAATCGAGCGCCGCGTCCTGGATGGCAGCATCGACTTCGGCATATCGCAGAAGCCCTTTCTTCTACCCGTGATAGCGAACGCGCGGCTTATGACCGAGACGCTTTCCATCGCCGTGCCGGCCAACCATCCGCTCGCCGGACATCCGTACGTCACGTTCGAGGATATCGACGGCGTCGACTTTCTCCTGCTCGAGGACATTGGCATTTGGCATGACATGCATAAGCGGCTCATGCCGCATTCGCACTTCGTGATTCAGAAGGACCGCGAGGTCTTCACGCAACTTGCCGAAGCAGGGACGATGCCGGTCTTCGTGACCGACATCCCCATGCAACGGGGCTTGCTACCCGACCGTGTACGCATCCCCATCGACCATCCCGCCGCCACCAAGACGTTCTACCTGCTCGTGCGCGAGGACGCCGCGCCGCGCGTGCGCGAGATATTCGACTGGATCGCGCAAACGTGACGATATCCGGCAAGCCATCTTTCGTTTACGGAAGTCCTTACGCGCATATGCCTTGCTGGCTATAATCACGTCCATGAATCACAACGTGGGCGACATCAGAAGGCGGACGCGCCAGGGCATAGCGGCCGGCATCGGGTGTTATCTGCTTTGGGGTCTATTCCCCCTATACTGGAAGCTACTCGATCATGTCGACCCGCTCGAGGTCACGGCGCAGCGCGTCATCTGGTGCTTCGCGCTCACCGCCATCATCTGCCTCATCGCCCGATGGAATTTCACCTCGTTGCTCAAGGACAAGCGCGCGCTATGCTACCTGATTCCCGCCGCCATCATCATCACATCTAACTGGGGGACGTACATATTCGCCGTTCACATAGACCATATCGTGGAAGCATCGCTCGGTTACTACATCAACCCGCTCGTCTCCATCTTACTGGGTCTCGTCATATTCAAGGAGCGCCTTTCGCCTCTGCAATGGATTGCCGTCGTGCTCTGTTGCATCGGCATCCTGTACTTCACGATCAGTTACGGAAGCTTTCCGTGGTTGGCAATCTACCTTGCCGTGAGCTTTGGCGTCTATGGCGCCATCAAGAAGAAGGGCGGCTATCCGGCCGTCGAGGCCATTGCCGTGGAGAGCGCCGTCATGACACCCGTGGCCATCGTCTTTGCCGTCGTGCTTGCGTTCGTGACGGGAAGTCATGGGTTCCTCGGCGACGTGACGAGCGCTGCGGGATGGAGCACGACGGGGCTTCTCATCTTGGGCGGTGCGGTCACGGCCGTTCCGCTCATCCTGTTCGCGACGGCGGCAAACTCCATCCCCCTGACAATCTTGGGCTTCATGCAGTACGTGAGCCCCACGATCGCGTTGCTATGCGGCGTGTTCGTCAACGGCGAGGCCTTCACGTTTGCCCACGGCGTCTGCTTCGCGTGCATCTGGTGCGGGCTCGCGCTCGTCGCCATCGACATGATCCGGGCAGCACGCAAGACGCCGGAAGGCGAGCTCACGCCCCTGGAAGCCGAGGAAGCGGCCGAAATCGTGGAGTAGACGATGAGAGGTTTGGGGAAACCCTACTTCTTTCCGGAGTTGTCATATCGCTCGATGAGACCCTGCATGGAGTCTATCTGAGCCTGAAGATCCTCATTGGAGGTCTGGAGCTCGGTGAGTTGCGACTGTTGCTGATCGATGGCCGCCTTCGCGACCCCGTATTCGCTGGCCGTACCGCCGAAGAGAACGAAGCGAACGATGATGACGACAGCCAGAACGACGGCAATGACGGCGGCCGCGAGGAGGGCTCGTGGATCGACCGGTTTGACACGCCGGGCCTTGGCGTAGTTCTGCTGACTCACGGAAGCGCCCCGCTGCTGGCCAGGCTGGCTGACGTAGCGATCCCTGCTGTACTGGTTGGCCTGGGCGACGTTGCGCTGACCTGCACGCGAACCCGCATGGGTATCGCGCGCTTGTCTGCTTCGCATGTCACGCTGCCGGCCACCGCGCTCGTCGCGACGATCATATGCAACGTCACGCATGCCGTCGCGTTGCCTTGAACGCGCTGGCGTCCTCTGGGCATCACGAGCGGAATCGTACCTGCCATCCTGCCCCGGGCGTCGGCGTGCCTGCTGCGCATCGTCACGCCGCTTCCGGTCTGTACGGGATTGTGAGCGCGCAGTGCGACCTTCGTTCCTATTGTCCGAAGCGTGGCGGGCATAGCGCTCGGATGAACGCGAATAACGGCTTGACCCGCTTCCCGCACGGCGCTCGCCATATTCAGGCGCATCACGGCGAGGACGCCTGTCGCGCCCGTACCCATCGTCATATTGTCCGCGCGAGTAGGTCATTCGGTAATCACCACCTGGTAGAAGCCAGGGGAATCGTAGTCAAGCGTCCTGAACTCGTACCCGAGTGCGCGCAAGCCGTCGATAATCTCGGGCAGGGCCTCAGTCGTCGTGTTCTTTCCCGGGTTGTCGTGCATGAGCACGCAGATGGGAGAATCCGTCTTCGCGAAGAACTCCGCCTCGCTCAAGACGTTACTCACGATCTTGTCCTTGGGTGTCGATCCGTTCACGAACTGCGAGGGCTCGCTATCACCGGCAAGGACGTTCCAGTCGAAGTACTGGTAGCCGCGCTCGAGCATGGCGCGAGGAAGCGCCTTGCCAATCTCGGGATTGTAGTAGCCGATGGTGAGGCTGCCGCCCGCAAAGCGCGTAATCTTGATCTCGTGCCCAACGGCCGCTTCGAGTTTGGCCTTGGCCTTGTCGAAGTCACTCGTGAAGTAATTGTCGACGCTGCCCTTGTAGTAGCTGTACGAGTCATCCTGATCCCAGTCGTGTATGCCGACGACCGACCCCTGTGCTTCGATATCCTTGCACAAGTCAAGGTTGAGATAGGTGTACAGCTCGTCGTTTGCCAGGCAAAACCACGTGGCGACGGCGCCTTTCTGCTTGAGAATCTCGAGGTTCTTGGGCGTGAGAGCATCACACGGACCATCATCGAAGGTGAGATACGCCACCTTTCCGGATTTATCGCCAAAGAGCGAGAGCCGGCCCTGGGCATTGCGCCAGGCGATATACGTGTCCTTCACTTGCTGCTGCAGCGTGTCGTTTTGCTCGGTAGCGACAGCGACATCGGCCTGGACCTGCTCGAGCTCGTCCCCTGACTTGGCGTAGCTCGTCTCGACATGCGAAATGTAAAACTGCTGGGCAATGACGCCGACGAAGAGAACGACACAGACGATGATGAGTATGCGGAATATGTTATTGCGCGTTTGCATGGGGGTATTATCGCATAAAGCCGCGGCAATGCCCCTTCCCGCTCGCGGGAAATGCGCTATAATCCTTACCCGCGCGCCATTGCGCGCCGTATCTAGTGGGGATGTAGCTCAGCTGGGAGAGCATCACGTTCGCAACGTGGGGGCCGAGGGTTCGAATCCCTTCATCTCCACCACTTAAAGATGAAGGCTCCGTCAAATGACGGAGCCTTTTTTCGAACGAGCGGACATGAGCAGGTAGACGGGCCATATTGTCATTCGCCCACTCATTCGGTCACCTCAAGTTGCCATTTACGCTAATACTCAGCACCAACATGAGATAAGTACTCAAAGAACGCTACCTCGCTATCAGCAAATCCGCGCGCCAGCATCTTCGCCGGGAGTGAGCGAATAGACCTCCTCCACATGCAGCCAGCAGACGCCCTTGGAGTAGAAATCGTAGCCCATGGAGCTCAGGATCTGATGCACCTGGGCGGCTATGGCCTCGTAGCGTTCGCCTTCGTTCTCGTACGTTACCGAACCCTTCACCTGATACCCATGCGTTTCGTCCCACACGCTCACGGCCATCTTAGAGCCTGCCTCCACGTTCGCGAACGTCTTGCGCATGTACTGGTCGGAGATCATCACGGTCTCGTCATCGTAGGCCTGCTTCATCGAGCAGCAAACAACGTTTGGAACGCCATCCGCATCTGCCGTGGCAACAGCAGCAGCGTATACGTTGTTAATCATGTCCATGCAGTCTTGCAGCATCTTCGCCATGGTCGTCCTCCTTCGAGACGGGAAAAGGGAGCCCGGGCGCGCGGGGAGGGTGCGACGCCCGGGCATGTGGCAAAAGTGGCCGGCGGCTAGTCGACCACGATATCGGCGCAGACGATGTTCGTGCCGTTTTCAATCGTGTCATGAACGGGGCACCGGCTCACGACGAGATCCACGAACTCGCGGGCCTTGTCCGCGGGGGCGTCACAGGCGATGTGCGGGGTGATGCGAATCTCCGAAAAGCCGTTGCGCACGTCCGGGTTGAGTCCCATGAAGCCATCGGGGTCGACGTCTCCCTCGAGCTCGACGCTAAACGCGCTCACGTTGATGCCCTGCGCGGGAGCAAGGTAGAACGCCGCGATGGTCATGCAGCTTCCCAGGCTTGTGAGCAGGAGCTCCACGGGGTTCATGCCCAGGTTCGTGCCGCCCGACTCGACGGGCTCGTCACATGCGACCTCGAATTCCCTTACCGACGTGGTCGTCTTGAGCCCCTCCGGGCTCTTCACGGTCATTGCCTTTGCGGTAGTCTTCATGTCTCTATCCTTTCTAGGTGAATGCTGATTAGTGATGGCATGCGTTTTCGGACGTCATTAGTGCCACATCGCCATTGGCGACCCTATTTACAACGTCTCCGACCGTTTCCGCCTCCGCATCGAAGTACACTGCGATGCCCGCCTTCGCAAAGCCATCCATGGGCCGACTTCCCATTCCGGCCGAGACAATCGCATCGACACCGGCATCCTGCAGCAGCATCACTGGCCTGTGGCAGCCGTTTTCCTCGTGACTGGGATTGTCGAGCTCTTCGATGGCAAGGATGTCCCCCTCGCGCATCTCGACGATCGTAAAGCAATCGCAACGTCCAAAGTGACCGCTACGCTTGCTCTTGAGCCCGGCTTTGCCCATCGTCGGCACCGCCAGCTTCATTGTATCCATAGCAACTCCCTGCTCTCATCGGCTTGCACCACCAGACGAGTTCGTCCAATCGAAGAAGCGCCCGGATTTCTCCAGGCGCGCCTTCTCTATGCAACTTCGTAGAAGCGGATATCGGGATCGGCTGCCCAAAGCGGCTGCAGGCCCGGGGCGACCTTGCTCGTGAACAAGTCGCTCTCGAGGTATGCCTTCGCATGCTCCATGCTGTCGAATCCGTGGATCACCTGCACGTCCTCGTCACGCACCAAGAGCTCCTTGGTGAGCGCCCCCTCGATGTCGTCTAAGAAGGGCTGGCGATAGGTCGTGTAGACCTCCGCGGCCGCTGCGCGATTCTCCGGCTCGATGGTCATGATCGCTTCCAGGTACGCTTTCACTGCCATGTCCGTCCCCTTTCCGAAGTGCCTCGACACTGGTTTTGACAAGGCGAACTCTATAAGAGCATCAAACGGATTTCGAGATATGGGGCAAAAGATTAGTCACTCATGTTTTTACTAGTTACTGGATTTTTGGGAGATGCTCTGCGAAGCTGCCAATGGACAAGGGAGGATGATTTCCATGCATTATTCCGAAGGAGCGTACTGGCGGCCGCTGTTCGAGCAGACCGAGGCGATGCTGCAGGTCGCTCAGGGATGCTCGCACAACAAGTGCAGGTTCTGCACAATGTTCAAGGGGTCCACGTTCGCCATCTCGCCCGAAGACGAGGTTCGCGCTGACATCGAGGAGCTCACGCAGTCGTCGTGGAAGGAACCAGACCGCGTCTTCCTGACGGGAGGCAATGCCTTTTGCCTGCCGATGCAGCGCCTTCGCGAAACAATCGAGGACATCCGTGCCTCCATGCCAATGGTGCACACGATCGGATGCTTCGCCCGCATCGAAGACGTGGGGCGCAAAAGCGACGAGGAGCTCCGGGAACTGGCGCGGCTTGGCGTATCCGATATCTCGATAGGTGCCGAAAGCGGCCTGGACGACGCCCTCGCGTTCATGCGCAAAGGACACACTGCTGCCGACATCGTCGAGCAATGCAGACGTCTCGACGAGGCGGGCATCACCTACGATCTGTTCTACCTAGCGGGCATAGCCGGAGCGGGCAGGTACGAGGAGAACGTCAGGGCAACCGTGGATACGTTCGGAAAGACAAACCCGAAGCGCATCATGATCCACACGCTCACGCTCTTTCCTGGCTCCCCGCTCAAAGAAGACATCGAGAGCGGCGCCTTCGTCCCGTCGAGCGAGACGGATATCCTGCGCGAGCTGCGCCTGCTCGTGGAGCTGTTGCAAAACGAGACCTTTCTCCTGGGCGCCCACATCGGCAACACGGCACCCTTCAACGCCCTCGTCCCACAGCAAAGGGAACAGGTGCTAGAGTATCTCGATGCGAGAATCGCCAACGCAGACGAAGAGCGGCTTGCGCACTTCCGCAGCCACCTCAAATCCATGTAGCCGACAGAAGCCAAAGGAGCGTAAGCCATGGCACACAAACGCAAACTGGAGAAGGACATCCGCTGCCCCCTGGAATACGGACTGGACGTTTTCGGCGGCCGGTGGAAATCGCGCATCATCTGCGTCCTGGCCGCAAAGGACACGCTTCGCTACAGCGAACTCCGAAACGAGCTTGCCAACATCTCCGATGCCGTATTGTCGAGCGAGATCAAGGAGCTCATGGCATCCGACATCGTGAACCGCAGGAGCTACGACGAGATCCCGCCGCGCGTGGAATACTCCCTGACCGAAAAGGGCGCGTCCGTAGTGCCCATCCTACAAAGCATCTGCCAGTGGGCCGGGCTCTTCCATCGCGAGGTGAGCGCCGAAACCCCAAGGCACTGCCAGAAATGCGACTTTATGAAGTAGGAGAAACGAGGCGTCCTCCACGCGAGACTGCGTAGCGGTTCTCGCGCTAGTCGCCAAAGAGCTTGCTCTGGGAGATGAGCCCCTGGGGCTTTTCCACGGCCCAGTCCAGATGCTTCTTGGCCTCCGGGGAACCGGGATCGGCGGCAAAGGCAAGGCAACCTTCGTTAATCGACCTAAGCAATTCCTCGAGCGATATCGAATCGTGTCCCCCAAGATAAGCCCTGAACGCCTGATAGAGCTCGCTGCGCTTGGATGCGTGTATGCTCGGGGCATGTTTTTCGGCCCAGGCGTGGAGCGCCGCGTCGAGGTACACGTCTTGCTCGGCGCCAAATTGGTGAAACGCCTCGTCAATGGGCGCCCAATACACATCAAACAGCCTCTGCTGCTCGGTCGCGCCGTACTTTGCCATGATGACGTTGCGGAGCAAGTCGATTGTCGAGAGCGGGCGTCCCTTCGCATTGAGGCTCTCGAACACCTGCTGCGGCGCGTCGTCTTCTTCGAGCTCGACCGCGACCACGCGCAGCCTGTCGAGTCCCCTCATGACGGCATCGGCGTCGACGGAGGGCTCCTCGACCTTCTCCCTGAAGAACTCATATCCTTCGATGAGGAGCTGGGACAGGTCATCCTCCTCAGGAGCTGGAACGCCATCGACGAGGTGTGCCATGGTTGGAGCATCGGCGTCCGAGAGCACGAGCTTGGGTACTCCAGGCGCAACGTGCAGGTACGTCTCGTCTATCTCGTTTGCCCGCCTCTCGTTGCCCATGTCGCGCACCCTGTCCCTAAGTGCCACGAGCATGAGCGTAATCGTGGTAAGCCTCTGTTGGCCATCGATCAAATCGACCTTCATGTGGCCAGATGGGGCATCAGAGTCGCCACAGGCTCCGCTGGCCTCAGGACGGTAGATGAATGAGCCCGTAAAATGCCCATCCGCACTGGAATCTGCTTTCATCATGTCTTTCCACAGCTGCTCGCGCTGCATGCGATCCCATGAGTAGACACGTTGGAACACGGGTACGAGATATTGCGTATTCGGCTTTCCGAGTATGTCCAAAATCGACTTGAGCGAAGCAATCATGTCGCATCTCCTAACGAATCAACAACGCTACCAACGGGAATCCGCATTGCGCAGCTTCTCGCGGAACTCTCTTGCATATTCCTCGTTGTCCGCTTTCTTGAGTTTGTAGCCAGACGTGAGCGCTGGCGCTCCCAGCTTCGCCCAATCGGACCCGGACCTGTACTTCTTGACTCCGTGATAGCGGTAATTCTCGGCCCACATCAGGCAAAAGCCACGAAGCTCGCGCAAGATGGGCTCCTTGTCGCCCTGATAGACATCTTCGACGTATTTCTTGAACGAGGCGTATGTTTGCTCTGCGCTTTGAATGCGGGCGCCTTTGAGGCGAATGGCAAGCCAGCTTTTGATTCCCGTGTTGAGTTTGAGAGAGCCGGGATCGGGCGCGAACATCTCCTGGCTCACCTTCCAGTATTCCTCGAACAGCCGTGTTTGCTCGTCATGACTTTCCGTCAGCAGAAGGTAATTGCGCACCATATCCGCTACGTTAAGCGGCACGCCCTTGGAATTCACGCTTTCGAATATGGGCTGCGCATCGCGATAATCGTCCACCTCGACGAAGATGGTCGTGAGTCGGCGAAGGCCTTCGAGCAATTGCCCGTGGTCGAAGTCATCCCCTGCCATCTTCTCCTGGAAAAACGCGAGGTTCTTCGTGATGGACGACACAGGATTGCCGGTTTCTCTTCTAATCGCAGCATCGTAGGAACCCGCATCATAATGCGAAGGGAGGAGCTTGGTGATTGGCCTTTCGTCGACATCGCCCAGGACGAGGTAGCGCGAAACGAGCGTCGCAGCGTCAATCGCATCGCCACCACTGGGCTGGGGATGGGACTCCAGGTGCCTTGCCAAGGCAAGGATGATGAGAGATACACTGGTCAGGCGCTGCTGGCCATCGATAATCTCGATATGGTCAGGTACTTCCCCCTCGTAGACAACATTGTAGAGAACGGTACCCAGAAAGTGATTGCGCTTGCCACGAGCCGCTCGCAATATGTCCAACCAGAGCTCTTCGCATTGCGTCTCGTTCCATGAATAGAGGCGCTGGTAGGCCGGGATGACAAAGCGCATATCGCCCTCATCCATAAACTCCAGCATGTTCTTCTGCATTACCTTCACGGGGCACCTCGCTCTCTGATATTCCGTTGTATCCATTTTGGAAGATAAGGTCTCTGCTTGCTTTACAATATCGTACAAGTTGTACGATAACTTCAGGAAACCGGAGAAAGACCGTGACAAACACCGAAGATGCGAGATTCAGAAACTGCGGGCGGCGCATACGAGACGCGCTGGCAGACCTTCTGCAGACCAAGAGCCTTACGGACATAAGCGTAAGCGAGCTTTCCCGCAAGGCAAAGGTTAGCAGGGCAACCTTTTACGTCCATTACGACAATGTGGGCGACGTCTTCGACGAGCTCGTGGGCGAGGTCATGGACAACGTCCTCTCCTTTGGGGAGCGCTTTTCATGTGAGAGCCCGGGATGTGCCATGCATGAAAAGCCCCGTTACTGCGAACGCGTGCGTTCCGAAAAGAAGCTTGCGGGTGTGGTACGCGAGGCCCGCTTCTTCCCGTCCGTGATGGCGTTTGCCTGGGAGGATCCCGATGCGAAGACGGATGCGGTGGCGCGCGGTATCGATCCGGTGGCCATGCGCGCCGTCCGGCTCTTTCAGATGAGCGGCTGCCATGCAATCGCCAGTTCCGAATTCGCGCAACGAGATGATTGGCCCCACATTCGCCACGTCATAGACACCTTCATCGAGGGAGGCCTCCGCGCTCTTGAAAGAGCTTGACGGGACGGCGGAACCGAGGGTTCTGCCACGCCTCGCTTGCTTCACTTATGGTACGGTTCGCCACGCATGATCTTGAAGGCACGATAGACCTGCTCGAGCAACACCACGCGGGCAAGGTTATGCGGCAGCGTGATCTGGCCGAACGAAAGCGTCTCGTCCGCACGCTCGTAGACGGACTCGTTCACGCCATCCGAACCACCAATGCAAAACGCGATATCGCTTGTTCCACGCGTCATCAGCTCCTCGAGACGTTGTGATATGCCCTCGCTCGAACGCTGTTTCCCCTCGATTGCGAGCAGGATGAGGTATGCGTCTCCCGCCGCTCGGATGATCTCGTCACTCTCGAAATCAATGCCCTTGTCGGGAATCTCGATGATACGCAACTTCGTGTAGCCGCCAAGGCGCTTCGCGTATTCCGCTACCGCATCCTTCCAGAAACGCTCCTTGAGCTTACCTACGGCTATGACCGTTATTCCCATGCGTGCTCCTACTTTCATCGTGACCAATACAGTATAATCATGGGCTGTTATACATATCGACATCACAGAGGATCCATCATGGCAAATCAGCGTTACACCCTGACTTCGTACGACCCCATCTACGTCGTTGCCGAGGAGGTCAGGATTCCCGAGGAGGCCGTCCGCAAGACCGCCCTTCGTTGGCTCGAGCTCAACGTCTGCAAGGACGGCGAAACGCCCAAGCTCAACGACCAGTGGATTGCGAAGCACGTCGAGGACCTCAACACCGTCGAGGAGCTCCTCATCTTCATTCGCTACAACATGTACAAGGACAACGTCGAGGTCCAGCAGCTCGCCGATCAAAACGTCATCTGCCGCGAACTCGCCACGCGTCTCGTCGAGGACCTTCCCGAAGACCTGGTCGAGGAGGCTCTGTACGCATCTGCCTATCGACTGGAGGAAATGCTCCGCATGAACGGCTTGCAGAAGAAGGACTACTGCGAGCAGCGCGGCATCTCCGAAGAGCAACTCGATGCCGAGGTGCGGGAGAACACCATCGAAAGCCTCAAGGAGGACTCGGCGCTCGCCGCCTGGGCAGACCATGCGAATTACACTCTCGAGGCCGAGGATTTCTACGAGATCATCCCGGGCGATTCGGTCCAGGACAAGGCGTACAAGCGTCGCCAGATCGAGCTCGAGGGCAGAATGCCTCAGATGGAGGAATACGCGCTCAAGGCAAAGGCCCTGCGTGACGTCATGGAAAATGCCATGATCAAACGCACGCCGGATGACAAGGAGTGGATGCGCTACGGTGACACGAGCAAGGACGTGCTCGATGCCAACAAGCAGTTCCCCGACAGCTTCATCTCGCTGTAAGCACTCGCGACTTCAACTAGACATGAGAAGAGGCCCGCTTATGCGGGCCTCCTTCGTTAGCGTGCTAATGAAGCGAAAAACTACTCGACAACCGTGATGTCGGCCGTCTTGGCAAGCCAGCGAGCCGCCATAGACTGACGACACATCTTGCGCAGGTCTGCCATGCGATGCGCTTCCTTGAGCTCGGCGATCTGGGCCTCCGCGTCATCGACCCCGGAAAGCTCCCGGGCAATGTCCTCGTCGGTGACCTCCCAGCCCTTTTCCTTGAAGAGGGCCTCGAGCGCCATGTCGCGCTTGGCGCGGTCAATTGACTCCTGGTTGACCTCGTCTTGCATCTTCTCGGCCTCGACGTTGTTCTTGAGCATCCAATCCTGCAGGCCAGTGCCCTCCTTCTGGAGGCGCTGCATGAGCTCCCGACTCACGTTGTCCCGCATGAAGTCGACGTAGTACTCGGGGACCTCGCCCTCGAATCGTTCGATGAGCGCATCGACAACCTTCTGCTCGAGCAGTTTGGGCAACTCGCGATCCTTCTGCATGTTGATGGTCATCTTCATCTGCTCATGCAGGTCATCGAGACTTGTTGCCCCGATCTTGGCAAGGAACTCCTCGTCAAGCTCGGGAAGGACGCGCTTGCGAATCTCCATGATCTCGACGTTGGCATGCAGGTTGCCGTCACCGAGCTCGGGGCGATCGTCCTGGCCCTTCGCGTCGAAGTCGAAGTCGAGCGTATAGCCCTTCTTGGTGCCGATGACGTGCTCGTCAAAGGTCTCGGGCATCGAGCCGCCGCCGATGCTGATCATGCGCTCGACATCGTTGAGACCCGGAATGACGGCTCCGTCATTCATGATGGTCATCCTGACGGTGACAAAGTCTCCATCCTCGACCTCGTAATCGGGGTCATCGATGACGTCATAGTTATAGTAAACGCTCAGCAGCTCCTCGATCTGGGTCTCGATCTCCTCCTCGGTCGCCTCGTTGGGCGGCATCTCGATTGCGACCTCGTCGTAACTCGAGAGCGTTCCCTCGGGAGGAACGGGACCGGAAACCGTGAAGGTGAACGGCTGGTTTTCGGTGGGGATCTTCTCGAGATTGAACTGCGGGTCCCCGATGAACAACACGTCAGCATCATCGAGCATGGCCGGAGCCTCGCCATTCACGATGGCCTCGGCTATGCGCGCAAACACGATGTCATGTCCACCCGCCTCGCGCTCGATGACCTCACGCGGGGCCTTTCCCTTGCGAAAACCCGGGATTTCGTTTTTGGCGAGCTCCTTGAACTGCTGCTCGATATAGGTGTTGACCTCGTCCGCGCTCGCGGTCATGGTCACGACCATCTCCTGAACGGCGTCATCGGACTCGCGCGTAATGTCTGTGATTTCCAACTTGTCTCCCCAACCTATCTGGAAAAGCGATGTGCTCTAGTCGAAATCGCGGTAATTGCCCGCCGGATCGACCTTCCTGCGCAGGGAAAGCTCGTCGGAATGAAGAATGACGTAGCGCATGCCCTTGAGCGTGACGATGAGGTTCACGACTTCGTGAGAGCCCGCGCCACCATGGTTGTACAGTTGGTACGTGAGAACCTCACGATCGATCATGGGCTGATAGATGGGAGAGCCGTCCACTTTCTCGCGCAGCATGATAGTTGGCTGACGGCCAAGCTCCTCCTGGCGCAGCGCGATGTTGTACAGGATGTCCTCCTGCTCCTCGGTCAAGCGGCCGAGCTCCTCGATCTCTGCAATGATCTCTGCTTCAGTTGACATGTAAGTCCTCCTAGAGTTGACGCAATGCCGATAGTATAGCGTGACATGCGCCCATGAATACTGAAAGGGCCCGATACCGTTACATATCGGGCCCTTACAGGTTTGAAGGTTAAGCACTAGATGCCGGCGTAGCCCTTGGAAGGATCGCTGCCGCCAACACCCTCGATGCTGTCGCCAGCCTCATTGCCGGTGCGCTTCGTGGAGGTGTAGCCACCCCAAGCGCGGGCGATGAACTTGTCCTTGACCCAGAAGATCTGTGCCTTCATGAGGTCAGCCTGGGAAACGCCCTCTTCCGCCATGGCCTCATCCTTGCTCTTGCCATCGGCAACGAGCTTGTTGAGAATCTCAGCGGCCTCAGGGGCATCGAGAGCCAAAAACTCTTCAGGTGTCATATGAGTTTCCTCCTAATCGTCTGCATTCAAACTCTAGGCCTGGCCAGCCGTAACCGGCCAGGCCTATTTTAGCTTATCCAGGCTCTAGTTAGAGCTGGAACAGACACATCGGGCGGTCAAACTCCTTCATCTTGGCAATCATCTCATCGAGAGTGCCGTAATACATGGAGTGCGACTCCTCGACCTGGACTGCCAGGGGACGCTGGCCAGCCTTGTCGCCGCCGGTGCCCCAGTGCTGGGAGAAAATGCAGGTCGGAATGGGAAGGTAGATCCACTCCCAATCGTCACCGTCATTGCCCTCGCCAACCTTGAAGGGACCGACCTCGACTTCCTTGATCGCAAACTGATCAAGGGGAAGACCGAGCTCTTCCTTGCAGGCGATTTCTGCGGCGTGGTTGCCAGAGAAGAAGGTGTAGTCAACCAGCAGTGCGTACTTCTGATCTGCCATTTAAGTAACTTCCTTTCTTATTAATCCTGGTTCAGGCCGCGGACACGCCTCATGTTGCACATAACGCCCTTGTAGGGAGCACCGAAGCCGAGCTTACCGATGTTCATGTGCGGAACGAGGCTGTTGAAGTTGGACTTCCAAACACCGAACAGGTTGGGCTCCTCGCCGTCCTGCTCGGGGAACCACCAGCCATGAGCGCAGTTGATGATACCGGGCTTCATGCAGAAGGTGATCTCTGCCTTGAAGCGAGCAGCGCCGAACATGTTGTAGACCTCGACCCAGTCGCCCTTGGTGATGCCGTACTCGGCAGCAGTCTCGGGGTTGATCTGGACCCACGGCCACGGATCGATCTGGCGCAGGGACGGAACCTGACGATGCTCCGAATGGAAGGAGCTGTAGCGGCGCGAACCAGAGGTGGAGATCAGCGGATACTGACCAGCGAACTCAGGCTTGCTGACCTGCGAGTAGTTGGGCTCCTCGTAGTACGGCAGCGGATCCTCGCCCCAGGACTCGTACAGAATCGAGTAGGCCTCGATCTGACCGGTGATGGTGTTGAAGCCCGGCTCGCCGTCGAAGCGGAGCATGCCCTTGGCGTACTTCTCGTACTCGAAGCCATGGGCGCCCGGCTGGTAGATGCCCTCCTCGCGGAACTGGTCGAAGGTCATGCCGAGCTCTGCCAGCTGATCGCTGTAGAACTGGACGACTGCCTTCTCCAGAGCGTCGCGGTCGAGCAGGCCACGATCCTTGCCAAGCAGCATGGGAGCATACTGGCTGTGCTCGAGCGTGGAGACGTCGAGCTTGTCGCCGGCCGGCTTGTACCACGGCCACCACGTCGGGTTGAGGCGCTGGCCGAAGACGAGGCAGATCTCGACGTCGGACATGCACTCGCCAACCTGCAGGGCCTTGTTCATCGGGCCCATGAAGACGGTGTTGCGGCCATAGTGCGTGAGGCAGATACCATCATGCTCGGCCCAGGTGGACATCGGCAGGAAGTAATCGCCCACGGCCATGGCGGTCGGGGTCAGGAAGAGGTCCTGGATGACGCAGAACTCGATGCTCTCGCACAGAGCGTCATGCCAACGCTTGGGCTGAGCCGAGCAGGTGGGCGCCAGGAAGTTGGAGCTGTTGAACCAAGCCATGCGGAGCTGGTACGGCTTGTGCGACTCCATGGTGTTCAGGGTCTCGTCCGGCTGAGTGGTAGCCATACCAGTGGACAGGCCAGGCCACTCGGCAGCACCGATGCGGAGCGACCAGACCTCGTCGGTCATAGCGCCGCGCTGCTCCATACGCCACTTGCCGAGGAGAGCGGACGGGGGACCGAGGGTCAGACCACCCGGGGTGTCGATGGAACCGGTCATGGCAGCGAGAAGAATCATCGCCTGGGACAGCTGAACGCCGTTCTTGTTCTGGTCGAACGCCAGACCCCAAGCCCAACCGATGGGACGCTCGGTGCCGAGGATATGAGCAACGCGCTCAATCGTGGCGACATCGACCGTGGTGATCTCGGCGACCTTCTCGACGGGATACTCGGCAGCGCGAGCCTTGAGCTCGTCGAGGCCGTAGATCCACTGCTCGACGAAGTCATGATCGTACTCGTCGTTCTGGAACATGAGGTTCATGACGCCGAGTGCGAAGCAGGTGTCGGTCTGCGGACGGAGCTGGACGTTGATGTTGCCGTTGCGCGAACCCGGCCAGGTGATGCGGGGGTCAACGGAGATCAGGTGCGTACCGAGCTTCATCATGTCAACGAGGACGTGACCGAAGAAACCGTCACCATTGGAGGGCAGCGGCTCCTTGCCCCAAACGACAACCCACTTGGAGAGCTTGTACGCGGGATCCTCGAAGCGACCGGGCAGGTGGCCTGCATAGTCGAGCTCGGGGTAGCCAGCACCCAGGACGTAGTCAGCGATCGAGCAGCGCGGGCCATAGCAAGACCAGCCAGACTGCGTGTAGCAGCAGTTGGGCGACTGCAGGACGGAGAACGTCAGAGCGTAGTAGAAGATGCAAGCCTCACGGCCGGTGCCACCAAAGCAGACGATGGACTCGGGGCCATACGTGGTCTGGTAGTAGCGGACCTTCTCGCAAATCGTGTCGAGAGCCTCGTCCCACGTGGTGCGCTCCCACTTCATCTTGCCGCGATCCTCGTAGGCGCGCTTCATGGGATAGATGACGCGATCGGGGCTGTAGGTGTACTCGCGCAGAGCAAGGTTCAGAGCGTTGACGCGACCCTGCGTAATGGGGTTGTCGTCGTCGCCCTCGATGCGGATGAGACGGCCGCCATCGGTGATAACCTTAACGCCATATCCAACGGGATGCGATCCCGGGGGAGACCAGGTGTTGCTGCGGGTAGCTACAGTGCCATCCTCGCGTGTGACTCGCCACTCTTTGCTGTAAGTTCCAGCCATAGTGTTACTCCTTTTCCTCAATTACCTTTTGGGAAAACTTGAAGCCCTCTTACGCACCTAAAGCCAGATTTAAACTCTTGGCGCATATATGTGGTGTGATTTGCAAAGAATCCCACTTCACACTCACTCCGCATAACCAACAATACGAGCCTACTTCTCGTCTCCAAGAATTCGACGAACTGGTAAATCAGCTCAAGCGGTCCTTGGGTTGGATTTCAGAGGGTAATGCCTCTAGTCAACCCTCCCTTCACGAATGTGATTGGGTAATGTGTGCTAGGGCGCTGTTGTTTTCGATGGTGTCTGGGGCATCGGAAACGCTGGTGACCTAACGCTCCAAAATAATACCAGCAATCGTATAAAAAGCCTGAACGAATGGCGAGAAACTATATCCTATTTAGAGAATAATAATGACTCTGGTATGACCCCATACCAAAAAGATGATTTTTGCCCGGTACCGGCGG
>OGQA01000176.1_pt1 | contig 36659 bp, 33 predicted proteins | sample 1553011 | NCBI WGS metagenome assembly OGQA01 (sample SAMEA2580256, study PRJEB22360) | human gut metagenome | biome: human gut; feature: human-associated habitat; material: faeces | place: Denmark | collected 2008/2010 | reverse complement strand
ATATTAAAATAGGTGAAATTATATATTGGATATATGGACCGTGAGAATAGGAGAATTAAGCGACACGGGGCACGTGCAAGCCTTCGGAATGATGCGAGAGAAAGCGAGTTACGATGTTGCTGGCGGAGCTGCTGGAAGCCACGATGCTCATATGCTTTGGGCTGTCTTGGCCCATGAACGCATGGAAGTCGTATAGGGCAAGGACGGCAAAGGGGACGAGCTGGCAGTTTCTCACGCTCATCTGCCTCGGTTACCTCTGCGGCATAGCCGCCAAGGTCGCTCTCGGGGCGATGAACTGGGTTCTTTGGATTTACGTCCTCAACCTCGCGTTTCTTGGCATCAACTGGGCCATCTACTTCAGAAACCGCCGCTTTGATGCGGAACGGGTAGGGCAGTGCGCTTGCGATCGCGTCTCCGTCGTGACGAAGAACATTTGACGAGACAGTTGCTCAGAGCAATTGTCTCATTTATGGTTTGCACGGCTGTGACCGGAGGTTGGCAACCAGCGGGTGCCTCGAAAACGCGGCAAAAAGCATCTCTTGGTTGGTAGAATGTCACCTTGCCACTCGGTAGATTTGGGGACGTAATCGAACCCAACGCAAAGGAATGACATGAGCTTTCGAGAGAACCTCCAGCACATGCGCGCCGCGCACAACATGACCCAGGAACAGCTTGCTATGCTGCTTGGCGTAAGCCGGCAGTCGGTGACCAAATGGGAGTCCGAGAAGTCGTATCCGGAGATGGACAAGCTCCTGCGCATGTGCCAGATATTTGACTGCACGCTCGACGAACTCGTGCAGGGAGACCTCACCGGCCGTCCGGTGGAGCCGGCCGCCTCGGTGGCATCGGGAACGCCACCAGTCGACGTCGTGGGCTATGACGAGCACACGCGGGGGTTTGCCCGCAAGGTCTCGATCGGCGTCTTCTCCATCGTCTTCGGTGTCGCGCTATCGATCCTGTTTTTCTGCGCCGCTGACATCGACACGTATAGTCCGCTGGAGGGCCTGTTTTCCGAGAACGTTTACCTGGCGTTAGGGGCGTTGCTCTTGTTTGCGGGCGTGGGGGTCGGGCTCGCCATGCTCATACCCGGTGGTATGGGCCACAGCGCGTTCGTGCGCGAACATCCCTACGTCGAGGACTTCTACACGCAGGCCCAGAAGGAGGAGGCGCGCAAGCACTTCAGCTGGTGTCTCGTGGGTGGCATCATGTGCATACTCGTCGGCGTCTGCTTCGTCATCGCAACCGCCGACACGACGCTGTCCGAATGCGTCGCCCCATCCGTCATGCTCGTGTTCATCGCGGTTGGCGCGGGGCTGATCGTGTACGGCAGCATGATGTACGGTCGCATGAACATCGCCAACTACAATCGCAGCGCTGGCGAGGTGCTGGAGGCGCACGAGATCGAGTCGGCACCCCTGACCGACGAGCAGAAGCGCGAACTCCTCCAAACGCATGCGACCGACAAGCGCATCGGCGCGATTTGCGGCTGCATTATGATCATCGCCACCATCGCCGGCCTCGTCATGCTCTTCGTGCCGACGTACTCGTATGCGCAGTCGCTTTTCTGGCTTGCGTGGCCCATTGGCGGCCTATTGTGCGGCATCGTCTCGCTGCTCATGAAGGCCTTCGATTCCGAGAAATAGCGAAATGAGACAGTTGCTCAGAGCAACTGTCTCATTATCTGCTGGCAGCCAGATGTGTCAGGGGGTCAGACCCCTTGGCGCATCATTCCATCCTCAGGGCATCGACGATGTCGCCCTTGCGGCAGCGATGCAGGCCGTAGAGCACGCTTACGGCCATGACCACGATCACGAGCCCGCAGCCCAGGACGAGGTACATCCACGGCGGTGTGTAGGGCAGTCCGCGCATGGATATGCCGAGCGCCATGTAGAGCAGGTAGCTCACGCCAAATGACACGATGATGCCGGGGATGAGCCCTCGTAGGCCGTATCCGACGCATTCGCAGCCTATCATCGATCGGAACTGACGCGCCCCCATGCCGATGGACTCCATGACCGCGAACTCGCGCTTGCGCAGGATGAGGCCGTTGGTCATGGTATTGAACACGTTGGCGAGCGCGATGAGCGTGAGTATGAATGAGAACAGGAAGCAGAACAGGTTCACCACGGTCACCATCATGGTCATGGACTGCTCCTGCGCCTTGTGATCTGTCACCTGATTGTAGTAGACCTTGTAGCCGGCATCCTCGAAAACGGTGGAGAGTGGGGAGAGCGCCTTGACCGCAGCCTCGCCGTCGGTGGTGTCGAAAGCAGCCGAGAAATACAGGTTATCCGTCGCGCCGATGAGGGGTAGCACGTTGGCGGACTCAAGGGAGGCGACGATCATCGCCCCGCTGCTCGAGGTGGCACACGCGGGTCGCTTATCCGCCAGCCCCACGATTTGCACGGGCGTGCGCACGAGCTGGTCGGGGGCAAGTTTCTGGTCCGTGTAGCCCCCGTTCTTCTCCCATCGCATGAATTCGAGCGTTTGCCTGCCGTCGTCGGTGGTGTCGGTCACCATGATGCTCGCCATCGCCGTGTCATCGCCCTTGATGCCGGTCACGATGTCGAGGGTGCCCGTCCGGGCGAAGAGCTCGTCATAGCTGTACATCGTCCCCGTATTGCTGTAGCCGTCGCGCACGCCGATGGCCACGGGCGTGTCGCCGCCTTCCGGAAGCTCGATGCCGTTGTCCTTCGCATAGGCGGCAAACTCGTCGGCGGGTAGGTAGGCGATATATAACGGAGTCGGGACGTCACCGTCGACGAGGGAACTGGGAGTGACCGCATTGCTCAGGGCGCTTCCCGCCATCGTCGGAGGGACGAGTCCGGTATGTGCTGCAACGAATCCCCATCCCAGTGGCGTCACGTTTTCCACGGCGCACGCCTGGACGTAGGCGTCGGCGCCGGTCGCCTCGATGACCGATGACGTGGCCGCCCGTTCGTCGGTGGGTTCCAGGGAAACCGTCATGGAGACGTCCGCATCCGAGAGGTTGCCCGCCACCTTCGTGAACATGCCGAGCTGCGTGGAAAGCGATCCCGCCGTCATGAGCAGGATGATGGCGAGTGCGAGCGAGACGGATGCGGCGCGTCCCTTGGAGGCATTGCGCCGGTGGTTGATGGAGGCGAGCTGGCCTCCGATGCCGAAGACGCTGCCTGCGAGCCCCCGGCGTTTCCAGGGAGTCCCGGCAGAGCTGTGCCTGCCAGAGGCTTTCAGCGCTCGGGACGCTATGCGTACCGTCGAGCTCTGACGCAAGGCGTCGATGGGGGAGACGCGCGCGGCGCGCAAGGCGGGAATCCACACGCTCACGAGCACCGTCAGAGCCGTGAGGACCATGGCGAAGAGCACGACGCGCCAATCCACGACCAGGTAGAAGCTGCTCCATTGCCCGCCTAGGATGCTTGCGATGGAGGTGCCGAGCCACGCAAAGATGCCCGCGCAAGCGCCTAGGCCTATGGCGATGCCGACGGGGATACCGATGATGGCGATGATGCTGCCTTCCAATAGCACCGAGCGTCGCAGCTGGCGCTTGGATGCGCCGATCGAGGCAAGCAGGCCGAATTGCCGCATGCGCTCGTTGACCGAGATGGCAAAGGCGTTGTGGATGAGCGAGACGCAGGCCGCGATGATAATGACGGCGAGGATGGCCACCAAGTAGAAGAAGGTCTGCCAGATGGATCCGTGATCGCTGAAGCCCATGTAGCGCAGGAGGTTTACGTGGGTCTGGATGTCCGCGCCGGGAAAGAGCTCCGCGGTGCGCTCCCGGACCTGCTTCACGGTGGAGACGCCGGAAAGGTTGACGAAGGTCTGGATGTCTCCCGCAGCGCTTTCGTCAGCGGTGAGGGCGGCTGGTCCCGCTCCGGTCATGAGCGTCCAATTGCCCGTTGCCGCGAAGCCGACGACGGTATAGCTACGCTCGGTGACGTCGACGAGCTCCTCGTCGAACTTGCTCTCGTCAGCCTCCGAATCGAGATAGCCCATGGTGGAGTTGAGGGCGGAGCCGTCCTCGATGTCGTAGCCCTTGGGTTCGAACTCGGGGTCGTAGTCACCGACGGCGAATGAGCCACCGCTCATGCTTCCCTGCTCGCCGGGCGCAAGAACGGCTCGACGGTTGCCCACGTCGAGGGTGATGGTGTCGCCGAGCGCAATGGTGCTATTGCGCTGCCATGTGCTCGGCAGCATGATCTCTGCGGCATTCTGGGGCAGGCGCCCCTCGGCCACGCGCACGCCGCAAAGCTCCTCGATCGAGCCGGCTCCGGTTAGTATGGGCAGGTAGATGCCGAGCGTTACCCGTTGCTCGTCCGACAGCCCGGCAAATCCCACGTCCTGCAGCGTCGCGAGCGTCTCCACGTCCGTCGCGTCCTCGGCCGACGCGATCTCTTCCCGCGTCTTCTCATCGTCGGGTAAGACGACCTGCGACATCCACGTGCCGTTGGCCGTCGCCTCGTTGCGCAGGAGGTAATCGGTGGCCGAGACGTAGGAGGAGAGCACGGCGACGAGCAGCGCCGCCGCCAGGGTGACGCCGGCGATGGTGACGATGGTGCGGGCGGCCGAGTCCCGCAGGGACTTGACGGTAAACGATGTCATGGCCTTCATGCGCGTATCCTCTCGTCGGATACGATGCGGCCATCCTCGATCGCGATGATGCGGTCGGCCGACAACGCGATGTCCTCGTCATGCGTGATGACGATGAGCGTCTGCCCTGCCTCGCGGTTCGCCGACTCGAGCAACGCCATGATTTCGCGGGAGTTCTGCGTGTCGAGATTGCCCGTCGGCTCGTCGGCGAGCACGATGGCGGGGTTGTTCATGAGGGCGCGTCCGATGGCCACGCGCTGCTGCTGGCCGCCGGAGAGCTGGTTGGGCAGGCGGTTGCCGTAGCCCTCCAGTCCCAGGGTGCGCATGAGCGATGCGAGACGCTCCTCGTTCACGCCACGTCCGTCGAGGGCGACGGGAAGGGTGATGTTCTCGATGACGTTGAGTATGGGCACGAGGTTGTAGAACTGGTAGACGAGGCCCACCTCGCGGCGTCGGAACACGGCGAGTTGCTCGTCCGTGCGCGCGTAGATGTTCGCGCCGTTGAGCTCGACGGTACCCGACGTGGGACGGTCAACCCCGCCGATGAGATGCAGAAGCGTCGACTTGCCCGACCCCGATGCTCCCACGATGGCGACGAACTGGCCTTCCGGAATCGAAAACGAGACGTCGTCCAGCGCGCACGTCGCCTGCGCTCCCTTACCGTAGACCTTCGTCAGGTTGCTGACCTTGAGGATGTCCATGGTTGCTCCTTTCTTACGCGTGTCCGGGATACGCAGACGAGTATGGTGCGCCGAGCTAGCGTGGCCGTGACGCGCACATTACGGCTTTGTAAGCTGCGTACGCGGCGCACGTTAGACGCGGATTTTGGGAAAGGCGATTTCGAAGATGGCACCGGCGGAGCCGCCATTCTCGCCCGGGACGTTCGCGGCGCGCAGCGTGCCGCCTTGCCCCGAGATGAGCGAGCGGGCGAGCGCGAGTCCCACGCCAAAGCCCTCGCCCTCCTTCGATCCAGTGTCCCGGTAGAAGCGCTCGAAGAGATGGGGAAGGTCCTCCTCGGATATGCCGGACCCGTCGTCACTGATGGAGATGTGGCAGGCCAGCGCATCTTCCTCGGCGCGTATGGTGATCGTCCCCCCGGCTTGGCAGTGCTCCATCGAGTTCTTCACGATGTTCTCGATCGCCTCGGCGCACCAGGTTTCGTCGCCCGTGAAGTGTGCGTTACCGGGAATCTCGATGACGAGCGCGATGCCACGCAAATCGAGGGACAGTTCGAGCGGGGCGCAGGCACGGGCGACCATGGACGCGACGGATACGGGTCGCGACTCCATGTGCAGTGCCCCGGCATCGACCCTGGCCATCTTGAGCAGCGTGGTGACGAGCCAGGATACCCGGTCGAGCAGATGCTCAAGGTCGCGCGCGAGTCTCTTGCGTTGCTCCTCGTCCGTGGCGCGCTCGATGGCCGGAAGCATGAGCTCGGCTGCCGTCAGCGGCGTGCGGATCTGATGCGATATGTCGGCGAGGGAGTCTGCCAGCGCGGTCTTCTCGCTCTCGATCTGGCTGGTGAGCCGGGAAAGGCGTGCCACCATCTTCTCGAGCTCGTTGGCGAGGACGGCGATGTCACCCTCGCGGCAATTCGAGAAGCTCAGACGTCTGCCGAGGTTGAGGACCTCGTCGATCTCATCCGTGAGGCGTCGTATCTCGGCGCGGCGGCGCAGGGAGACGACGAGGAAGAAGACGAAGACGACAAGGGAGAGGATGGCGCAACAGAGTGTGGCCTCCACGCCGACGGCAAGGAACGTCACACCGGTGATGGTGGCGCACAGCACGGCGAGGAGAACAACGTGTTTGGTAAGCGAGTCGTTCACAGTGCTCCCTTCAGAATGCGTCCGCCGATTGTATGGAGCAAATGCGCGCAGGCGAGCTGTGAAGCGGAGGTATAAGGGAGCGCGCCATAAAGACCGCGAAGCGGGCTGTCGGGAAGCGACCGTCGGAGCGAGACAGCTCGCCTGCGCGCAACAATGAGCAAACCTCTCATTTTCCCGCTCCGATGCGGTAGCCGAGTCCACGGGCCGTGACGATGATCTCCGGATGCGCGGGATCGTCCTCGATGCGTTCGCGCAGGCGGCGGATATAGACGTTGATGGAGTTGTCGGAGACGTACTCGCCTGCCGTGTCCCAGATGGCATCGCGAAGCATCTCGCGCGTGATGAGCCGCCCCTGGTTCTGGAGAAAGTAGAGGAGCAAGCGGTATTCGAGCGCCGAGAGCACGATCTCTTCGCCGTCTTTGCTCACCATGGCCGTCGCCGGGTCGAGACGCAGGTTTCCGATACACAGCGCGCTACTGCCGTTGGAGCTTTGCCGCAGTGCGACCCTCATGCGCGAGAGCAGCTCGCGCGCGCGAAAGGGCTTCGAGATGTAATCCACCGCTCCCATGTCGAGCCCGGCGACGGTCGAATACTCGTCGTCCGATGCCGTGAGGAAGATGACCGGCATGTCAGGATGCGCCTGGCGTGCCGCCGCGCAGACGGCAAAACCGTTTCCCTGCGCAAGGGTGATGTCGAGTAGGAGAAGGTCGAAGGAGGATTGCGCCAGAAGCGCGGTCGCCTCGTCCTGGCGGGCGGTCGTGGCGACCTCGTAGCCTTCCGCCTCGAGAAGCTCGCCCAGGGTTCGCACGATGAGCGGGTCGTCTTCCACGACGAGAATCTTCACGGTGCCTCCTTGCCTTCGTGATGGTATCTGTCATTGTAGAAGAAGGCGTGCCAGACTCATGGCCGGAAGCACCACATTTCAATTCTGTCATGTCGCGTATAATGATCCTACTCGATACCGCGACTTGGGAGGGACTATGGCTGCTCCAATCCTGTATTACTGGGGTCCATGCGCGACTTGCGCACTCGTGACCAGCTTTGCCGATGAACATGGCATCGAACTCGACAAGCGTGATGTCGAGCAGGTGGAGCCGTACAACGAGCTGCTCGCGCTCGGTGGCAATGCGGACTTCATCCCGTATCTGTATGACGATGAGAAGCTCTACAACGGCGTCGAGGAGATCAACGCGCATCTCGAGGAGAAGTACGCCGGCGCCTAATCCCGGAATCGACGCACCCTGACGGGAGGCTCCCATGAGCAAATACGACAAGCTGTGGGATTACGTCGCAGCGCAGCCGGACGATGGCCTTGACCTCTCCTTCGATGAAATCGGCGAAATCGCAGGCGTCGCGCTTGACCATTCGTTCCTTAACTTCAAGAAGGAGCTCCTGCCCTTTGGTTGGCAGGTCGGCAAGATCTCGATGAAGAATCAGATCGTCCATTTCGAGCGCGTACGGAATTAGCGTAACGGGTGCACGCTTCCATCCCACGATATGAAGTAGGCCTGCAGGACCTCGGGGTGTTCGGCTGCCAGCTCGCGGCTTTTCTCGATTCCGAGTGCGAGAAGCGTCGTCGAAAACCCCTCGGCGTCGATCGAGCGTTCGCACACGACGGGCACGGCAGGATGCTCCACCGCGATGGGCATGCCCGTCTTGGGGTCCAGCACATGATGGTATAACACGCCATCGCACACGCGTGCGCGTTCGTAGACACCGCTCGTGACGACACTTCCGCCCGCGATCCTGATCGTGCCCACGGGCTTCATCCGTTCTCGTGCGCCCGGCCCGCATGCTGGATCGGGCAGGCCGACCGTCCAGGGGGAGCCGTCGGGCTTTTCGCCACGCACGAGTATGTTTCCGCCCAGGTCGATCACGTATCCGGGGATGCCGTTTCGCGTGAGCATCTCGTCGAGCGCATCGGCAATCCAGCCCTTCGCGATGCCGCCCAGGTCGATCATGGCCGCGGGATCATCGAGTCGCACGTGCGCTCGCGAGCCCTCTCGCTCGACCCGCACGCCATGCCAGTCGACGTGACGTACCGCCTCGGCGAGTGCCTCGTCTTGCGGAATGATGCCGTGCTTCAGGTTCCATAGTCTGCTCGCGGCGCCGATCGTGATGTCGAAGGCCCCGTGGCTCGCCGCACAGTAAGCGAGGTCTTCCATGAACGTGCAGCAACTCAAATCCCAGATCGACGCGGCTCCGCTGGCCGACAGGGCGACGCTCGACAAGCTCTACCTGTACATGACGGTCGCCGACCTCATCAAGCCCGAGTACGCCGACATGCTCGCGCAAGCCGAGAGCTACCAGGACTTTCTCAATGCCGTCTTCATGGACGAATCGCGCAAGTACACGCTCGAGTGGGCTGAAATCGCCAAGCTCAAGCGCCGCAACTGGCTTTCCTTTTTCGAACCCGACATACTCGTCCAGAACCTCCGCATGAAAACCGACGGGCTTCCCATCCAGATGGGAAGCGGCGTCGTGCTCGCCCCAACGGGCAGCCGCGACAACATCGCCAACCTCTACGTCTTCAAGAACGGCGCGTTCAACCGCCAGGCCGCCGAGTTCGTGACCTCGATTGCCGGTACCTTCACGATTGCCGATTGGGAGTTCTTCGGGATTTACGGTCTCTACAAGTACCGAGGAAGCGTCATCCTCGAGGAATGGGAGCTCGAGGCACCACCGCATCGCGTGTGACGGGGATTCCCGTTTGGGCACGGATGTGTCTGCGGGCAGATGACAAACGGGTAGCAAGTCTGCCCTCTCCACAGCATCTCTATCTCCTCGCGTACAATGTCCTGAACGTCGGGTGTCTTCATGCGCCCGCTAAACCGGACTGGACAGGACATGACGCAGGACATGAACCGGCACTTCTCCATGAGTGCCCTTCTCAAGTACACGTTCCCGACCATCTGCATGATGATCTTCACTTCGCTCTACGAGGTGGTGGACGGTTTCTTCGTCTCGAACTTCGTTGGCAAGACGGCACTCGCGGCCGTGAACCTCGCCTGGCCCGTCGTCATGATCCTCGCGACGATCGGCCTCATGACGGGCACGGGTGGTAGCGCCCTGGTTGCCAAGACACGCGGCGAGGGTGACGACGAGCGCGCCAACCGCTACTTCAGCATGCTCGTCATCTTCACGATAGGCTTCGCGATCATTCTCGCCGTCCTGGGACAGTGGCTGATCGAACCTCTCATCGCGGCCTTCGGGGCACAAGGGGAGCTCCTTGACGAAAGCGTCATCTACGGGCGGTGGACGCTGCTCGCTCTGCCGTTCTTCGCATTGCAGTTTGCCTTCCAGACGTTTTTCTCTACAGCGGGCAAGCCCAATTACGGCTTCTTCGTCATCGTCGCCGCCGGTGTCGTGAACGTCGTGCTCGATTGGCTGTTCATCTGCGTCTTTGGCTGGGGTATCGCCGGAGGCGCCATCGCCACGGCACTGGGCCAGGTCGTGGGTGGGCTTGTTCCCCTCATCTACTTCCTGCGCAAGCACAACTCGAGTTTGTTGCGCCTGGTCAGGACGCGCCTGGAGTGGCGTCCCATTGGCAGGGCTTGTCTCAACGGTTGCTCCGAGCTCGTCTCCAACATCGCGATGAGCCTCGTGACCATGCTCTACAACTTCCAGCTCATGCGCTACATCGGCGAAGACGGCGTCGCGGCGTTCAGCGTCATCGGCTACACGGCGATGATCTTCGGTGCCATCTTCATGGGATACGCGCTCGGTAGTTCGCCGCTCATGAGCTACCAATACGGAGCGAAGAACCATGCCGAAATGCGAAGCATCTTGTTCAAGAGTCTCGGCTTCATCGGTGTCGGCAGCGTTCTCATGTTCCTGGCCGCCGAGTGGCTTGCCGGGCCGCTCTCCGCCATCTTCGTGAGCTATGACCCGGCACTACTCGAGTTCACTACCAAGGCGTACCGGATCTACGCCTTCGCGTTTCTCATCATGGGCGTGCCCATCTACGCTTCGGCATTGTTCACCTCGCTTGGCAACGGTATCGTTTCCGCTGTCATCGCCTTCCTGCGCACGATCGTGTTCGAGTGCGGTGCGGTGTTGTTGTTGCCGTTGATCCTGGGTATCGACGGCATCTGGCTTTCGGTTTCCGTCGGCGAGCTCGCCGCCGCCGTGCTTGCGACGTGCTTCATGATCGCGTTCAGGAACCGCTATGGCTATGGCAAACGCGGCGCTGCCAGGCAATAGCAAATGTGGCAAAACTGCCTCGGCGCGTTTTGTCACATTGGGTACGCTAGCCTTCGTCGAGGGCACGGATCGACTTGGGGATGTAGGCCACGAGGCCCAGCACGAGGCACGCGATGCCGTCCACCACGAAAAACGGAGCTACGCCCATGAGCTCGGCCGCCACGCCGCCGATGGCAATGCCGATGGGCGTCGCGAGCCCCATGGCGGCGTTGAGCAGGCCCATGGCGCGCCCCATCTTCTCGTCGGGCACGTTGCGTTGCGTGAGGGTCATCGTGGGACCGTTGAACCATGCGCAGGCCATGGCCATCACAGCGACGAGCACCACGAAGGCGACGAAACCCGTCGGGGGCAGAAGCCCGCACGCCGCCGTCGTCGCCCCCACGATGACGGCCGCCACGGCGATAAGTCCCGCGAGTCTCTTGCCGCCGCCCCATGCCATGAGTATGCCCGAGCCCACGAGCATGCCGATGCCGAATGCCGCCTCGACGAGTGAGGCCATGTAGCCATCACCCGAGAAATGCTCGTACGTCATCAGCGGGAACACGGCAGAGAGCGGGCCGAATATCATCATGCCGATGGTGACCATGACGATGAGAAGCAGCAAACCGCGTGATGCCGCGACGGCACGGAAGCCGTCGCGCAGGTTGGCGATGACATGCTGTTGCGTGGCCGTCTCGTCGATGACGGTGGGGACCTTCGCAAGCGCAAGTCCCGCAATGGCGAAAAGCGCTCCGATGAAATCGAGGAACATGACCGAGGAAAACCCCATGGTGGTGTAGAGGAAGATGCCGAAGGCAGGCGCGCCTATGCCGGCAATGGAGGCGAGCAGCTGGTCGAGCGTGTTGATGCGCAGGAGGTGCTTGTCGGGCACCAGCATGGGCATGGTCGCCATCATCGCCGGGCTGTGGAAGGCCTGGCCGACAGCACGCGCCACACAGACGAGGATAAGCAACACGAGCGAGACATCGCCTGCGAGGATGATGAATCCCGCTATCAACGAGATGAGCCCGATGGCGCCGTCGGCCACGATCATGATCATCTTGCGGTTGTGCTTGTCGGCCACGATGCCGCCAAAGGGGGAGAGAAGGCCGATGGGGAGCATCACGCATATGTTCATCACGGCAAGCACGAGCGCGCTGCCGGTGGATTCGGTCACGTACCATACGACGGCATATCCCGCGGCGTAGCTGGTTATCATCGAGACGGCCTGACCGGCCCATATGAAGCTGATGATTGCCAGCCAGTTCTTGGGAAGGGGCAAGCCGACGGCGCTCGTGAGGGGCGTGTCGGCGGATTCGGCAGGTTTTCCCGCCTGCGCAGGCGGGTTTGAAGAGATGTTCTTTGACATGGGAATCTCCCGGAACGTGAGTGTGCGGAATGGGAATGGCTAGCGTTCGGCACTTAGCCGAGAAAGACTAGATGACGAATTCTCCGCACATACATCCACCTCAAATCGAATCCGGGTTCGCCCAGTGTAGGGGAGGGCACGCACGCTGTCAAAGCCTCATGCGATCGACGTGGAGTGCCTTGCGTGCAGTCGAGTTGTATTGAACCATGCATGTTTCATATCAAATGATTATTGAATCACAATAGTGAAATCAAATGAGTGCAAATATGTGCGATTGCAATCAAATTATAGTATTATGAATGCATGAAAATATCACATGAGTGATTTCTGTTCGAGGAGGTAGGGCATGGCCCACGAACTCACACCGCAGGACATCAAGGACATCCGCGCCAAGTACGGCCTCTCGCAACGCTCGTTCGCTCGTTTGCTCGGTCTGGGGGAGGCAAGCCTCGCGCGCTACGAGAAGGGCCAGAAGCCCTCTCGCGCTAACGCCAACCTCATCCGTGCCGCCCGCTTGCCGCGCTTCGTCATGGATTGCCTCGACCGTGACGGCAAGGAGCTTTCCGAGAAGGAGCGTCATGGCGTCGAGGAAATCGTCTATGCAGAGGTCTACTTTGGCGAGGGAGATGAAGATATGGACATGACGGAGATCTATCAGATCACGCTCACGCAAGAGGTGCTTACGGAGAAAGCAGCCGAGATTCTGGCCAAGCTATTCACGTTGAGATCAACTGCGCGAAAGCAGGGCGACGCAATGCGCGAAATGGTGTTTTCCGACATCATCAATCAGATCGCGTTACTCAAGCCTACTATTGTCAGTTCCGAAAATTCCAACAAGGACAAACTGGCAGAGATCAAGGGCCAGCTCGACGCATTCGATAAACTCGCAGACCGCTATATCCCGCTGGCGGCCTGACATGGGTAACTATCTTGCGGAGTATTCCGAAGAAGAGTTTTCCGAAAAGCTGATTGGCCAGCTCGAGACGATGGTGGCACCCGCTTGTCTGTCGCCGCACGATAGACCTCAGGCAATCTTGCTCGGGGGTCAAAGCGGGGCAGGCAAGACCACTCTTCACCACGTGTTTCTCGAGATGTTCAAAAAGGATGTCATCGTCGTCAACGGCGACGAATATCGAAAGCTCCATCCGCGCTTCTTTGCTCTGCAAAGCGCCTATGGCGATAAAGCCGTCGATTACACGGCGCAGTGGGCAGGCAAGATGGTGGAAGCCGTCGTCGAGGCGCTTTCCTCGGCCGGCTACAACCTCGTCATCGAAGGTACGCTACGCACGTCTCAGGTACCTCTCGCGACCGCCACGCTCCTGCGCGAGCGCGGCTACGATGTCTCACTTGCCCTCATGGCGGTCAAGCCGGAGATATCGCTCGTTTCCTGTCAGCTCCGCTACGAGCAAATGCGTCTTGCCGGCACCACGCCCCGCGCAACCGGCCCTGCCCATCATCGCAAGATCGTCGACCAGATCGTGCGCAATCTCGCCGTGCTTGAGGATTCGGGTATGTTCGACCAAATACACCTCTACAACCGCAGCCGCGAGCGTCTCTATCCGCAAGAGGGACTTGCCATGACGGCAAGCCAAGCGCTCGAGGAGGCGCTTTTCGGGGGCTGGTCCGAGGAGGAGCTGAAGCACTACGCTTCGCTCAAGGCCGAGCTCGAGAGGCTTCAGCGCAGGAGTTAACGCGGGAATTTCGCCCTTGCGAGCTTTCCATGTCGTATCTGGCATATAATCCCAAACCATGACCGGGGAGCTTGGGTAATCCAGGCTGAGAGGGCGCTTGTGACGCCGACCCGATGAACCTGTGTGGGTAATGCCAACGAAGGGAGTGCGCCATGGCTACCATGGGCAATCAGGTAACGCAAAGCGACTACGCGCGTGCCGGGATCGTGACCGAACAGATGCGCAGCGTCGCCGCGAAGGAGGGCATTTGCGCGGAAAGCGTGCGCGAGGCGGTCGCTGCCGGACGCATCGCCATTCCGGCGAACATCCACCACGCCGCGCTCGATCCCGAGGGCGTGGGTTCGTGCCTGGACGGCGTACCACTGCGCACCAAGGTCAACGTCAACCTCGGCATTTCGGGCGACCTGGCCGACGAGGAGGAGGAGTGGCGCAAGGTCGATGTCGCGCTCGAGCTGGGCGCCGAGGCGATCATGGACCTCTCGAACTCGGGAAAGACACGGGCATTTCGCCGTGCGCTCATCGAGCGTTCGCCGGCAATGGTGGGCACGGTGCCCATGTACGATGCCATCGGGTATCTGGAAAAGGCGCTCATCGACATCACGCCGGATGATTTTCTCGAGGTCATCCGCGCGCATGCCGAAGACGGCGTCGACTTCGTGACGGTGCATGCGGGCATGAACCGTCGGGTCATCGACTCGTTCAAGGAGACGGGGCGTCTCACGAACATCGTCAGCCGGGGTGGATCGCTGATCTTTGCCTGGATGGAGGCGACCGGCAACGAGAACCCGTTCTACGAGTTCTACGATGACGTGCTCGCCATTCTGCACGAGCATGACGTGACGATCTCCCTTGGCGATGCGATGCGCCCCGGTAGCATCTACGATGCAAGCGACGCCGCCCAGATCGCCGAGCTCATCGAAATCGGCAAGCTCACGCAGCGCGCGTGGGATGCCGGCGTGCAGGTGATGGTCGAGGGGCCGGGGCACATGGCGCTCGACGAGATTGCCGCCAACATGAAGATGGAGAAGCGCCTGTGCCATGGGGCGCCCTTCTACGTACTCGGGCCGCTCGTGACCGATATCGCTCCCGGCTACGATCACATCACGGCGGCCATCGGTGGGGCCATCGCAGCTTCGAGCGGGGCGGATTTCCTCTGCTACGTGACACCGGCCGAGCACCTGCGCCTGCCGGACGCCCATGACGTGCGCGAGGGGCTCGTCGCCACCAAGATCGCCGCGCATGCCGCCGACATCGCCAAGGGCGTACCCGGTGCGCGCGATCGGGACAATCGCATGAGTGACGCTCGCCGTCGCGTGTCATGGGGCGAGATGTTCGACCTTGCCCTCGACTCGCAGCGTGCCCGCGAGTTCTACGAGAGCGCCCCGCCCGTCACGGAAGGGACGTGCACGATGTGCGGCAAGATGTGCGCCATGAAGACCGTGAACGACCTCATGGACGGTCTGACGGTGAGCATCTGACGAAGAGCATCAACCGTTCGTGACATGCGCCCTGCCGGGAGGTAGCGGCAGGCGTTTGCCGCATGTTCTGCAGGTGGTGTCGGCCTCGTCGTTTTGTGTGTCGCAAAAGGCACAGTATCCGACGGGGCGCACCTTGGCGTCAGAGCTCGGCGGTCCGCATTTCCCGCAATGTATGCACGCGAAGCAATGAGGCATGACAATGCTTCTATTCGGGTTTCGTGGCCATGAGCGCACGCATGGGGTGAGCAAGCCCGATGACGCATACCACCAAGGCGGTGACGATGAGAACAGGGAACACGGCATCGAAGCCCATGGCGGGGAGCAGGAGCATGGAGGAGCTGAAGACGTAAGGTGCCAAGAATGGCCCCAGATTCATCATGGATGTCATGATGCCGCTCACGAAGGGTATGCGCTCGGGAGGCGTAATGTTTCCCGTCGCGTTTTGGGCGGCGGTGAAAAACGCAGATCCGGCAAATCCCAAGATGAAGACGCCCAGGGCGTAGACGACGGACGATGGTGCCAGCAAGCAGGGGATGAGTCCTATCACGATGAATGCGGCCGAGATTCCGAACAGTCGCGTCTTGAACCAGCGGACGAGATAGGGGAAGAGCACCCCGCACAAGATCGTGCCAATGCCGCAACAGTTAATGACGAGCGCCGCCTCGCCCGGTCCGGCAAGGCCGCGCCAGTCGAGCACCGAGGAGGTCACGACCTGTACCGTCACGACGCAGGTCCACGCCGCCAGCGCAAATAGCGCATATCCCGTGATGGAACGTGGAATCTTTGGCTTTGCGACTGTCTGTGTCTTGACTTGGTCCGCGAGCTTTGCCCGGACAATGTTCTTGGCCTCGGGCATCCACAGCAACGCGATGATCATGGGAACAAAGCCGATTAGATACGCCAAGAACGAGTAGTTCCAGCCAATCTCGGTGAGGTAGCCCGCGACCGTCGTGTAGATAATGTTGAAGACGAACTGGATGGTGATTCCCAGCCCGAGCAAACGGGATCGCTGCTCGCCTTCGCAGAGCGCGATGATGCTGGCGTTTCCCACGGGAAACATGATGCCCAGGCCGATACCGACGATTACGCGCGAGAAGATGATGAGGTTGTAGTCGGTAATGTCGGGCATGAGGAAGGGATATGCGCCACCTACGGTCATGATGAGGATGCCGACGATAGCGGCGGGCTTGAAGCCGACTTTCGGGAGTAGTGCGCCGGAGATGATGCTGACGGGAACCGATACGATGCCGGTGATGCTGTTCGCGAGCATGATCGTGGTGATGTCCGTATCGGCAAAGTGATGCGAGAAAGCGGCAATCGATGGCGTCAGGATGGCGAACTCGCTCATGGTGCAGAACAAGGCGAGGATGCCGATGACGTTCATCGTGCTCAGAGATCCGCCTGATTTCATGTGCGAGGACATGACTCCTCCTTACAACGGCGCTATACATACGTGTCGGATGGTGCGTCCGCCATGGACGCACCATCCGGGTTCGTGATGCTGCTGAAGCTAGAGCTCTATGTCACACGGCGTCCAGAGCACCTGCTTGGGCTTGCGCTTGAGCTCCTCGGCCATCTCGTCGATGGTGCCGAAGCGAATGACGTCGGCCAGACAATTGTGCATGCACACCGGCTCGCGCCCGTCACGCAGACGGTTCACGCACAGATCGCACAGGTCGGTGGGAGTGGGAATCTTGTTCCAGTTGTAGCAATTCCCGGTGTTCTTGGAATCGTCCTTCTGCCAGGGGCCGTCGTCCAGGACGCGAATGCCCCACTTACCGACGGGGAAGTCATGCTCCTCCTTGCAGCTGACCTCGCAGCTCTGGCATCCCGTGCAGAATTCGTAATCGATAAGCAATCCGTATTGAGTCATGATCTACACCAGCTTTCCGAATTTCTCGCCGAATGCTGCCATGTCGACGTCGTAGCTTTCCTTGAGGGGCACCACGTTGCAGCACGCGCTCTTATAGGGGGCTCCCAGGCCGAGGGCGTTGTTGTGATGTTCGGGGATGAGGTCATTGCAGTTGGACTGCCAGACCCCGAAGAGGCTCGGCTCGTTACCGTCCTTCTCGGGGAACCACCAGCCATGATCAACCTCGACGTGACCTTCGCCTACGGTGGGCATTACGCGCGCCTTGAACTTCGCGCTTCCGAACATGTTGGAAATCTCGACCCACTGGCCGTCGGATACGCCGATGCGCTCTGCGTCGGCCGGGTTGATCTCGATCATCGGGTTCGGGTCGAGCTCGCGCAGCACGGCCACCTGACGGTGCTCGGAGTGGAACGAGGAATAGCGGCGGTGACCCGTGGACATGATGAACGGGTATTTCTCCATGATCTCCTCGTGGGGAAGGTCGCGCTCATGCCACTTGGCATCCAGCTCCTCGGGAACCAACGGGTTGCGTTTGAGATCGAGGTCCTCGGCGCTCTTCTCGGGAATGCGCGGCGAGAGGTCGGGCTCGTAGTAGTAGGGCAGCGGGTCCATGCCGTTGTTCGCAAAGGCCGATGACCACAGCTCGACGCGTCCGGTCGGGGTCAGGAAGCCCGGTTGGCCGTCGGGACGCAGCTTGCCGGTCTCGTATTTCTTGTAGTAGACCTTGCGCTTGAACTTGACGAGTTCACGCACCTCGTTGAACACGTGGCGTCCCTCGAGACGGTTCTTCTCGAGATAATCGTGGTAGTCCGGATACTTCTCGTAGGCGAAACGCGCCTTGGGGTCGTCGGGGAACATCTCGGCCATGCGCTTGGCGAGCATGCAGTAGATCTCGAGGTCGGACTTGGCCTCGCCCACGGTGATGGCCTTGTTGCCGCAGCCGGTGGTGATGGAGGCGGCACCGTAGTGGGTGCGGTTCACGCCGTCATGCTCGGCTACCGTGGAAAGCGGCAGGAAGACATCGCAGACGGCCTGGATGGTCGGCGTGATGAAGCAGTCCGTGCCAAAGGCGAAGTCGATGGAGCGCAGCAGCGCCTTGTGCCAGCGGGTGGGCTCGGCCGAGTTGGTTGGGGCGATGAGGTTCGTGTTGGCGATCCACGCCATGCGGATGGGGTAGGGCTCTTCGGTCTCGAGCACGTCGAGCATGCAGTCGGCCTGGGCACCCGTGATCTGGTTGCAGTACAGGGGATACATGTCCATGCCGACGCACTTGGCGCGCTCCTCGTCGGTCATCTGGTACCAGCCCTCGGTGATGAAGGCGCGGGTGTCGGTGTTGTGCTCCGACTGCCCGGACGCTGCGTCACCGGTGATGTCCTCGGGCATCGACAGGTCGGCGACGATGTTGCCACCGGGTACGTCGAGGTTGCCGCACATGCAGATCATGGCGAGCACGCACTGGCCGGCCTGCATGCCGTTGGTGTTCTGGTCGAAGGCGAGGCCCCAGGCGATGGATGCCGGATGGGCGTTGGCGTACATACGTGCCACCGTGTAGATATCCTCGACGGGAACCTCGCAGATGCGGGCGGCATCCTCGGGCGTCATGTAGGCAACGCGCTCCTTGAACTCGTCGAAACCGTAGGTCCAGCGCTCCACGAAGTCATGGTCGTAGAGGTCCTCGGAGATGATGATGTTGCACATCGCCATTGCGAGAGCCGCGTCCGTGCCGTTGCGCAGGCGCAGCTGCAACTCTGATCTGGTCGCCAGCCAGTTGACGCGCGGGTCGATGGTGACGAGCTTCGCGCCGCGCTTCATGAGGTCGATGACCGCATGGCCGAAGAAGCCGTCCGGGTTGGACGCCAGAGGCATCTTGCCCCACAAGATCATGAGCTCCGGCACGCAGTACTCCGGATCGTCATAGCCGCCCTCGAGGCCGCCAGCGTAATCGAGTTCGGGGTACAAGGCACCGAGCACCATCTGGGAGGCCATCATGCGCGGCTGGTAGCAGGCATAGCCCGACTGGGTGTAGGCAAGGTTCGGGGTGCGGAAGATGGACAGCTGGAAGTCCTGGGAGAGCATGCCGTCACGGCCAGTGCCCACGAAGATGGCCATGGTCTCGCGTCCGTACTCGTCGGTGAGACGGCGCCAGTTGTCCATGATGATGTCAAGCGCCTCGTCCCAGCTGCAGCGCTCCCACGCGTCAGCGTTTCCACGCTCTTCCTTCGCACGCTTCTGGGGATAGATGACGCGCGAGGGATTGTAGATATAGTCCTTGAGCGCCACGCACCTGGGGCACAGGCGACCCTGGGTGATGGGATCGTTCTCGTCGCCCTCTACATGGTCAAGGCGTCCGTCCTTGTCCACGTAGAGCTTGATTCCGCATCCGACGGGGTGGCAACCCGGGGGAGACCACACCGAGGAGCGAATCACGGTGAAGTCGCCATCTTGGAACTTCCACGGCTTGCCTAGATCGTTTTTGAATTCCATGTCTTCCTCTTTCTCTTCTCGCGTACATTCCTGCAGATCGAACGGTTCTGAGATGATTTGCGTATTGCGGTGTCTCCTAGGTGTCCTGCTGTACCTTCTTGGCATCGCGCGCCTTGATGACCACCATGAGGGCGATGGCGCCCACGACGAGCACGATGCCGACTCCCATGAGCAGGCCCGTGCACGCGCCCCATCCGGCACTGGAGACGATGACGCCCACCAGGCCAAAGAGGATGCCGCCCACGCACTGGCCGCAACTCATGAGCGAAGACGAGATGCCGGCCAGCTCGGGTCGCGGTGCTATCTCGGCGACCATGGTGAAGAAGATGGCCGGGACCACGCCATTGGAAAGGCCGAACAGGATGAGCCAGGGAACGAGCATCCCCTCACCGATGGAATAGGCCATCGAGAACGAGATGCCGAGCACGACGGATGCCACGACCAATATAGCCAGGCGCTGTGTGTTACCCGTTACCAGGTTCATGACCACGCCGATGGCTATACCGCCGATGACCACGGCGATGTTGGCGATGTTCATCATGGTGTTAGCACCCAGCTGGTCCATGCCCATGGTCTGCACCATATAGAGCGTCTCGAAGTTCATGACGCAGGCGGTACCCAGCGAAAACGCCGCGAAGGCGATCATGGAAATCCAGCACGACAGGCTCTTGAAGCCCTCGGACATCTTCGGCTTGGGCGCGTTGGGGTCGACCTCCTCCAGGTACGAGACCTTGGGGTCGCGTATGGCCAGAATCCAGATTACCGTGACGATGGCAAGCAGGACGACCACGAACCAGAAGACGTTGTGATAGCTCTGGGGATCACCCACGTTGAAGAAGAAGCCAGAGGTGCCCATGATGAACATGGAACCCAGGGGAACCCACACGGAAAACAAGCCCATGGGTATGCCGCGCTTGGACGGCGGGAACCATTCCGAGATGATGACCGGAACGACCGATCCGATACAGGCGTAGCCGACTCCCTCGATGAGCCTGCCGACGACCAGAAGCTCGACGCTGGTCGCCATGGCGCTGATGACGGCACCGAGGGCAGCGCATGCCAAAACGAGCGTCGTGGCCCTGCGTGCTCCGAACTTCATGATGATGGCGGCTACGACGAAGGTCATGACGAGCCCGACGTAGCCGTTGAGCGACATGATGTTCGCTGCCATGCCGGTGTCGATGCCGAGCGCGGGAATCACGAGCGACATGGTTGCCGGCAGCTTGTTGCAGTTGACCGAGATCAGGATCGAGGCGATGATGGCCACGCAGGCGACGATCCACGCTCGTCCCGAGTTGAATATCTCGGTTCTTTTCTCCTCCTTTGTCATGGAGACTCTCCCTCCTCTTGTTGCCCGGTGATGGGAACTGCGCCTGGAACACGAGATGACTATATGAAGGAGGGGAAGGGAGCCTCAAGAAATGGATGCTGCGCAATGTTTCCCAATGGGGACTGGGATTGAAAAAGCGTCCGATGGTGTAGTACATTTTGCGCGAAACGTCTCACTTTCGAGACGTGTGATTGCTCGCATGACGCGAATCGACGGCTCCGGGGGAGGGATGCTCGTGATTGGCAACTTGGCATCGGACGAGAAGATCTATTCCCGCTCTTACCTCACCAAGCTCCGCGTGGCCGAGGCCATGAACCGGCTTTGTGCCGACACGCCTTTCGCACGCATACACATCGAGGACATCGTCCGGGAGTCGGGCGTGAGCCGTTCGAATTTCTACCATAACTTCGAGGATAAGTACGCCGTGGTCAACTGGATTGGCCACCAGTGCCACGAGGATGGGATCTTCCGCATCGGGCGCGACCTCACGTGGCTCGAGGGCCATGTGATCACCACGCGCGAGATGGCGAAGTTCAACGCGCTTTTCGCCAGTGCGTCGGTGGGACGCGAGTACCAGTCGGCGGTGCCCTCGTTCGTGAGGGAGCGGCAGAAGAACCTCACCCAGACCGTCACGGAGTTCCAGCATCGCGAGATTACGGAGGCGCTCGCGTTTCAGATCGAGGCGTTTCCCTACTGCGAGTCCATCATGACCAACAAGTTCCGTTCGGGCGAGCTTCCCTACGAGATGCGGGAGTTCTGCGAGTATCTGGTGGCATCGACGCCGCGATTGCTCTACGAGGCCCTCGAACATCCCGTACAGGCTCTCGATGCCGATGTGGGCAACCTGGGCCATGCGGGCATCTCGGGCGTCTCGGAAATCCTCGATCGCTAGGGACATGCGAACGACATCGACGTTGGCCCTTCGCGTGTCAATGCGCGATGTAGTATCATGACCTCATACGCTATCGGCACGAATGCAGACGAAACGAGGTGAGGTGCTGAGCGCGTGGCCATGAAGAACGTCTTTCGTGTACTCAAGCGCGACATCCTGCGCCTCTTGAAGGTGCCGCCCGCCATGGTGGTCATCCTCGCCCTGCTCGTGCTGCCATCGCTCTATACCTGGTATAACGTCCTCGGCTTCTGGGATCCCTACGAGAGTACCGGGCATCTACACGTGTGTGTGGTGAACGAGGACGAGGGAGCCGATAGCGAACTCACGGGTCATATCGACGTCGGCGAGATGATCGTCGACGAGCTGCACGGCAACGACCAGCTTGACTGGCAGTTCGTCGACTACGATGAGGCCATGGATCAGGTCAAATCGGGGAAGAGCTACGCTGCCTTCGTCATCCCGTCCGACTTCTCGGCAAAGCTCCTGACGCTTACGACCGGTCATTTCGAGAAACCCGACATCGACTATTACGTAAACGAGAAGGTCGGGCCGATTGCGCCCAAGATTACCGATACCGGGGCAAACACCCTGGATGCGACCGTGAATGCGACCTTCGTCGAGACGGTGAGTCTCAAGGCGACCGAGGCGTTGAACGCGGCCTTGGAGCAATCCGACGAGCGCGTGGATGGAGCGAAGTCCCTGGCCTCGGCAAAGGTCGAGGAGGCTGAGGCCAAACTCGAAAACGCGAGCGCGTCGATAGGCAGGCTTGCCGATCAGGCCGAGCAGGCGAAGGGGAGGGCGCAGAGCGCCAAGGCGTCCCTTGCCACCGCCCGCGATGCCATCGACAACGCATCCGGCGCGATGGATTCGGTATCCGATGCCGCTTCGACGTTGCAGAGCAGCTACATGGGATTCGCGGCCGATACCGTGCCGCTCGTGACTGCGGCGATGAGGGACGCCGCGGACGCCTACGCCGAGGCGGCGCGGGCGATTTCCGAACTGCCCGTGCAAAGCGACGAGGCAAAGGAACTGCTTTCCCAGCTGCGTGCGTCGGCCGATGCCGCGACTGCCCAGGCGGACCTCTATGCGAAGATACTGGCCGATGACGTGGCGCCGGCGATCGGCGAGAGGCTGGGGGCCCTTGCAAGCGCGAGCTCCCAGGCGGCAGGCGCGATTGCGGGCCAGAAGATCGTCATCGCGCAGGCATCGGCGGTCATCGACGACATGGTCGCGACGCTGGATTCCGCGGCCGGCTCCCTCGGCAAGACCCAGGCGCTTCTGGACAGCCTGGTCGACGAGATCGACCGCGTGCACACCGACGCGATGATGCTCGCGGGTTCCGACGTGCTCAAGAACTTCGTCGGCGAAGACGGGTTCGATGCGGAGAAGGTCGCGGAGTTCATCAGCGCGCCGACGCGTCTGGATACCGTGCAGCTCTATCCGGTCGACACCTACGGCGCGGCCATGGCACCGCTGTTCATGAACCTCACCTTCTGGATCGGTGCCTTCATGTTGATGGTGGTGCTGCGCCAAGAGGTCGATTCGAGCGGCATACGCAAGCTCACGCTCACGCAGCGCTATCTCGGGCGCTTCCTGCTCTATGCCCTGCTCGTGATCTTGCAGGCCGTCGTCTGCTGCGCGGGCCTGCCCGTTATCGGCATGCACGTGGTCAACCTGCCGGCGCTGTTCTTCGCGTCAATCGTCGCTGCGCTGTCCTATCTCAGCATCATCTACGCGCTTTCGGTGACCTTGCAGCATCTGGGCAAGGGCATCTGCATCGTCCTCGTCTTCGTGCAGATACCGGCCGCGACTGGCCTGTACCCCATCGAAATGACGTCCCCGTTCTTCCAGGCGATCTACCCACTGTTTCCGTTCACCTACGGCATCAATGCGATGCGCGAGGCCATTTGCGGCTTCTACGGGCTGCATTACCTACGTGACATCTGCATATTGCTGGGTTTCCTCGTCGTGTCCATGGCTGTCGGCATACTCGTGCGCCCATGGCTCTCCAACGTCAATCGCCTGGTCGCACGCGAGATAAAGCAAAGTGGCATCTTCAACGGCGAGAGCGTCGAGGTGCCCATGCGACGCTTTCGCTTCTCGCAGGTGCTGCGCGCGCTCGCCGATCGCGACGAGTACCGCAAGGCGCTCATTCGGCGTTACACGCGCTTTCAGCGGATATATCCGCGTCTCATACGCGGTGCCGTCATCGTTGGCATCGCCGTGCCCATCATCGTCCTCGTGCTGTTCTCGCTCGGCATGACGGGCAAGGTCGTGCTCCTCACGCTGTTCCTCGGATGGACCGCGTTCGTCTTCGTGTTCCTCATCGTGGTGGAGAGCCTGCGCTCGAGCTTCGAGCGTCAGCTGCGCCTCGACAAAATGAGCGACGAGCAGCTACGCGAACTCTATCTGTCGCGCAATCATCTCGAACACGCCGACATCGTCCACGGCGCGACCACGCCCCAGATAGCAGACGCGGACGAAGACGACGAGCCCTCGTCGCATCCGCAGGGCGGAAGGTACTCGGCATCGGGCGGTGATCGCGATGCATAACATCTGGACCCTGTTCAAGAGCGATTTGCGGCACCTCTTCGCCAACGTCGTGAGCACCATCATCACGATTGGCCTGGTCGTCATGCCGTCCATATTCGCGTGGTACAACCTGATCGCGTGCTGGGATGTCTTCGACAACACGGGCCATCTCACCGTCGCGGTCGCCAACGAGGACGAGGGCTACGAAAGCGACCTCGTGCCCATACGCGTCAACGTCGGAGACATGCTCGTCTCGGAACTGCGTGCCAACGACCAGATCGGCTGGCGCATCGTGAGTGAGGAGGAGGCGGTCGACGGAGCGAAAAGCGGCAAATACTACGCCGCGGTCGTGATACCCAAGGATTTCAGTCGCGACATGCTGCGTTTCTACATGGACGATTCCGAGCGCGCGCAGATCACCTACTATTCGAACGAGAAGAAGAACGCCATCTCGCCAAAGATCACGATGACCGGAGCCGATACGGTTTCCGAGAAGGTGAACACCGTCTTCGCGCAGTCCATCTCCGAGGTGATGCTCTCGGTCGCGGAATCCGTCTCGCGCTATGCCGATGACATGGACGTACATGGGCAGATCGCCGCCCTGGCAGATCATATCAACGCGATGTCGGAGGATACGAATCGCGTTGCCGACGTCGTGGAGATGTACTCCGGGACTCTGGAATCGGCTCAGCGGCTGCTCGATTCCGGAAGCAAGCTGATTCGCCAGGCGCAAGACGAGATCGTCTCCATGATGGAGACGGCCGACGCGAGTGCCGACGGGCTCACGTCGGCGGCAGAGGACATCGCGGCCGCGCAGGGCAAGCTCGAGGAAGCGCTTTCCTCGGCGCAGGCGAGCTTCGACGAGCTACGTGCCTTGATTGACAGCTCCGGGCTCTCGCAGCTCCTCGACCCCGAGGTCGTGCAACGCATCGACCAGCTCGCCGCCAGCGCGCAGGCCAATATCCAGGCCGCGAGAAAGGACTACAACGAGAACCTCAAGCCTGACCTTGACCGCCTTATCGCCGCGGCAAAGGGTCTGGATGCCGATGCATCCCAGGCCATCAGCGGCATGAAGGAAGCGGAAAGCGGCATTTCGGCGGCGACGGACTCCGCCCAGGGCATACTGGGCGATGCCGTCGCGCAGATCGGCTCGGTGACGGGGGACCTGCGCGCATCGGCCGACACGCTCCGTGGTCTGGCGACGAGCATTTCCGAGGCACTCGTCACCGGGGATCCGGCTGCGCTGCAGGCGGTGCTCGGTGCCGATGCGCAGAGCATGGCCGAGGCACTTTCCGCACCGGTGGGCATTGAGCGCATCGCGGTGTTTCCGTCCGAGAACTTCGGCTCGGCCATGGCGCCGTTCTACACCACGCTCGCCGTCTTCATCGGGTCGCTGCTCATACTCGTCGTCGTCAAACCGAGCGTCTCGAATCGCGCGCAGGCGAATCTTCGCAATCCCAAGCCGCGCGAGATGCTGATCGGGCGCTTTCTCTCGCTCGTGTGCATCTCGCTCGCGCAGACGACGCTCATCGGCATCGGCAACATCTTCTTCTTGCAGGTTCAGGTCGTGCATCCGTGGCTCCTGATGCTCGACCTGTGGTTCTCGGGCCTCGTCTTCACGTTCCTGATATACGTCCTCGTGCTTGCATTTGCCAATCTTGGAAAGGCGCTCGCGATTTGCCTGCTCATCTTGCAGATAACCGGTTGTGGAGGGTCGTATCCCTTGCAGATCCTGCCCGATTTCGTGCAGAACGTGAGCCCGTTCTTGCCGGCGACTCACACGGTCGATGCCATGCGTGCGGCGATGTTCGGCATGTACAACGGTGACTTCTGGGTTCAGCTCGGCGAGCTTGCGCTGTTCCTGATACCAGCTGCGCTCATCGGCTTTGCACTGCGCAAGCCGTTCGAGAAGTTCATGAAGTGGTACGTGCGCACCGTCGAATCCACGAAGATCATTGGTTAAAAGCGCAAGGGATACGCGCCAGGGTTCCAAGATCACAGTCACCCTGGTCGCGCATCCCTTGCGCTAGACGATCGTTCTTCGTTGGTTCGAGCGTTGTCTGGGATGGGGGGATGGTCGTGCACCGTCCCCACCGAGTTCCGTCTTCGTGGGTTCTTTACACCGAGTAGGCCCAGAAGTTACGCGCTTGCGCGATGAGCTTGTCGAGATCCCAGGGTTTGTTCGTGCGTTCCGCGCTATTGGGGTCGCGGATGATGGCGCGTTCGTTTTCGTCGATTCCGCATATCACGATGAAGTGGCCGGTTGTCGTGAAATCACCAGGTCCCATGATCGCGATGACGGGATGACCGGCACTGACACGGCCCTTGATCATGCCCTTGTCGGCGGGAAGCTCCTCGGCGTTCAGTCCTAGGCCCCGGGCGCCCTTCGTCATGAACTCCCAGCTGGTCGCGCCCTTGTCCACGAAGCCCATGCGTTCGCTGTATGCGCACATCTTGGGCGGATCCATCTCCTTGCGGCCCGTGAGGTTCACGTACACCATCGATAGGCAGGTGGGGCCGCAGCCGCTCTTCTCGAGCGTGTCGTTCGCGTATGAGGTGGAAGCCCATTGCGGGTCGGTCTGGTAGAGGGCCGGCGTCGCCCCGCGCTTCCACTCGGACTGGGGAGTGCTCGATGCTGCGGCGGCGGTGGTCGCCTTTCCGTTTCCGCCGAGCATCGGCGCCATGGACTCTGCCGATGCGCTTGCGAAATACGATGCGCATAGAAAGCCGACGATGAGTACGCAAACGACGAGCAGTTTGCCCTTGCGGGCACCCATGCCGTGTCGTGCGGTACGTGCCGGAACCCTGCGTACCTGGATGCCGGAATGGCTCGTGCGCCTGCTGCCGACACCGACCCTGATGGCGGACATCGCAGGGTCGCCCGTGCGGCTACGGTACGTGTTCGCGTAGCGGCTGTATCTCATTGCGTCGTCGTTCATGCCCTCGCCTCGCAATCCTCCGCGTTCCGATGTCACGATGATGCGTCGACATGGCATTTCGATGTCCATAGCAAAGCCTTAAGATTTCCTTACGTTCCTGTAAGCTGGGGAAATGTGAGTGCGAAACGCTTCCGGGAAAAGTAGAATTACGCCCATGAACGATGATGACAAGATACTGATCGTAGACGATGACGAGGCCATCGCGCGCCTGCTCAGCGAGATTCTGCGGAGTGAGGGCTTTTCCACACGCGAGTGCCTGTCGGGACCGGCTGCGCTCGAGGCGCTCGCGCAGGATGATTTCCAGCTCGTCTTGCTCGACATCATGATGCCGGGTATGAACGGCTTCGAGACATGCCAGCGCATACGCGAGAACTCGGATGTCCCCGTGATCTTCCTCACGGCCAAGAACGAGGAATCGGATTTGGTCCTGGGGTTTTCCCTCGGTGCCGATGACTACATCGTCAAGCCCTTCAAGCCCCGCGAGCTCGTCGCCCGGGTTCGTACGAGGATCCGCAGAAGCAAGGATCGCGCGGTTGCGAAGAGCCCCGGCGTCTTCGATTGCGATGGATTGCTCATCGACACGACGCGCCATGTCGCGACTCTCTACGACGAGGAGCTCAAGCTCACGCCCAAGGAGTTCGGGGTTCTTTCGCTGCTGGCACGCCATGCCGGCAAGCCCGTCGCGATCAAGGACATATTCGAGGAGATATGGGACGAGCCCTACAACTCGTTCGACAGCAACACCGTCATGGTGCACATTCGTCGCATCCGCAAGAAGCTGTCCCAGGTCGATTCGTCGCGCGAGTTCATCAAGACCGTCTTCGGGGTAGGATACAGGCTCGAAGTAGATCGCGGGGAGAGCCGTCATGGCTAGACTCAAGACGGAGCAAGCACGCTCCATGTGGACGAGGCTCGTCCTGCGCTACGTTCTTGCGCTTCTCGCGTTCACCGTCATCTACGCGGTTATGCTCGTAACGTTGGGGAACGGGATTTCCAGGTCACTTGGCAATTACATTGCCGATTCGACATCCGAATGGCATTACGTGTCGGTCGACGAGTTCAACGACCTGATGGCGAGCGGCCAGCTCAATAGCTCGAATCTGCAGGTTATCGAGCTCGGGCCTTATGCCAACTACCGTGATGCGCTGGGTACCGGCGCGTCTGCGACAACCGGTTCCGCCATGTCCGGCGAGGCGTCAACGGATCAGGGTCTGGGTCTCGAGGACGATGCGGGCACCCTGACGCAGGACGAGAAGCAGAAGATTCTCCAGGAGGGAGCCCTTCCCGTTGAGGGGATTCCCGCCGTCGCGTATCGTGATTTGAGCACGTACAACGACTTCAAGGTGCTCAAGCCTCTTGTGGCCATCGTGCTCTATGTCTTGGGGACTTTCATCATCACCTTGCTCTTCATGCGCAGGCCGGTACGTGCCGTGGATAGCATCGCAGATGTGCTTGCGGCTCCGGGTCTGGTGAAAGGCGATGCCGTCGAGCTGCCCAAGAATCTCAAGTCGACGCAGTCCGAAATCGAGCTGTTGCAGATGCGCATCGTCCGTGACGAGATGGCGGCAAAGGCTGCGGAGGAGCGCAAGAACGAGCTGGTCACCTATCTCGCCCATGACATACGCACGCCGCTCACCTCGGTACGCGGATATCTCGAGCTCATCAGCGAGGCCGATGGCATGGAAGCCGATCGCCAGAGGGAGTTTGCCGGACGGGCGCTTGCCAAGGCAAACCGTCTCGAGTCGCTTGTGGAGGAGCTCTTCGAGATTACCCGCTACAACATGCAGAACATTCCCATAGAGCGCGAGGAGCTTGACGTCGGGTTGCTCTGCCGGCAGATTGCCGAGGAGTTCTACCCGCAGGCGCAGTCGCGTGACCTCGTCGTCGCGGTTGACGCCGAAGAGGGACTCACGGCCTTCTGGGACTCCTCCCGCATGGGTCGCGTGCTCGAGAACGTTCTCAAGAATGCGATGGCGCATGCCAGTGCCGACACCAAGGTGCTCGTTCACGCCGCGGCAGATGACGGTACCGTCACGCTTTCCGTGAGCAATCGCGGCAAGGAAATCGCCCCCGAGCATCTCGAGCACATCTTCGACAGGTTCTACCGTGGCGATGCGGCCCGTGGGCAGGGTACGGGTGGGGCCGGGCTCGGTCTTGCTATTGCCAAGGAGATCGTCGTGGCCCACGGGGGAAGCATCGAGGCCACGAGCGAGGACGGCCTGACCACCTTCACCATCCGCGTACCGCGATAAAAGACGGGGACGGGGCGGATGAGACAACGTCTCTGAGCAACTGTTTCATTTTTTGAAATTGGGCTAGAATAACGTGCTCGAGAGGATTCATCCACGATGCATGTGAACATCAATAGCAGTACATTCGCGATTTCCTGGCAGCGCTTTTTCTCGAAGCCGACGGCTAATCTCGCGTTGCGCATCATCTTCATGTTCGCCGGCCTCATCTGCATCGCGCTCGGAATCGCTCTTGCCAAGCTCGCGACCATGGGCACCTCGCCCATCTCGAGTGTTCCTGCCGTCATGACCGAGGTGAGCGAGCACTTTGGCATCCCGATGACCATGGGCATGTGGACCTTCGTCTTCAACCTGAGCTACTTTCTGCTCGAACTCGCCTTGCTGCGCCGCGCGTTCAAGCCCGTCCAGTTTCTCCAGATTCCGCTGTTCTTCGTTCTCTCCGTGTTCGTGGACGTCTGGCTCGGGGTATTTGGCCCGATGGCTCCCGAGGGCTATGCGCAGCAGCTCGTCTGGCTGCTTGCCTCCATCGCCGTGCTCGGATTCGGCATCAGGGTGCAGCTTGCCTCGGATTTGCTCATGACGCCGGGTGATGCGGCCGTGCAGGTCATCGCATATGTGTCGAAGATACGATTCAGCCGCTGCAAGGTCATCTGGGACGTGTCGCTCATGAGCCTCGCCGCGCTCGTCTCCCTGCTGGTGCTTGGCGGCTTGTATCAGGTGCGCGAGGGCACGATCATCTCCGCGCTGCTCGTCGGGCCCATGGTGCGCCTCATCGATCGCGCCTTCGAGCGCGTGTCCTGGCTGGTTCCGCCGGCATCCCGCACTCTCATAGCGCCCCTCTGTCCCGCGGAAGACGCCGAAGCGGGATTCGAGCCGGCTCTTGGGGACATGACCGCGTCGGATTATGCCGAATAGCCACGACGGCCGAGTCGAACCGGAGGTCATCGCACGCGCATGGAGTTCCTGATCGTCTGTCCGCTCGTCTTCTTGGCGGGCCTCGTCGATGCCATAGCCGGCGGTGGGGGACTGATCTCCCTTCCCGCCTACTTCTTCGCGGGCCTTCCCGTTCATAACGCGATCGCGACCAACAAGCTCTCGAGTACGATGGGGACGACCGTCGCCACCATTCGCTACGTGATGTTCGGCTACATGGTGAAGTGGCTCGTCATCCTCGGCGTCGCCTGTGGCCTGATTGGATCGTTTCTGGGATCGAACCTCGCCCTCGTCGCCGATAGCGTGGCGCTCATGCTCTTCATGCTCGTGTCGCTGCCCTTGGTCGCCTATATCGTGTTTCGCACGCGCGATCTGGACGGGTTTGCCGACAGCCCACTTTCGCGATCGAAGACATTCGTGCTTACGGGGCTGATCGCGTTTGCGGTCGGCATCTACGACGGCTTCTACGGGCCCGGAACGGGTACTTTCCTCATCCTGTTGCTCACCACGCTCGCGCATCTGCCCCTCGAACAGGCGCAGGGAACGACCAAGGCGGTCAACCTCGCCACCAACGTCGCTGCGCTTGTCGTGTTTTTCGCAAGCGGAAACGTGCTCGTCGTCCTCGGCCTCGTCGCCGGTCTCTTCAATATCGCGGGCAATTGGATCGGGACCAGCCTCTTTCGCAGGAACGGTGCGGCAATCGTGCGTCCCATCATGCTCGTGGTCATCGTCCTCTTCGCCGTGAAGCTCGTCAGTGACCTCGTCGGATTCGGGGCCTAGGTCGAAGCGCTCGTCGCGCTGCCCGATATCGTAATCGCGCGGTCATGGAAAGTGTTAATCTTGTGTAACTTATTGCATGGCGCGTTCGACGGCTATTATTGATATTGTAGATAAAGCAATCCGCTTCGACGAAAGAAGGAATCATGTCTGAATCGACAAAGGCCATAGCGAGCCTCAAGAAGGCCGGCAACTACATGAAGCTGGCAATGCGCAAGAACGGTCCCCGCAGCTTCAAGCGCGGACAAGGCGCCCTGATCAAGGTCATCTACAAGGCCGGGGAGGGTACGCTTTCCAAGGACGACGCCAAGAAGGCGCTCGGCTGGAGGGGACGCGACGTGCGATTCGTCGCGAAGAAGGCCGCCGATAACGGCTAACTGACCATCGACAAGCCCAAGAACGGCTTCCAGATGACCTTGACCGACCTGGGTCGCGAGGTCATCAAGAAGCGCCTCGAGGCGGAGAGCAAGGCCGCTGACGAGATTCTCGCGGGGCTCTCCGACGAGGAGAAGGCGCAGCTGACGTCGCTGTGCGAGAAGATCTGCCAGACCGCCGAGGACATGGGCGTGGATTACTCCACCATCCAGAAGAAGCGCGGCAAGAAGCTCTGCAAGCGGCATCACGGCAAGGGCCAGGGGTGCGGGCGCCATCATGGCCATGGACATGGGTGTCATCACGGTTCTCCCCAGTACATCTTCGTCTTCGAGGGCAATGGGGGATGCAATCACATGCATGGCCACAAGCACCATGGCCACAAGCATCAACACGGCCATTGCCATCAGGGCAAGTAGCGCCAAGGAGTTCTGTGCAGGACATGGCGGGCCGGGAACCTCTCGAGGCTTCCGGTCCGCCTTTCGTTTGGGTACGGCTCGGGTTCCTTCGGGGAGGCAAGGGCCTCGCGTCGTCTCGTCCCTTTTGTCGCGGTGCCGTTCTATACTGCATGCATGCAGTATCACGACTTCGGCAAGGGAGCGATCCATGGAAGAGGTTTACGAGTTTCTGAAGGAGACGGCGCCCACGTACTACCTGGCCACGGTCGAGGACGGCAATCCTCGGGTGAGGCCCTTTGGCACCATCGACTTGTACGAGGGCAGGCTCTACATCCAAACGGGCAAGAACAAGAAGGTCTATCGGCAGATCCTCGATCATCCCGAGGTCGAGCTCTGCGCATGCGCCGGCCCCAAGTGGCTGCGCGTGACCGGGGAGCTCGTGCCCGATGACAGCGTCGAGGCCAAGAAGCACATGCTCGACAACTACCCCGCCTTGCGTGGCATGTACGATGAGAACGACGACAACACCATCGTCTTGTACTTCAAGAACGCGACGGCGACCTTCGAGTCCCTGGCAGATGGCTCCAAGCGCACCATCGGCTGGTAGGGGAGACCTTGACTTGAAGTTCGCTTCAAGGAGTACGGTCATCCCGATTTCCCAAGTGAAAGGAACGTCATGGAAAAGGCAAAGGTCTACTTCACCCGCGAGATAAGCCCCGAAAACGTCGTGCGCATGTACGAGATGCTGGGCGTCAAGCTACCTGGTAAGGTCGCCGTCAAGGTGCACTCCGGCGAGGAGGGCAACCAGAACTACCTGCATCCCGAGTTCATGCGTCCCATGGTCGAGGAGGTCGATGGCACCATCGTCGAGTGCAACACCGCCTACGACGGCGCGCGCGACACCACCGAGAAGCACGAGAAGCTCATGGCCGCTCACGGGTGGACCGATTACTTCGACGTGGACATCATGGACGCCGATGGCTCCGATCTCGTCTTTCCCATCGAGAACGGACGCGTGCTCAGCGAGAACCTCGTGGGCGGCCATCTGGCAAACTACTCGAGCATGCTCGTGCTGTCGCATTTCAAGGGACATCCCATGGGAGGCTATGGCGGCGCGCTCAAGCAGCTTTCCATCGGCTGCGCCTCCAACGAGGGCAAGGTGAACATCCACACCGGTGGCGCCACGCGCAAGCAAGGCGAGTTCTGGGACAAGCACGCAGAGCAGGATGACTTTCTGGAGGCCATGGCCGAGGCGGCAGAGACCGTGGTGAACCATTTTGGCAGCAACTTGGCCTACATCAACATAGCCTGCAACCTGTCGGTTGACTGCGATTGCTGTGCCGTTGCCGAGGATCCCTGCATGTCCGACATCGGCATCTTCGCCTCCCTCGATCCGGTCGCCATCGACCAGGCATGCATCGATGCCGTGAAGAACTCGGATGACCCGGGTCGCGATCATCTGCTCGAGCGCATCGATTCCAAGCACGGCACCAAGACCATCGACGATGCCGCGCGGCTTGGCTATGGTACGAAGGAGTACGAGCTCATCGAGGTAGGTGCTGGTCTCTAGGTCGACGGCAGTAACTTCAGCGTGAAGGATTAAACCCAATATATTCCATGAACGGCATGAAATAATCTGCGAACGGTGTATACTATGGGTATGCAATATGCTTGCAGAGAATAGGAGCTATGCCATGGAATACGTAACGATGGTAACCTTTCCGGTCGAGAGCCAGGCATACGAGGCGTTTTCCCACCTCAAGAACAAGCCGGTCACATCGTCCTACACGATTCTCCAGATGGTCATCGTGAAGAACGTCGATGGAAACGTCGTGCCCAAGGACGGGTTCGATTCGGGTCAGGACACGACGGACGACACCTGGATGGGCGGCCTGCTCGGAGCGGCCGTGGGCATACTCGGCGGCCCTATCGGCATCCTGCTCGGCGGTGGTGTGGGGCTACTCGCGGGAAGCCTCGTCGACGAGAGCGATGCCGCGGATAACACCTCGCTGCTCGCCTACAGCAGTCGTTCGCTGCTTCCGGGGCAGACGGCCCTCATTGCGCTTGTGCAAGAGGATGATTCCGCGGATTTCGACATGCAGTTCGAGGGCATGGACTGTGCGGTCATGCACTGGGATGCCGCCGAGATCGCCGACGAGGTCGATCAGGCCGACCAGATCCAGAGGGAGCTCGCCAAGGAGGCCCGCGATAAGCTGCGCGCCCAGCGCAAGGCGGACCGGCATGAGGCCATCGAGAAGAAGCGCGCCGAGATCAAGCAGAAGTTCGAGGACTTCAAGAAGAGCCTCTAGAAGCGGATGCTTGCGACAATTCCAGGGTGGTTCCCCGTGGGGAGCCACCCTGTTTTCTTTCACGTATCGAATTCATTATGCTAAGCTCAGGAGCATGCTAAAGACGCGAAAGGGGCGTTCATGCAAAGCACCATACGCTTGGCCATCGACGGCATGCATTGCGCGAACTGCGCGGCCAACATCGAGAAGCATTACCGGAATACGCCGGGCGTCATCGACGTCGCGGTGAACCTCGCTAATAATACGGGACAGGTCACCTTCGACACGGACGCGGCGACGGTTGATGACATGCTCCGCGTCTTCGACGACCTCTCGTTCACCGCGGAGCTCATCGACGATGATGCCCCGCTGGTTGACGAGGAGCGCCGGGCAAGGGAGGCCGCACGCGCACGGCACGACCGCAACGTCTTCATCACCTCGCTGGTACTCACCATCGTCATCTTCTGCACAGGCATGCTTCCCGGGGCCCATATGGGCATCGGTGGTGCGCTCGCGTCGTTGTTCGTGCCAAATCCCACGCACGTCCAGGCCATGTTCGCCACCAACATCCTCATGCTCGTCCTCACCGTACCCGTGCAGTTCGGCTGCGGTGTGCGCTTCTACAAGGGGGCGTTCGCATCGCTCAAGAGCGGGTCTGCCAACATGGACGTACTCGTTGCACTCGGCACCACGATCGCGTTTCTCTTCTCGCTGTGGATTACGTTTCTGCCGGTTGTTCGCGGGGATTGGACGAGCCATGAGTCGGTTGCCATCAACAACGGCATGCCGTACTTCGAGACCTGCGCGATGCTCATCACCTTCGTGCTCCTCGGCAAGATTCTCGAGACGCGCGCGAAGGGGGCGACCAACCAGGCCATCGAGTCGCTCATGAACCTCGCGCCGCCGACAGCCCGGGTCGATCGCGGGGGCGTCGTGACGGAGGTCCCCCTGTCCGCCGTCGTCATCGGCGATGTCGTCCTCATCCGTCCGGGCGAGAAGGTGCCCGTCGACGGTGTCGTGATGCAAGGCGCATCGGAGGTCGACGAGTCCATGCTCACCGGCGAGGCGCTTCCGGTTGCCAAGCGCGAGGGCGACGAGGTGACCGGTGGCACACTCAACACGACGGGTGCGCTCGAGGTGAAGGCCGTGCGCGTGGGCGCCGATTCCACCTTGGCGCGCATCGTACGCGCCGTGGAGGACGCACAGGGGTCCAAGGCCCCGGTCCAGCGCCTTGCCGACAAGATCGCGGCCGTGTTCGTCCCTGCCATCCTCGTCATCGCGGCCATCACCTTCTGCGTATGGTTCTTCTTCGTTCCGCCCAACTCACCTGACGCGCTGTTGCAGCAGGCCCTGCTGCCTGCCATCGCCGTGATCGTCGTGGCGTGCCCCTGCGCACTCGGCCTGGCGACGCCCACGGCGCTCATGGTCGGCATGGGCAAGGGCGCGCAGCTCGGCATCCTCATCAAGGATGGCGAGGTCCTCGAGCGCGTATGCAAGCTGAGAAACGCCATCATGGACAAGACCGGCACCATCACGCGCGGCGCTCCCGAGGTCATCGCCTGTGATGTGCCGGCCGACGCGTTGCGCCTGTCAGCCGCGCTCGAGGCGAAAAGCGAGCATCCGCTGGCCCGTGCCGTCGTGCTTTACGCAGCGCGTAGTGGAGCGCTGGGGGAGGATGTCGCCGTGCAAGAGCCGGGAAGCGAGGGCTTTGCCGTCGCGTTGTCGGCCGCCTTGCCGGAGCCGGAGAGCTTCGAGGCCGTTATCGGTTCGGGTGTGACCGGCATCGTCGAGGGGCATGAGGTCTTCGTCGGATCTCGCGTGGTCGTGGACGGCGCCGACATTGGTGGCTTCGACTTTGCCGACGCGCCCAAACCCGATGCGCGCGAGACGATCGGGACGCTCGCGAATGAGTATCACGTCGACTCCTACATGGTGACGGGCGATGGGGAAGGCCCGGCCCTGGCAGTTGCCGAGGCGGTCGGCATTCCCGCTGCACGTGTCTTCTACGGTGTGCGTCCTCTCGAGAAGGCCCAGTGCGTGCGAGACGTGAAGGAGGCTGGTGGCGAAGACGGCGTCACGGCGTTCGTCGGAGACGGCATCAACGACGCCCCAGCACTTGCCGCAGCCGATGTGGGCATCGCCATGGCATCGGGCACGGATGTGGCCCTTGACGCCGGAAGCGTCGTGCTCATGCACAATCGCCTGAGCGACCTGGTGGTCGCGTTGCGGCTTTCCAAGGCGACCATGCGCAAGATTCGCCAGAACCTTTTCTGGGCGCTCATCTACAACTGCATCATGATCCCGCTTGCCGCCGTGGGCATCTTGGCGCCGGCGCTCGCGGGCGCTGCCATGGCCCTGTCGAGCGTGAGCGTCGTCTGCAACTCGCTACTGCTCAAGCGCTTCCGCTAGCTTCGTGCCTTGAGCTCGCCGATCGCACCGGCGATGGCGTGCATGACGTTGCGGCGGCTCAGGGC
>OGQA01000172.1_pt1 | contig 36921 bp, 15 predicted proteins | sample 1553011 | NCBI WGS metagenome assembly OGQA01 (sample SAMEA2580256, study PRJEB22360) | human gut metagenome | biome: human gut; feature: human-associated habitat; material: faeces | place: Denmark | collected 2008/2010 | reverse complement strand
AAGCCGATGGCCCTCGAGCTGTTCAAGCCGTTCGTCATCAAGCGCCTCGTGGACCAGGGCTTCGCGCAGAACATGAAGAGCGCCAAGCGCCTCGTGGACCGCGCCGACTCCGAAGTGTGGGGCGTGCTCGAAGAGGTCATCTCCGAGCATCCGGTGCTCCTGAACCGTGCACCTACGCTGCACCGTCTGGGCATCCAGGCATTCGAGCCGATCCTGGTGGAAGGCAAGGCCATCCACCTGCCGCCGCTTGCCTGCGCCGCATTCAACGCCGACTTCGATGGCGATCAGATGGCAGTCCACCTGCCGCTGTCCGCCGAAGCCCAGGCTGAGGCCCGTTCCCTGATGATGGCTTCCGACAACATCCTGAAGCCGGCAGACGGCCACACCGTGACCATGCCGAGCCAGGACATGATCCTCGGTCTGTACTACCTGACCACCGTCATCGACGGTGCCAAGGGTCAGGGCCGCGTGTTCTCCTCGCTGGAAGAGGCCGAAATGGCGCTCGACAAGCACGAGATCGACATGCAGGCCAAGGTGCTCATCCGCCTTCCGCAGGACTTCGTGCTGCCGAAGGACTGGGAGCCGGGCGAGGTCAAGGTCGTCGATCCGGAACCGGGCAGCCCGGACGTGGTCAAGGAGGAGCGTTTCCATGACGGCTCCGTCCTGTTCGCCACCTCCTACGGCCGTATCCTGTTCAACGGCACCTTGCCGGTCGACTACCCGTTCGTCAACGAGCAGGCGCCGAAGAAGCGTCTGAGCAAGATCGTCGACGACATCGCGACCCGTTACTCCACCGCTCAGGTGGCCGTGACGCTGGACGCCCTGAAGGATCTGGGCTTCACCCGCGCACCGTGGTCCGGCGTGTCCTTCGCGTTCTCCGACGTTATCCAGCCGCCGGAACTGGACGAGTACATCGAAAAGTACGAAGGCGAAGCCGACAAGGTTAACGAGAACTACGAAATCGGTATGCTCACCGAAGAGGAGCGTCGTCAGGAACTGGTCGACCTGTGGACCAAGTGCACCAGCGAGGTCTCCGAGGCGGTTGAGGAGCACTTCGATTCCAAGAACAACCTGGCCATCATCGTGCAGTCCGGTGCACGAGGAAACATGATGCAGATCAACCAGATCGCAGGTATGCGAGGCCTGGTGGCAAACCCGAAGGGCGAGATCATTCCTCGACCGGTCAAGTCCAACTACCGTAAGGGCCTGTCCGTGCTGGAATACTTCATCTCCCAGCACGGCGCGCGTAAGGGTCTGGCCGATACCGCACTGCGTACCGCAGAGTCTGGCTACCTGACCCGTCGTCTGGTGGACGTCTCCCAGGACGTGATCGTGCGCGAGGAGGACTGCGGCACCAAGCGCGGCCTGACCATGAAGGTCGGCGAACGCGATGCCGAAGGCAACCTGCACCTGGTCAAGGCCGCCGACGGTGGCCCGTACTCCCGTCTGCTCGCGGCCGACGTCATCGACCCGGCCGACGGCGAGACCGTGCTGTACAAGGCCGGCGACGCCCTGTCCATGGACGTGCTCAACGATCTCGTTGCCCACGGCGTGGAAGAGGTCAAGGCCCGTTCCGTGCTGACCTGCGAATCCAAGCGTGGCGTGTGCGCCAAGTGCTACGGCTGGTCCCTGGCCACCAACAAGCTGGTGGACGTCGGCGAGGCCGTCGGCATCGTGGCAGCACAGTCCATCGGTGAGCCTGGTACCCAGCTGACGCTGCGTTCCTTCCACTCCGGCGGCGTCGCTTCCGCTTCCGATATCACCCAGGGTCTTCCGCGTGTCACCGAGCTTTTCGAAGCCCGTACCCCGAAGGGCGAGGCTCCGATCGCGGAGTTCGCCGGCGTGGTCAAGGTGGAAGACACCGAGCGCGGCCGTCAGGTCACCCTGAAGCCGGACGACGACTCCGTCGAGCCGATCGTCTACCCGGTGACCCGTCGTGCGCCGATGCTGGTCAAGGACGGCGACCATGTCGAAGCCGGCACCCAGCTCATCGAAGGCTCCGTCGACCCGAAGAAGATCCTGCGCATCCTCGGCCCGCGCGCCGCACAGGTGAACATCGTGGAGGAAGTGCACACCGTGTACCGCTCCCAGGGCGTGGATATCCACGACAAGCACATCGAGGTCATCGTGCACCAGATGCTGCGTCGCATCACCGTGATCGACTCCGGCGACACCGACCTGCTGCCGGGCGAACTCGTGGACAAGGCACGCTTCAAGGCCGCCAACATGGAAGCCGTGAAGAACGGTGGCAAGCCGGCCGCCGGCCGTCCGGAGCTGATGGGCATCACCAAGGCTTCGCTGGCCACCGATTCCTGGCTGTCCGCGGCCTCCTTCCAGGAGACCACCCGCGTGCTCACCGAAGCCGCCCTGAACCAGAAGGTCGATGACCTGAAGGGCCTCAAGGAGAACGTCATCATCGGTAAGCTCATCCCGGCAGGTACCGGCCTCGCCCGTTACCGCAATGCCACGGTGGAGCCCGACAAGGCCATCCGCGACACCATCTACCCGAACTTCGGTTTGGGCGGCGAAGGCACCGACAGCTCCTTCGGCGACACCGACCTGTCCGATGTGGACTTCTCCAACATCGACTTCGGCGACCTGAAGCTGGGCGATGACTTCAACCCGGATGACTTCCTGGACGACAACGGCGGCCAGACCGATCTGGGCGATACCCTGTGAGATTCCCCTCACGATAGTCGACAGACGAATCATCTGACATAGCGAAAGGCGGAACCGACCAATACCGGTCGGTTCCGCCTTTCGCTATATCTATATGTCGTGGGATTGCGAGGTTGTGGATTAATCGCGGGGGAGGGTTTCGCAGTCGTCTTTTGACGTTACTTGATCTTCTCCGAAAGCGTGGTTTCCAGATCCTTCAACGAACCGCTGAGATCGGCCTCCTTCGCGGCCTTTTGCAAATCGGACTGATCCAGGGTCGGCGAATCGATGTCGGACATCTTCGCATGAAGATCCTGAAGCTTTTCGTAATCGGCGGACCCATACTCGATATCGTTGAGATTCAGATCGGCCATCTGATCCACAATGTCCTTCTTCTTGCTGACGCTTTCCTGCATATCCGCGCCATACTCGGCATAGGACTTGATGGGAACCTTGGCCAGATCGCCGGCGTCGGCGGCACAGCTTTCGAGCGCCTTGGAAAGATCGCGATAGTACGAAGACATGTCGGCGGAGTCGAATTTCGGCAGCTTCGTGCAGGTATGCGTCATCTTCATGAGCGCGGGCATGGTCTGGGCCAGATCGTTCATGTACCTCTCGTATTTCGCACGGTCCTGCTCGAACGTCTCGTACTTCTCCTTGACGTCCTTGTCTTTCTTCACGGCCTTCATGGCAGCCAGCTTGTCGCTGTCCTGCTTGAAGGTCTTCAACTTCTTCTTGCCCTCGTCATAAGCGGAGGATGAATCGTTGTCCGTTGCGCTCGCCGCCGAGCTGAATTCCTCATTGATGGCTGTATAGCTGCTTTCCAACGCCTGCGTTTGGACCAGCGCTTCCTCGTAATCGGAACGGCTGACGCGATTCGTAAGGAAGAACACCGCTGCCAGCGCGATGACGACGACTGCGGCCACCGCGCCGATGATAATGGCGACCGGCGGCTTATTTTTGGCCGCGGCGCCGGCTTGCTGGGAAGGAAAGTTGCCGGGCATTGGCGGTTGCGGCTGACCGTATTGTTGCGATTGGGCATATTGTGGCATCGCAGGCTGTGGAACCGCCGGTTGAGACGCGGTGGGCTGGGGCATGGCGGGCTGACCGTACGGCATCGGCCGCGGCTGACCATACTGCGGCATCGGCGGCTGAGGCTGTCCATAAGGTTGCGGTTGTCCGTATTGCTGCGGCTGGCCGTACGGCATGGGTTGCGGCTGTCCGTATTGAGGCCCGCCCGGCTGTGGCTGACTGTAGTTTGGCGCCTGCGGCTGCGGAGGCTGGTTATACTGCGGTTGCCTATTCTGCGGTTGACCATACGGAGGAGTGTTCGCCATGTGAAAAGTCCTTCTTATCCTTTTTCCTTTTTTGAATGTCGAATCCGTGAACACGGAGGGAAACATCGACGTGTCCGTCTCTTTTGACGAGTTACAGCATAATATTTTGAGATGGAATATGCGAGCATCGTATTGCAGAATGAGTATCGTCAGACGGCATGGACGTCACCTTCCTACAATGGGAGTATGAGTTTTCTACCTTACCCGCCGCCGCCCGAACCAGGGTGGTATGACGATGACGTCACGGTGATGGCGCAACCCACAGCCGAACCCGTCGACAATGCCGCCGATTCCTTGGAAACACGCGAACGGCTCGCCGCACAGAACGAATCGGACGACCACGATATGCAGGATGTTTCCGTTGCGAAGGGCGACGCTGCCGTTTCGGACGAGGACGATATCGACTGGGACGGCACCGTGCTTTCCGAAGCCTTCACCATGAAGCAGCCGAAGCACACGTACGTGCTGGACAACGAGCAGACCGGACAGCAGGTGATCGTGGATATGGGCGTGCTCCTTGGCCGCAAGCCTTCGGCCGAAGTGCCCGCCGGCGCCAAATCGGTCAAGCTGGAGGATCCGACGCGCACAATCTCACGCAACCATGCGGCGATCAGCTTCGACCAGGATGGCACGCTGTGGATAGAGGATTACGGTTCGCTCAACGGCACGTACATCATCCAAGACGATGTCGAAACCAAAGTGGAACACAAGCCGATGCAGCTGGAGGCGCCATGCACGGTGCGTATCGGCGACCAGTTCTTCCAATTCCGCAAACAGTGAGGGCGTTTGTCAGTGAAGACACGATTACGCTGACGGACTGCGTTGACGATTTGTGTTGACAGCGTCGGCGCGGACGGTTAGCGGTAAGACGATAAGGGGTTGTCACGGAGATTCCCGCGACAACCCCTTATGTTTCAAATGGTCTGATAATCGGCGTTAGCTCACTGCTGGCGCAGACGAATGGCCGCGTTGATGGCCGAATCGTTCAACTGGCCAAGCCAGGCAAGCAATTCCGGATAGATGTACGGATTGCGCGCAAGACACGGACGAAGCTCCGGCGCTTCGCTGGCGATACGGGCCATCAGCATCTGATCGGTGGTGGTCATGGCCAGTTCCGCGGTGAACCCCGCGTCTGCCGGCGATTCCTGGGCCGCGGCATACTGCTGTTCGGCATACTGCTGTTCCGGTTCGTTCTGCGGCTGGCTCGATGAATAATCGGCCACTTCGGACAAATCGGCGGGATTCATGTATGGGTCGACATACTCGGTCGAAGCCTCGTTAGACGCCGCATAGGCAGCGTCCTGACCGTATTGCTGGTTCACCGGCTGTTCCGGCTGATACTGCTGCTTCTGCTGGAACTGTTCCGCCACTGCCGGCTGATACTGCTGTTCCGGCTGGACCTGTTCGGCAACCGGTTCGGCCATTGGCTGGGCCGTCGGCTCGGCAATCAGATGCGGCTGCACGCCATTTTGCGGAACCGGCCAGCCCATCGCCACCAGCTGCTGGCGGGCGCGCTCATCGCCGAATTCGGCGACCCAACGCTTCAGACCCGGGTACGCTCGCGGATTGGCAACGACATTCGCACCGAATTCCGGATTCTCGTACGCGATTTTCGCCAGGAACACGGGATCGGCGTTCGGATCCTGCACGGCCGCCACCGCGGTATCGAAATCGACCATCATGATCTCCTTGTCTCGTGGTCTGTAACCATCTTATTGAATGACTCGTAACGTTTGCAACGTACCGTCCAGCACATCGTCGATATCCTCGTCATCGCCGATCTTGCTGACGTTCCAATCCTCGTCGCACGGCATATCGGAACGCATATCCACCACGATGACGGTGATGTTGTCGCGGCCGCCGGCGTTCAGCGCGGCATGTACCAGCATGTCCGCGGCCATCTGCGGGTCGGCGTACGTCGCCGCGATCTCGGCAAGCTGCTCACGGCCGATCTGCGCATGCAGCCCATCGGAACAGATGATGAACCGTCCGTCCGCACGCGCGGCGTACCAGTCAGGCTGGATGCCGGCAGGCGCGCCGACACATTGCGTGATGATGTTGCGCGGAATGCAACGGCTCGCCTCATCGGGCAGCATCTGCCCCGAATCGATGGCGTTCTGCCGTTCCGAATGGTCGCGGGTGATGCACGTCAGCGAATCCGCCAGCCACGCGCCATTGCCGTCGGCGCGCATATGGTACGTGCGGGAATCGCCCACATTGACGATGTAACACCGTTCGTCGGAACATATCGCGTCATCGCCGACACGCGTCGGCAGCAGCACGCCGCTGATGGTAGTGCCCGCAACGCCGCCGAGCTGCTCACCCAGACGGAGCACCTCCTGCTGGGCAAGGATCAGCGTTTCGTCAATCGCGTCAAGATCGCGCGTCGGCAGTTCGGCCAAACGCGCGAACCGTTCCGCAACATCGGAACTGGCCTGCTTGCCGCCCTTGCCGCCACCCATGCCGTCGCACACCACATACACGCCGTGGCTTGCGCAGGCGCTGTCCTGGTTGTCTTTCCTACGCAAGCCGATATTGCTGTTCAGACCGACCTCAATATGTTTGACGTTCATGAGTCCCGCCCTTTCACACCGATTTTCCGCAAGCGGATTTTCCGGAAGTGGAACATGTCCGCAAGCGATAGTTTCGCCCGCCACCTGCGGAACGTCGGCAGCGAGCCGAGCATGAACTTTCGTTCTTCGGCGATGTCATGCCAGTAGCGTTCCGCATGCTCCTGCGTGACATCGCCTCCGGAGAAGGCCGCGTAATCAGCCTCCCTGCCCAGCGCGAGCAGTGTATCGGCTTCGAAGCCCATCTGTTCGGCGATGGCCTGCGCCTGCTCGTTTCTGGTGCCTTGGACGTCAAGGCCGCTTTGCCGGGCAAGCGCCGCGACCGCCTGCCATCCGGCAGCGACGCGTTGCGATGCGCTGCCATGCCTGCGCGCCCGAGCCAGGGCGATCGACTTGATGGCGAGCAGCAGGCCGCAGACGATGAGCACCGTCCACAGAGGGCTGCCGTAGATGGCGACTTTTCTGACGATTCTGCCGAAACGCTGCCAGAACAGGCTCGTCGGCGTCTCGTCGGCCATGCTGCCGCCAAGCGATGTTTTGCCCTTGGCTTGGTTGTCGTCACGCAGCGGATCGGTAAGCGGCACCGGAGGCTGACGCACCAAGGTCTGCGGATTGGGCGGAGTGAGATTCTGGTTCTCGTCGGGAACCTTCGTTTCCTTCGGTGTCGGGTAGAACGCCACCCATCCGTAACCGTCCAGCTTGATCTCCACCCAAGCGGTCACATCGTTGCCGGTGAATTTCGTGGTGGTGGTTTTGCCATGCTTCTCGGTGCGGCTGTCACTGATCTCGCCCTCGTCGTTCTTCGGCAGGAAGCCCAGCACTACGCGGCTCGGCAAGCCGAGACTGCGGGCCATAAGCGCCATCGCGGAAGCGTATTGCTCGCTGTCTCCGACCATCGCACTGCCGGCGAGCAGCTGGTCGATGCGATAGTTGCCGTGACCGGCCCTGGACGGGTAATCGCCATTCAAACCATGGGAGAACCAGCCGGATTCCCTGAGCTTGTCGGCAAGAGCCTGCGCGGCCTCGCCGCCCTTGGACTGGCCGCCCGCAATCGCGGTGGCCAGCTTATCCACGCAATCGGGCACATCCTCCGCCTTGGGCTGGCTGATGGAGGAAGCATTCGCCTTGGCGATCTCCTTATCCGTCGGCGTCCGTGGAATGACGCCGGTTTCCGTATAGGACAATCCCGGAGAGGTGCGCGAAGGGTAGATCGCCGACATGGTGTCGGTGTTGTAGTAGAACGAATCGGCGTCCGACGATGTGGCGAACTTCACGCTGGAAGCCGCGCCGGCCATCGGCAGCCAATAGTCGCTCAAACCGTCATCGACCGTGAATTTCGCGGTGAACCGCTTGCCGGTGGCGTTGTTTGTGATGGAATCGCCCACACGATGGTAGTTGGAGGAATCCGAAGCCATGGTGGAATCGGACAGGTTCCACACATTGCCGTCGAAACGGTCCATAACCGCCAAACGCACCGTGGAACCGGCCGGCAGATCGTCGACGGTCAGCAGCACATCGTCCTTATGGTTCTTGATATACGAACGCATGCCGCTCAACGGGCTGGTGTAATCGTACGGGCTCAGCGGCGGATCATAATGGTCGCGCAGAATGGTGCGGTTTTGCCCGACCACCAAGCATCCGCCGATCGCCACAGCCGAAGCCAGCAGCACGATGACTACGGAACTGAGCCAACGGCCCAATTCCAACAGTTTCCAACGCGCGCTGACCCAAACCACCAGCACGACCGCCATAATCGTGCCGATCGCCATACGGTAGAAGCCGCTCGACGTGCCAAGCAGCGCGCAGATCGCGAGATTCGCCACGACGGGAACGACCGCGACCATCGTAAGCCGGCCATCCTCCGCAACCGCGAAGATACCGGCCAGCAGCGCGGCCCACAGGCAAATCGTCCACACGGCGAGCAGCGAGCCGTCGCCGGTGCCGGTCGGCGGGTCGATGGCCAGCAGGTATTTGAACGAGCCGAGCATCCGCATCCACCCTTGCGTCAACGTGCGCAATGTGGGAATGACATGGGCGATGGTGGTGCCATTCAGGAAGATGACCGGGCCGACCACCAGCTGCGCACACGCCATGAACAACATCTGCCACCACAGGCGCAACGCGGGAACGAGACCGGCAAGCGCCACGAGCGAGCCGATGATGGTGGCGGGGATTGCGGCGCTCGTCCAAGACAGGGCGGAGCCGTATACGTCGATGAGGTTGCTGGCTGCGGCGATGGTCAGTAGGGCGGCGACCGTGAGGCTTGCGTATTGCGCGGCGTGCGGCTGGTTGGTGTTGGGCATGGCTGGGGACTTGCCGCTGCGGGACATCCAGATGACGGAGTGGGTGGAGTCCGCCCATGAGCCGGTGCCTGTGCCGGTTGCCATGCCAGTGTTGGTGTTGGCGGAGTTGGTGCCTGTGCCGGTGAGGTTGCCGGTGAAATTGCCGGTGTTGGTGAATGTGGTGCTCATGCCAGCACCCCCATGATCATGGGGAGGTCGTTGAGGTCTCCCACGGTTGCCAAGGTGAAGTCGGAGTAGCGTTTGATGGCGCGCGGTTGGCCGGTTGCGGCTTGAAGCACCACGCAGGTTGCGGAGCGGGGGAGTGCGAGGACCATGTGTTTGATGTCGTCGATGGTTTTGAGCCTGCCGACGGTGAAGAAGTAGAAGGATGCGTCGGGGGCATGTTCGAGAGTGGTTTGCGCGAGGTTGGGATTGTCGTCGATGTCAGGGTCGATGCCGCTGCAGCCATCGAGAAATTCCGTGGCGTTGCGCGGAATGGCGTGCGTGGAACCGGCATGCGCGGTGACTGGCCGGTTCTGCTGCAGGCATTGCACGCCGATGGAGGCGTGGACGGATACGGCCAGTTCGAATTCCTGGGAATCGATGTAATCATCCGGGTTCACGCTGATGGTCAGAGCGGTGTCGGTACGGCGGGTGGCTTCGTATTGGCGGATCATAAGCGATCCGGTTTTCGCGGAGCTGAGCCAATGCACGTTGCGTACGTCATCGCCGGGCTCGTATTCGCGCAGGCCGTAGAAGTCGAGGTCGTCGTCGACGATTTCGCCGCTTGGCTGACCTTCCAAATCGCGTGGAATGCCGGCGTTCAGGGTGCTGAGCAGCACGGTCTGCGGATGAATGAACACGTTGATCTGGTCCACGAGTTTCTTTTCGTGGCGGATCAGACCGAACGGGTCGCCTTTGCGGATGGATAGCGGGCCGATGGGCAGCACCGCGCGGCTGACGGCGGTGAATTCCACAGTCGTCTGGCGTGACTGGCCTGCGGCGAGCATGGGAATGGCGAACCGTTCGTGGTTGTCTCCGATGGGCAGGTCGCCGCGCGCCGACGTGGTGGGGGTGCGGCCCGGATTGTCCACGCAGACGTCGACTTTCACCGTGTCTGACACCGTGACGCGTCTGCTGGACACGTCGATGGTGGCTTGGAACGAGGTGTTGCCAAGGGAAAGCATGACCGCCGCGGCCAGCATGACCGCGAACACCACCGCCATGGCCAGCAGCTCATGCCACCCCAGCAGGACGAACGCCACCAGCGAGGCGACGGCGAGCGCCGCCACCGCCCAGCCAAGCGGCGACACGTATGAGGTGGCCAGTCGCTTGATGCGATGTTTGAGGCGGCGTAGGGATCGTTGGATGGTCCGTCTGCGCTGCACTGTGTGCGAATGCCGCATTCCTTGACCTTTCGGATTGTGTGGTGCGTATGCCGGGGTGGATTGTGTTTCAGGCGTTGGCGCCCAGGGTTGGGGCCGGCACGTCTTCGAGGATCTGGCCGATCATCTGTTCGGGGGTGTTTCCGGCGAAGGTGGCTTCGGCGGTGAGGGTGATGCGGTGCGCGAGCACGGGTACGGCGAGGTTTTTGACGTCGTCGGGCACTACGTAGCCGCGGTTGTCGGAGGCGGCCCATACGCGCGCGCAGCGGGTCAAGGCGAGCGCGCCTCGCATGGAGGAGCCGACTTGGATGCGTTCGTTGTGGCGGGTGGCTTCCACCAGTCGCACGATGTATTCGAGGATCGCGTCGTCGAGATGCACGGTTTCGCTGATGTTGCGCATGCGCAGCACGTCTTCGCCGGTGAGCACCGGATGCACGGTGGCGGCGCGGTCGGTGACGTTGACCTGTTTCAGGATGTTGACGCTCACGTCGTGGCTTGGATAGCCGATGGTGGTTTTGATGAGGAAACGGTCCATCTGCGCTTCCGGCAGCTTGTAGGTGCCGAGCTGTTCGATCGGGTTCTGGGTGGCGATGACCATGAACGGCTGCGGCACCGGGTGGGTGACGCCGTCGACGGTGACCTTCTGCTCTTCCATGACTTCGAGTAGTGCGGACTGTGTTTTCGGTGAGGCGCGGTTGATTTCGTCGGCGAGCACGATGGACGCGAAGATCGGGCCTTCGCGGTATTCGAATTCGCCGCGCTTCTGGTCGTAGTAGGTGACGCCGACCACGTCGGACGGCAGCAGGTCCGGGGTGAACTGGATACGTTTGAACGACATGTCGATGGAGTTGGCAAGGCCTCGCGCCAGCTGGGTTTTGCCGGTGCCCGGGTTGTCTTCGAGCAGGATGTGCCCGCCGACCACCATGGCTGTGGCGCATTGGCGGATGGGTGCTTCCTTGCCGACCACGACCTGGGAGACGTTGTCTACGAGCTTGGCGAACTTCTCATGGAATTCGGTGATGTCTTTGCTGGGTGCGGTCATCATGGACGTGTCGACGACCGGCTGGGATTGTTTGACGGGCTGTACAGGCTGGCTGGGCTGTACAGGCTGGCTGGGCTGGACGGGTTGGGTTGGCTGGACGGGCTGCTGCGCGGGCATTGCGACTGCCGGATTGGCGGCCGGTTGGCGAAGGTTCTGCGGCATCGGCTGACGGAACCGCGGCTGGTTCGGCGTTGCCGGGGCGGACTGTTGCGGCAACGCCGGTTGGGCGGTGCCGTGCGCGCTCAGCAGCGTGCCCTCCGGATCCTCATCGGCTTGCGGCTGCTCCGGCAGATTCGGCGTGTGGAACGCCGGCTGCTGCTGGCCGGGTTGGCTGGGAACGCTTGGATTATGGCCGATGGAACCCAGCTGGGTGGCATCATCGAAATCGTTGCTCATGGGTTGCTCCTTGCTTGTTGTGTTGCTCGTGTGGATGGTTCGTTGTGTTTGCGATTGCTGTGATCGTCCGTTTCACCATCTGGCGTAGTAGGCCAGGCCGCGGATCCAAGGCTTGGATGCGCCGTCGACGGTGGACAGGGCGACGGAGGATGCCACAGGCCGGTCATTCCGCGTGGCCGCTTCGCCTTCCGTGGACGCGTCAGAATCCGATGGTTCCGACGGTTTTGATGGTTCTGAAGGTTCCGACGGTTCGGGTTTCGGCGTGGGAGCCTTGTACCTGTCATGGTCCAGCAGTGTGCCGCCATTGTCCTCGTTGTTGAGCGCGGTGTCGGTGCCCACCACCTTCGCCTTCCACGCGTAATCGGCTCCGGTCGGCAGCACATCCTTGACGTTCAGTTTGTCGGAGCCCAATGCCCAGGCGACGTCATAGGATTTGCCGTCCGCGGTGAAGGTGATCACGGTTTTGCCGGGCTGGCCGTACATGTTCACCGATCCGCCGCTGACCTTGATGATGTTCGGATCATTGGCGTCCCACGTCAGCATCGGCGCCTTGACGGCGGCCTTCACCTTGCGGACGTATGCCGGATCGGCCCTGCCGGACTTGGAGGTGCTTGCCGCGCCATTGAAATGCTGCGTGACGGAGCCCGAGGAACAGGACTGCCATTCCTTGAGCGGGAAATCGTGCGATCGTTCGGAAGCGCCGGCATGGTAGGAGCCGAGTCCGTCCGCGCTCACCGTGAACCCGTCGGCGTGGCCGTTCTCCTTCCAACTGACTACGCACACGTCGTCATGCCCCTTGACGCTGACCGATTCGGGCGCCTTCACCGCGTATTTCGGTGTGAAACGTACGGTCGAATCGTCACTGGTCGTTTTCTCCTTGCCGACCACCGCCGCCTTGATGGTGTATTCCCTGGTGTTGAGATCATGGTCCGGAATCTTGAAATCGTAGGATCCGGAACATCCGTCGATGCTTGCGCTGACATCTCCGGAAATCTCGACGGCCTTGCATCCCGCGTTGCGGGTGTTGCCCACGGATTCGACGGTGACGGTTCCCGTGGTGTCGTCGTTCGTCACGGAGATCTTCGGCGCATCGGGCTTGCCCCACGGTTTGACCGCGTCGGACGCCTTGGACGGTTGGCTCCAATTCACCTTGTTGTGGGCGCGTACCGTCGCCGTGTACGAGTCGCCGTCGGAAATCGCGTTGTTATCGAAAACAAAATCGATTCCGGTGGAATTTGTCGTCTGCTTGGACGGCGCGTTCCTGCCGGACAAGGTCACCTCGTAATTGTCCACCGACGAGAAATTGCCGTCCGGAGCCTTCCACGTGACGCTCACCGTGTTGCCCTTCACGCTGGCCGTCACATCCGTCGGCGCGTCAGGCAGCTTGTCTGGCGTGCCCTCGACGGCGTTGGAATCCTTGGACCAGCCGACCTCGTTCCTGGCCTGCACCTTGAACGAGTAGGTCTTGCCGTTCTTCAACCCGTCGATGAGACAGGAGGTTTTCTGCCCGCACGAGCGCTCGCCGGACGCGTCTCCGCCCCACATCACCTTGTATTCGGTGATCGGGCTGCCGTTGGCCGAACCGGCCGTCCAGCTCAGATTCACGGCGCCATCCTGCGGGTCGCCGGACACCGCGGAAAGCAGCGGCGCATCAGGTTTGTCCATCACCGAAACGCTGATGGTGCCGGTCACCTCACGTTCTTTTGTTTTGGTGGCGTCGCGCACGGTGACGACCACCTTGTTGGTGTTCGCGCCGATGTCGGAAGCCGCCCTGATGGACACCACGCCGTTGGATGGGCAATCCACCGTCAGCTTCGACGCGCCATCGGACGTGCATCCGGTCACCGTCAGCGGAGTGTCGGGGAACGGATTGTACGCGTCGGACAGCAGATTCACCTGCTCGCTGGAACCGGCCTTGATTTTCACGGTCTTCTCGGTGACACGGGCGAGCGGCCTGTTGGACGCGGTGACGCGCACGGTCATACCGGCGCTCACCGTACCCTTCGCATATTTGATCGAGACGGGCACGCTCACTGTGGTGCCCGGCGTGGCCGTCTTGTCCGCGGACACGGTCAACGTGCCGGAGGGAGACACTCTGGCATCCACACTGCCGGAATTCACGCCGCCGGAATACGAGTACTGCTTCTCATCCTCGTACAGGCCCGACGCCGAATGGGTCAGCGCCGTCAGATCGATGGTAGTGGCCTTCTCGCCGGCCACCACATCGACGGTGGAGGATGAGAACGTCGGCGGCGGAACCTTACGTCCGATCACCGTGATCGGAAGCGTGAGCACCGCCGAATTGACGATCTTCACCTTGTCGTTCTTGTCTCGCTTGCCGTCCACCGCGGTGAAGGTGATGGACGCGGGACCCGCGTAATCCTTCGGCGCGGTGAACCTCAACGTCTGGTCGTTGACGTACAGGTCGCCGTCCGCGGCCTTCGTGGCGCTCACCGAATCGGCGCCGTCCACATACGCGGTCTTGCCCGCGCCCACACGCACGTAGTCGGCGATGTTGATGGTGATGGTCTCACGCGCATTGACCTTCAACGCCGGCGCCTTCGGACGCAGAACCGGCGGAAACACGCCATATGCGGGCACTTGGATGAACGCGGTGGACGTGATGCCGTACGTCGTGTTCGTGACGGTGTACGGCACCGCGCGCGCCTCATCGGTCAGATCAACGGTGATGATGGTGGAATCCTTGCCGCCCTTGACATGCGCATGGTCGGTCGCGGAAGGATCCACGCCCACCTGAAGCTCGTCGGCGGTGCCGGACGGATTGGCGATCCACTGCGAAACGTCCACGTCCACGGATTTCTTGTCGATCGTGGCGGCGGCCGGAACACGGTAATCGTACGCGGTCGGCGGGTCGATGGCGGCGTTCTCGTCGACATTCACCGTCAACGTCGCCGAATCGGACAGGCCGGCCTTGTCCTTGACGGTGTAGACCACGTAATACGTGCCCGCCTGCTTCGGCGTGGTGAACGACAGCATGTTGTCGACGACCTGAATGCCGCCGATGCCTTGCGATTCCACGTCCTTGGACACGGTCAGATCAGTATTGTCCCCGGAAATGTCGTTCTGCGCCACCGGCACGGTGGCCGCGGTGTTCGGACGCAGCGTGATCTCGTCGTCGCGCGCGTACACACCCGAATCGGCTCCGGATTTGAACACGCCCACACGCACCTGCGCGGTGGCCCTCTGACCGGTCCAATCCTCCACGGCGTAGGAGAAGGTGTCCGTTCCGGACGAATCGGCATACGCCTCATACACCAGATACGTGGCGCCCACCTCGCTGATACGGCCCAGTTTCGGCGCTTTGTTGCCCAAGCCGAGCAGCTGCACGTCATCGCCGTCAGCGTCGATGCCGGTGAGCGTGATCGGAATCTGCACCTTCTGACCGGCCGCCACCTGCGCCTCGACGTCGGACGGTGTCGGAGCCGCCTTGTTGGACGCGTCCTTCTGATGCACGTTGATGGTGATGGTGGCCGAGGCCGCGTTGCCGAGATTGTCCTTCACCGTGTAGGTGACGGGGAAGGAGCCGGTTTGTCTGGTGGCCTGATAGCGCACGGTGTCGCCGGACACGAACACCAGACCCTTGAACGTGTTCTTGTCATACTGCAAATCGTTCTGCAGGCTCACCGTGGTGCCGTCGGAATACGTGACATGGTCGAGCACGTCCACGGACACGATGCCTTCGGTGCGCACCTGTGTGGTGATGTTCTCGGCCTTCGGCACGGAATTCGACGTGGTCAGCGCCGGCGGCTGCAGGACGATGACGCCGGTCGACGATCCGGCCGCGTTGGCCACGGTGTAGGAGATCCGCACCGGCTCGGTAGGCACCTGACGCGCGGTGATATAGACGCGCTTGTTGCTCACCACACCGGTTTTGATGCCGCTTTGCGCGTCCGCGGTGACGCTGGTCACCGACAGCACGCCGCCCATCGGGTCGACGTCGTTGGCAAGCGGCTCCACGATCGCGGTATTGTCCGCACCGAGCAGCGCCACATCGTTCGCCGCGATCGGCTTGGCGGCGTCTCCGGCCACCGCCTGCACCTCCACACGAGCCAGACCGGTCGACGGAATGGAACCCTGCGTGATGGTGTACGGCACATAGTAGGTGCCGGGATTGGAGGCGGTGAATGTGATCGACATGTCGGTGGCGTTCATGGTGGTGGCCGCGCCGGACGGCGTCTCCACCGCGGTCAATTCGGCCGGTTCGACGGACGTGCCGTGCACGTACGGTTTGAGCGCGATGGTGGTGCGGGTGTCGGGCGTGGTCTGTTTGACCACGGGGTCGATGACCGCGCCCAGCGTGTTCGCCGGTTTCACGGAGAAGTAGATCATGCCGGTGCCGGTCTGCTGGCCGTCGGACACCGTGACCTCGATGCCCGCCCTGCCGGACGACATCGAACCGGCGTTGAAGACCAATTGTCCGTCGGCTCGCGTGGACACCGTCACCTGATCGGTGTTCTGCGGCGATGCCGACACCAAGGTCAGCGGATCGCCGTCGGGGTCGGAGAAGCTGCCCAACGCGTTCGCGGTGTACGAAGCACCCTGCTCCACGTCGATTTCCGGCGGAGTGTCGCTCTGCAGCGGCGCATGGTCGTCGCCGCCGGCCAGCGTGAGCGACACGGTGGCGCTGGATGTCTGCCCGCGTCCGTCGGAAATCTCATAGCTGAAGGACACGTTGCCCGCGGCGGCACCGGAGGCGTCGAGCTGCAGATACCGGCCGTCATACACGGGGGAGACGGTGATGTTCGCGCCATCCGGAGCGCTCACCGACGTGATGCGCAGCACGGAACAGTCGGTCTGCTCGTCGTTGCGCAACACGTCGAGAATCTGCTGCGATCCCACGCGCGCGCCGAACGAATCGTCCACGGCCTTGATCTGCCCCGACTGCGCCGAACAGTTCTTGCTGAAATTGTGCTGGTTGTTGGCGCTGTCGTTGTTTTGCTGCTGTTGCTTCGACTGCTTGGTCTCCACCTTGTTCCACTGGATTTTGATGACCTTGGTGGACTCCTGCGGATTCCACACATTGCCGTTGACCACGTCGTTGAGCACCACCAGACGATGGTTGGTGCGGAACACGAGCTGCGAGGTGGGATTGACATCTTCCAACGAGGAAAACTGTGCGTCCTTGTCGTTCGCCGCGCACACCCTGATGTAATTGTTGGCCTTCTGCGCCCACGCGGCGAACACGCAGCCATTGGTGGACGCCGGCTGCACGGCATCGCCCTTGCCGGCATTCGGCAGCTGCGTGACCTTTTTGCTGCCCAAATCGACCATGGCGATGCCCCGCGGCGTGGAAACCGCCACCCAGCCAGTCTGCCTGCCATCCGTGGATGGCGCCTGCAACGTCGCCTGACCCTGCAGGCCGATATCCGCGCTGCCCTTCGGCCAGAACACCTTGCCGGCACCGGCTGCGACCGGCGTCTTGCCGACCACGGTGAACGATTCGACATTCGTGGCGCCCTTGATCGTCGCATCCTTGCCGGGCGTTCCCTGAGGTCCGTCGACACTGAGCACCGCGCCGTCGGACGTGCGGTAGCCGTAGACGACACCGTCATGCGTCACCGCGATACGGCCACCCGACCCCAGCTTCATCTTCGGCGAATCGGTGGTCGGATTCATGGATTTCACATCATCGGCGGACCCGACCCACACATTGCCCGTCTTGACGTTGATGAACGCCGCGGTGTTGCCTCCGACGACGGTCCGCGTATCCGATTTGATGGTGGTGTTGCCGTTTTCGCTGACGGTGGAGGCCTCGATGCTGCTGGCCTTCGTACCTTCGGAGATCACGGTGGAGCCATCATGCTGGGCCACGTCGAACCGGGCCGCAGTGGAGGCGACGCCCGCGTCGGCGTCCCGGTTGCGCACGTTGAAACGGGCGGCCTTGCGGTCTTTGAGCGAAGTGACCCACACGGTGCCATCGTCGAGCTGCACGTGACGTTGCGTCACCGAACTGACGATGACGGCTCCGGCGACGATGCCCAGCAACAGCAGCAGCATGACGATCGGCGTGATCCACCGGCGACTGCCGGAAGGCAGCAGCTTGCGCAGCATCGACCCGAATCGCAACTGCCGTTCGTACGATTGCGCCGACTGGTTCTCGGCGTTCCTATGCTTGCTCATCGACTGGCTCTTCCCTGATTGTGCCCAAACTTTGCTTGACCGCGCATCCGACCGCATGCGCCTACCTGTTTGCCCGCATGCATGCCGGGCTGTATTGGTTCGTATCGGTTCATGTCACCCGCATCCGGCCGCAAACTCACGGCTTGGCCGCGCACGCAATCATGGGATTCTCGGACATCTGCCGGTCCGCGCGAACCAGACTCACCTGCACGCACGTCTGCGCGCCGTCGGCCGGATCGATTTCGATACGCGTCGACTCCGTGGTGGTGCCCTGCGCGTTCGGGTCGGTTCCCGAATCGCCGACCAGCGACCACGCGTACGAATCGCCATCCTTCGGAGAAGGATTGACCCACGTGAACCGCACTTTGCCGTCGGCGGTGTATTCGCCCGTAAGATCCTGCACGCTCGGCACACTGCCCGACGTGATCGCCGAATCGGGATCGTCCTCGGCATGGTTCTGGGTGCCATGGTTCTGCACCTGCACCTTGCTGTTGTCGGAAGCCGCATCCATATTCGGCATGACGACGGTGACGAACGCCAACGCCATCACGACCACGGCGGCCGCCGCAGCAACCGTGACGGCCAACGGCTTCACCCACCGGGCATGCTGTTTCGCAACCGGGGCGGACTGGTCGAATGTGGAAGTCTGCGCGTACATGTTCTGCGGATAATCCGGCACACCCTCGACGGTGGTCTGCACGGCACGGCTATACAAGGCCTGTTGCACGCGCTGCATGTCGCGCGCGAACTCCAACGCGGAATAGTAACGATCCTCGGGCGTACGGCTCAAGGCCTTACGCAACACCCGTTCCACTTCGGCCGGCACGTCGGGACGGTTGAGCTTGGGCAGCGGATTGTTGAGAATGACGGACTTGAGCCGTTCGGCCCGCACCTGCCGTTGGGAATCGCCCAGCACATCGGCGTAGAAATACTCGTACGGCGATTGGCCGATCAGCATGGCGAGCAGCGTGGCGCCAAGCGAATAGATATCGGACGATTCATTACCGCCACCGCCTTGGGCAAGCACCTCCGGCGCGGCCCACGCGATGGTGAAGCCGACACCCGGACGCCCATAGACGGTCCCGGCGATGCCGAAATCGGCGAGCATGGGCATATTGTGCGCGTTGATGAGAATATTGCTGGGCTTGATGTCTCGATGGATGATGCCTTTGCGATGCGCGGTGAACAGCGCGCTCGCCAGATCGATACCGACGGTGAGCATCTGGTCGGCGGTGAGACGGCCATGCTCGAGGAACGTCTTGTAATTGCCGCCCGGAGCGTATTCGAACACGGTGTAGCCGCGCCCGTTGACGGTCACGCCGTTCTCATAGACGGAAAGAATGTAGGGGTGTGTGGAGATCTGCCCCATGAAATTCGCTTCGGAACGGAAGCGGACCGCGGCACGTGGGTCGAGCGTGTTCTTGCTGATTTTGATGGCCACCTGACGGGCCGGGGAAAGCTGCTGGTACAGGTACACGTCGGCTTCGGAACCGGAGCCCAGCCGTTTGATCAGTGTGTAGCCGGGAATCTGAGGGGGAATGCTCCTTGAGGCTTCCATGCTTCCTCTTTCCTGTAGTTCCTGCCCGGTTCCGTGCGTTGCGTCTATGCTTCGACCGTACTCGTCGTCATGGGCAGGCCGTCTGTTCGCTGTTGAACCTTCCCGGGCTGCGCCGCTAGTCAATCTTATTGGTGGCGGTGTCCGAAAAACTTTGTAGAGGGTATCGATGTCCATATATAAAGATGGCGGTGTCCACGATGACGTTTTCAGGACGGCTTCGGACGATGATATGCGATTCGTGGCCGGACCGTTCGGCTAAGCTGGGGAGACATGATGGATGTGGACGATCTTGATGACGTGACATTGGTTGCGGGGGCACCCCGCAGCGGCAAGACCCGGTTCGCGCTGGACATGCTGGTCGCCGCGATGAAGCGGCATGGCGACGCGTACGCCGTGATGACGGTCTCCGGCAGACAGGTGGCCGACCGGCTCGGCGACACCGTGATCCGCGAACTGTCCGCGATCTCGCAGGCACGCCCCGTCACCACCCTGCCAGCCGTCGCGTTCCGCATCATGACCGCCGTGCGATCGCATGCCGGACAACCCCTGCCGAAACTGCTCAACGGGGCCGAACAGGACGTGGTCATCCGCCGTGTGCTCGCCAGGCATGCCGAACATGCCGAGCACGGCGACGAATGCTCCACCTGCGCGCTATTGCGCACCTACTTCGTGGTCGCCGACTGGTCGGGCATGGTGGTGGACGACGCCACCGACGCCTTCGCCAACCAGCTGCGCGACATGCTTGCCCGCATGAACGAGATCGGCGCGAAACCGGAACTCGAAGACGCGCTGATTTCCCGCGCTGCCGACGAACACGGCACGCTTGACGAACGACGCGAACGACTGCGCGTGCAATGGCGGCTCGCCTTCGCGCTGCGTGCCGAATACAACCAGGCCATCAACGAGGCATATCCGGACCAATACCGTCTCGACGCCTCGCAGCTCATGATCGACGCCGCGGCCGCCGTGAACGAAGCCGAAACGTCCGACCTGCCGAAACTCGTCATCGTCGACGATTTCCAGGACGCCACACTCGCCGGCTTCGACTTTCTCACCGCATTGCGCAACCGTGGCGTGCGTCTGTTGCTCGTCGGCAACCCCGACGAGGCGGTGCAGACGTTCCGCGGATCGTACCCTGAATATCTGTTCAACATGGCGCAATCGCGATTGGGCGCGCGACTGGTACGGCTGGAACCGTCCCATATGGCCGAAGGTACGGACCTGGCCGCGGTGGCGAGCCGCGTGAGCCTGACCATCGCCAGCACGGAATCGACCGACGACGCGCTGGCGAACCGCCCCGGCAAAATGCCGGCCATCGCCATACCGGAGACGCACGACGGCAGTCTTGAAGCCGCGATGTACCGTTCCACCGTCGAAGAACTCGACGACGTGGTGTGGAAAATCAAAACCGAACATCTCGAACACGGCCGCGACTGGAACGACATGGCCGTGATCGCCCACGACAACGCCACCGTGCGCACGTTCGGCGAACGGCTACGCGCCGACGGCGTGCCCGTACGCTATTCGAGCGTGACCCGCCCCCTCAAGGACGAACCGTTCGTGCAGGGCCTGTTCTCCATGATCGAACTGGCCGAACTGAAACGGCAAGGCATCGCCACCTCGTCCATGAACCTCGACACGGCCGGCGCATACGTGCGCTCACGCGTCGCATCAATCATGAACTCGCCGCTGATCACCACCCCCGGCGAACGTCCGGCTCGGCTGTGCGTGGTCGAATCGGCGATGAACGCGCTCGGCTCGCTGGCCACGGTTTTGCATGACGATACAGCCGATCCGACCACGTCCGACACGTCCGGACGCGCGCTGCTGCCACAGCTGATCGACGATTGGAACGATTACGTCGAAGCCTTCCACACCGCACGCGCGGCGGCATCGGCGTCGGACGCGGAAAACGCTGCCGACATGGGCCTGCCGGCAATCGACACCGACGACCGGCTGATGACGGGAGAGCGTGCCGCTGAGGACGCGGACGAACCATCCTTCGGCATGAACGCGCTGTACATCCTGCTATTGGAAGGCGACACCGACCGCGTGCTCGACGCGATCGCCTCCGTACTGGGCCGCAAAGACCCCCAAGCGCAAGCCTTCGCACGCCTGTGGAAAACGCTTGACGATACCCTGCGGTCGGAGGCACGCCTGACATCCCACGAACCGCAATACATGCTCGACTGTGCATGGCAGGCGTTCGGCAAAGCCGAAATCTGGCAGAAAACGGCGTTGCGCAACAACGCCGAAGGCCGCGCGGCCAACGACCGGCTCGACACCGCGATGCGCCTGTTCAGCTACGCGTCCGGCGGCGAATCGAACGGCGTGACGGCAGCGCACACCATCGACGCGTTCATCGAACAGGTCCGCGCGCTCGCCATCGAAGCCGACTCCCTGGCGCACACCGCGCCGATCGATCAGGCCGTGACGCTCACCACGCCCGCCGGAGCTGCCGGAAAACATTGGAAACTAGTATTCATGCCTGCGTTCCAACAAGGCCAATGGCCGAACCTCTCACCGCGCAACACCCTGTTTGGCGGGGAGGAGCTCGCCGACATCATGCTGCATGGACGACTGTCCGACGACATCGTCACTTCCGCAGGCCGCGAAAACGCGCAGCTCGCCGCGGTGCTCGCCTCCGAACAGAAAAGCCTCCTTGTGGCGCTCACCCGCGCCGATGAGCGCGTGACGGTAAGCGCGGTCCTCAACGAAGACCATGTGCCGTCCGACTTCCTCTACGGCTACCTGCCGGAATGGTTCGACCGCGACCGGGATGCCGATGCGGAAACACGCGTGTACACGGCGGTCGGCGAGGCCGGCGAATACGCGGGACTGGAGGCCGACCCGCGTGGCCTGGTCGCCGCCGCGCGAAGCGTGCTGGCCCATGCGCCGGCCGATTCCCCCCAAGCGCGCGATGCCGCGCAAGCCTTGGCGTTGTTGGCATCGCATGGCATCGCCGCCGCGAATCCCGACAATTGGGCGTTCCTTACGGAACATGCGGGAGCCGACGATATGACGGGAATCGACGGCAAGATGGAATCTGACGGAAAAACGGAGCATGCCGACAAGGCGAAGCTTATCGAACAACCGGAATCCATCGAAAAAACGGACGGCCAATCCGACGTGGTCACCCTTTCTCCATCCGCCGTGGACAGTTTGTGGGCGTGCCCGGTGTGCTGGATGCTGGAGAACCGTTTCGCCGGCCCACGCATGGGCAGCGCGGCCACCAGCTTCGGCTCGCTCATCCACGCCGTCGCGCAACAGGCCACCGAAGCCGGCCTCGACCTGCCCCAAAACCACACCGCGGTAAGCGACGAGGACAACATCGACGAAATCGCCCAATGGATGATCAGCCGATACAAGACCCTACGTGGCGACCTCAACGCCATCGACGACCCCGAGGAACGGTACAAGGCGCTCGGCAAGGACGCGAAAGCATCGGTCGCATTGCGCAACATCGCCACATATTTCGTCAAGTCGAACCGTACGGGATACCCGTCGAACAACACCGAAAACATCACCGTGGGAACATTGGACCATGCCGAAGCGGAACGGCAGTTCGCCGCGCGATTCGACTTCGACGACATCCTCGACGCCTACAACGCCATCGACGGCAACGCTCCGATCTCCCGCGACGAACTCATCGCCATCATGGGCGCGCTCGTCGACGGCTGGCCGGAAACCGGCATGAGCGACCGGCTCACCGTACGCCTGTCGGGCAGAATCGACCGTCTTGAACACCGCCGTACCGCAGACGGCCGCGAACAGGTACGGCTGATCGACTACAAAACCGGCAAAGTGCCAAACGGACGCTCCCTGTTCAGCGACCTGCAGCTCGTCTGCTACCAGCTGGGCCTCGCATTCCCGGAACACGGCGGAAAACGCGGCGCGCAGGCGATCGCAGCCATGCCGGACATCACCCAAAGCGCCCTGTTCCACGTCATGGAATACGCGGCACCCGCGCCACGCAAAGGGCAAGGCGACGAAGCGTACCACCAGCAGGCGCTGTTCGCCGGCGGAAGCATCAACGCGGGCGATTTCATACCCCGCAAATACGTGCCCAAAATGGCCAGCGTCTTCACCAGCGGCCTCGACGACGTCGAACGGCCGGCGCAGGTCAGCGAAGAACATTGGAAGCAACTTCTGGAATCGCGGTCGAAGATGACGGTATGGTCGCTGACCATGATCGCCCGCGTCTTCTATGCGGCCGCGGCGAGCCGGGCCACCCGCATCACCGCGCGTCCGACCGTGGAACACGTCGGATACTGCAGAACGTACGGCAGTGGGGTCTGCCCGGCCTGCCAAGGCGAGCAGAACACCGTATTCGAAAGGACCGTGGCATGAACGGGAGTAACGGTATGAACGGAAGCATGTCAACGAACGGGGCCACAGCAAAGGGCGATGCGATGGGCACTGTGCCGGCCGCCACGCCGAAATTCACCGACAGTCCGGAACAGGCCGCCGTCATCCAAGCCCCCTCATACGAGGACGTGGTCGTGGTGGCGGGCGCCGGCTCCGGCAAAACCTACACCATGACCCGCCGCATCATCACCCTCATCGACCAGGGCATCAGTCCCGAGAAGATTCTGGGCCTGACCTTCACACGCAAAGCCGCCTCCGAACTGCTTTCGCGCGTCTCCGCTGCCGTGACACGCAACCAAGCCGGACGCGGTACACGCGTCGCCTTCCTCAAACCGGAAGTCTCCACCTATGACGCGTTCTTCCAAACCATCGTGCGCCAATACGGCCTGCTCGTCGGCTTCGACCAAAACACGCAGCCATTGAGCGAAGCCGGAGCGCTGCAGCTCATCCACACCGTGCTCGACAAGCACATGGACCAGCTCATGGCCTTCGACCAAGGCGGCGACGAACTCGGCAAATTCTCCACCATCGCCGGCAACGTGTTCACCCTATCCAACGCCATCGCAGGAGCCATGATCGGCAGCGACTGCACCAGCTTCGACGAAGCCGTGGAACGCGTGCGCGCATGGGATAAGGCGTTCGTGGCGCAAGTGGCCAAAGCGCTTGAAGACGAGGACGTTCCCGATGGCGAGCCGAAAGTGGGCAAGGCTCCGAAACAGAAGAAAAAGGAATCCGACACCGCCTTCGAAACCCGCATGCGCGAATACCGCGCCCAATGCCACCAACTCTGCGTCTACAAGACCGCGCAATTGGCCGGCACGGCCCGCAAACGCGACCTGCTACTCGACCTCGTGGCCGACTACCACGCCGAAAAACGCGCCCTCAACATGGCCGAATTCAGCGACTTCACCATCGCCGCATTCCAACTCGTCACCCGATTCCCCTCCATCGGAGCCACCTACCGCAAACGCTACACGCACGTGCTGCTCGACGAATACCAAGACACCTCCACCACGCAGGCGGCCCTCCTGACCGCACTGTTCCACGCCGATTCCACCCATCGCAGCGCGGTGAACGCCGTCGGCGACCCCTTCCAATCGATCTACGCATGGCGAGGAGCCAGCCCAGGCGCATTCCGCATGCTGCAACACGACTTCGGCCACGACGCCACCGACAAGCCCTACACGCTGACCGTCACCCGACGTAACTCGCGCATGGTGCTCGAAGCGGCCAACAATCTGACGAAACCATTGCGCCTGCCCGCCAGACGTCGCGGCAGCTCGCTTATGCGCGAAGTGGACGTGCCCCCGCTCGCCAACATCGACAACGCCCCCGAAGGTACGCTCGGCGTGCTCGGCTACGCCACATTCGGCCAGGAAATCGACGCCATCGTACGCTTCGCCAAACAAGCGATCGCACTGCACACGCCAACCGAAAACGAGCTCGCCGACGGAGCCAAAGACAACCGTCCGCACGTGGCGCTCCTGTTCCGCTCCAAAACGCAGATGCCAGCCTACGAGGACGCACTGGAACAAGCCGGCCTCACCACACTCGTCGTCGGCCAGGCCGCACTCCTGGAACGTCCCGAAATCAAAGACATCCTCGCCCTGTTGCACGTCGTATGCGACCACACCGACAGCGCCGCGCTCATGCGGCTGCTCGCCACGCCACGATTCGGTCTGTCCGCCGACGATCTGCAGGCGCTCGCCGGCATCGCCGAACGGCTCAACACCGCGCAACGCTACCGCGCGCTCGTGTCGGCCGGCATTGTGGAGGCGGATGCGAATCCGTCCGACGCCGACATCCGCGCCACCGTGCGCGCCTACCGCGACCAAGTGCCCAACGCCGTCTTCCTGATCGACGTGCTGCTGCGCGGCGATCTGCGGCACCTCGTCGACGGCGTATTGAGCCGTACGGGAGCCGCGAGCGTCATCCACGCCGGTCGCGTCATCCAACAGGTGCAGCGCACGGCCGGCCATCCGTTGCCGGAAGTGGTACGCACGGCCATCACCGCGCTCGGACTGGACATCGACCTGCTGCTCGCCGAACGGATGCGGCATCCGGATGCCGGCAATCGTGCCGCATCGCATGCCGCTTCGTCACTCGACGCGATGCTGTCTCTGGTGGACACCTACTTGCAGGAAATCGCCGCGCAGGGCACGCCAAGCCTGCGCGCGTTCATCTCGTGGGTGGATTCGCTGCGTGACGCGTCCGACGACAACGCCACCGCACCAGATACCCCCGTCGATGTGGTGCTCATGACCGTGCACCAGTCGAAAGGCCTGGAATGGGACGCCGTGGCCGTGGTCGGCATGCGCGACGGCACCTTCCCGTCCAGTCAAGGCGACCGCCTGAGCGTCAAAACGGACGAAGACCATCCGGGCGGTCGGCGCGACGGCGTATGGGAGCCGCCGGAATACTTCGAAAAAGCCCACACTTGGCTGGAAGACCCGTCCGCGGTGCCGGTTCCGGTGCGCGCCGACGCGGATATCCTGCCACGATTCCCGCACGACGCGCCCATCGGGGGCAATCCCGTGGAATCGCTCGACGGATTGGACGATGCGGAAGTGATCGACGACGAGGTGTTCGGCACCTTGCGAACCATGGCCGTCGACGATATGGAAGGAATGGATCCGGCAAGCCTGTACCTGACGCAACAGGAGGAATACGGCCGCCGACTGCACGCCGACGAACGCCGTCTCGCCTACGTGGCGTTGACGCGCGCCCGCTACGAGGCGCTGCTCGTATACAGCGGATGCAACGAGACGAGCCGCGACTCCCGCCTGGCGGAGGGAAAGAAAAGCGCCGCGCCGTCGAATTTCTGGCTGGAGACGCGCGATTCGATGAACGGAATCGTCACCGCGGTACGCGAACCGGACAACCTGTCCGACGATGTGGACGGCTCCCCGCACACGCTGGGACTTGACCTGCCCGACGGCTATTTCGTAGGCGAACACGCCCGCGATTTCGAGAATGCCGTGGTGGGCGATGCGTGGAACACGCCGCTCGAACCGGTCTCGGACGACCATACTTTGCCTTGGCCGTGCGATCTGAGCGCCGATGTCGCCGACAAGCTGCGTGCCGCGGCCGAACAGGTACGTGCCGTCGAATCCGACGAACCGAATATCGCTGAATCCACGGGAACGCAGGGCGACGTTGCCGATGAATCCGCCACGCCATCGCCGGAAACCGGAAACTCACTGCTGCGTCTCGCCAAACTGCTCGTCGCCGACGAACATCTCATGCCGGAACCGGACGCGGCTGACGCAGGCGAATCGCAGGACGCCTTCGACGAGGCCGTGCGTGCCAAAGGCGAACGTATCCTTGCTGCCGGCCGCCAAAACGTCACCTCGCTGCAAGCGCGCGCCGGCTCCATGGGCGAGCGTGACTCCCGCGCCTACTGGCGTGGTCTGGTCCGTCCGATTCCGCACGTCGCCTCGCCGGCGGCACAGCTCGGCACGCGGTTCCACGCATGGGCTGAGCGTTTCATCATGGCGGATGCGGACGTCGACGGCATCGGCGGTACGGAAGGTGCTGCCGGCATGGCCGCGCAGTCGCGTGCGGAACTGATCGCATTGATAGGTGATACGCAAGTCGACGCGGACAACGGCGGCGTGCAATCGCAGGACGCACCATCGCAGGACGCCCAATTGCGAGACGAACGGAAACTGGCCGCTTGGCAGCGTCGTCTCGTCGCTTCGCCGTGGGCAAAACGACGTCCAGCATGGGCGGAACGCCAGCTCGTCGTCGACATGTCCCAGCTCGGCACCATCGTCAACGGCAAACTCGACGCGGTGTTCTTCGGCGGTCTCGACGAAACGGACGAGATGAAACGCTACACCGTGGTCGATTGGAAAACCGGCGTAAAACCACGCAAACCGGACGAAATCAAGGAGAAGCTCGCACAGCTCGACCTGTACCGCCTGCTGCTCGCGGCGATGGAAGGGGTGCCGTTGGATGCAATCGACGCCTGTCTCTACTATGTGAGTGAGCCTCACGAGGCCGATCGGGAGCTTGACGCCCTCGACAAAACAGAAGAAGAGATCCTTGCCGAGTTGAGCTACGGAATTCCGCAGCAATCCGACAACGACTAGTGCCGGTGCGCAATGGCTCCTTGACCGAAGAAAGCGGGGGAGCGGCGCTTTCCGGCCTGCCTGCGGGAGAAACCGCTATGCAGGCAGCGTTGTGGAGGAACGCCGCTACCCTCGTGCAGCATGTGTGGGCGGGCGCACATGCCGGACGCAACGACAGTTAAGGAGTGTTTGATATGGCTGCGAACAGCGCAACCGCAATCCCGAACGCCGGCATGGGTGCCGGAACAAACAACGCATCGGCAATCGTCTTCCGTCCCATCGTCTGGGGCGATCTGGACGCGGTGGTCGACCTGTTCGACCGTACCTGGCCGCAGGATGTGGACAAGGTCGGCGCGGACATGTCGCGGCTGATCTCCCGATATTTCGTGCTGCACTACCTGCTGCCGACCACGTTCGCCAACGGCGCGTTCGCCGCCGACGGCACACTCGCGGGCGTCACGTTCATCCGCGTCGCCGGCGAGGCGCCGCAGCTCGACGAAATCGAAGTCGGCGAGGAAATGAAGGCCTTGGAACGCCGCATCGACGCCGATCCGGAGGCCGCCAAGCATATGGCGGCGCTGAAATCCGGCTTCTCGGTGGAACTCGATCTGGAACGCGAAGGGCGCGCCAACGAAACCACCATGGGCGAGCTGGAACTGTTCATCGTCAATCCCGACGTGCGCGGCCACGGTGTGGGCGGGCAGCTTTGGAGACGCATGCAGGAGCATTTCGCCGCATGGGACGTGCCCGCGTTCTACCTGCACACCGATTCCGACTGCGACGTGAGCTTCTACGACCACAAGGGGTTGGACTGCATCGCGCACCGCACGGCAAGCGAGACGGTCGCCCGGCTCGGCGGCAGTGCCGACGGCGAAGTGCCGCCACTGTTCGACGACATGTTCATCTACCGGGGAAAGGTGACGGCGTGACGGGCGCGAAACCGCAATCGCAATCGCACGAACCGCACGAATCGCAGAAAACGCAATCGCCATACGCGCAGCTTTTCCGCATTCCCGGCACGAAGGCGTTCTGCGTGTCCGGAGCCATCGCGCGACTGCCGATGTCCATGATGGGCCTCGGTATCGTGCTCGCGCTCAACCACATGTACGACAATTGGACGATCGCCGGCGTGATGAGCGCCGCGTACGTGCTCGCCACCGCCGCGGTCACGCCGCTGTACGCGCGCCTGTTCGACCGGTTCGGCCAGCGCAAGGTCGGTCCGGTGATCCTGACGGTGCAGATCATCGTCATGCTGGGCTTCGCGTTCGCCGCGCTGATGCGCGTGCCGATTCCGCTGCTGTTCGTGCTTGCCGTGGTCATGGGCATGACGCAGTTCTCGTTCGGCGCGCTTGTGCGCACCCGTTGGGCGTACGTGCTCGACCGCGCCGACAAGGAGGACCTGCTCAACACCGCGTATGCGCTCGAATCCGCCATCGACGAGATCGTGTTCATCTTCGGGCCGATTCTGGCGGCTTTCCTGGCCGCGTCCGTGCATCCCGTATCACAGCTGTTCGTGCCGACCCTCGCCTGCGCGTTCGGCGGTGCCGTGTTCTTCGCATTGCGTGACACTCAACCGCTGGTATTGCGCGAAATCACGGTCGTCGCGGCCGATACGGACGATGCTGACGTGCGATTGGCGGCCGGCGGTGCCGCTGGTGCCGCGGTTTCCGCGGACCGTTTCGATTTGGATCGGCTCAAGACGGGCGATCGCGACCGCAACAAGCGCAATGTGCTCACCTATGCGGGTGTGCTGCCGCTTCTCGCCGTGTTCATCGTGTTCAACATGGCGTTCACCGCGTTCGACACGTCCATGACCGCCGTCATGAAATCGCTGCACCTCGACTCCGTGCTCGGCGTGCAGCTGGCCATGCTGGCCGTCGGCTCCTGCATGGGCGCGCTGGTCTTCGGCTCGCGCGAGCTCAAAGGCTCCCGTTGGCGTCACATGATCATGTTCCTCGCGTTGATGACCGTCGGCTTTGTGGTGATCCACCTGTGCCAGGGCAACCTGATCGTGATGGGACTGGTGGAGATCCTCACCGGCCTGACCATTTCGCCGGTATTCGCCTCCGGCAACCTCCTCGTCAAGGAGACCGTGCCCGAGGAATCGCTCACCGAAGGCCTGTCCTGGGTGAGCACCGCCGGCACAATGGGCGCGTCGTTCGGCTCCATGATCACCGGCATCGTGCTCGACCATTTCGATCCGGGCGTGGGATTGAGCCTGCCCGCCGTGTTCGTGGGCTGCTCGATTCCGTTCGCGATGCTCGGCTGGGTGCTGGTGCGCCGCCGCGGCTGACCGACGTTCGATCGTCAAGCGTCATAGCCGCCTGCCTCCGCGTCGAAGCGTCTCTTTAGATTCGTAAGTGGAACACGTTATGGACGTGGGCGCGTGATTCAAAAACATGTGTGAAAACGCATGCGATTATGCGCGCGGCAAGCGCGCACGGCATGCGCGCGCCCGCGAAAGCATCAAGGAGCTGCAATGATCAAGGTTTCCGTAGTCGGCGCCAAGGGCCGTATGGGCTCGCATGTGGTCGACGCCGTCGATTCCGCCGCCGACACCGAACTCGCGCTCGCGCTCGACGCAGGCGACGACCTGACCGCAATCACCCCCGAAAACACCGACGTCGTGGTGGAGTTCACCGTGCCGAGCGTGTCGCTGGGCAATGTGCTCGCCCTCGTCAAGCAGGGCGTCGACGTGGTGGTCGGCACCACCGGCTGGACCGAAGAGAAGCTCGACCAGGTGCGTGCCGCGCTCGCAGCAGCTCCGCGTGAGGGCCAGAGCGTGTTCATCGCGCCGAACTTCGCCATTTCCGCGGTGCTCGCCGACCATTTCGCAAAGGTCGCGGCACCGTACTTCGAATCCGCCGAAGTCATCGAACTGCACCACCCGACCAAGGTGGACGCTCCGTCCGGCACCGCTTTCCACACTGCGCAGGGCATCGCCGAAGCGCGCAAGGCGGCCGGCTTGGGTCCGGTTCCGGACGCCACCGAAACCGATGGCGGCTCCCGCGGCCAGGTGGTGGACGGCATCCACGTGCACGCCGTGCGTCTGCGTGGCCTCAACGCCCATGAGGAGGTGCTGTTTGGCAACTCCGGCGAACAGCTGACCATCCGCGCCGACAGCTTCGACCGCATCTCCTTCATGCCGGGCGTGCTGCTGGCCGTGCGCAAGGTCTCCACCGGAACCTACCCGGGTCTGACCGTCGGCCTCGACCACTTCCTCGACCTGTAATCGTATTTTTTTCAAACTGCCGACGGGTGCATGTGTCTCCCGTCGGCAGTTTTTTTATGGCGGATCTGTTCCGATTATTTGGCAAGGCGTGCGATGGCGGCGCTGACTTCCGCCAGCTTTTCGTCGGCGACGGTACCGCCCTCCGCCGCGGCTTTGGCGACGCAATGGTGCAGATGGTCGTCAAGTAACAGTAGCGCCACCGACTTCAGTGCGCTGTCCGCTGCGGAAATCTGCGTCAGAATGTCGATGCAGTATTCGCCGTTTTCCGTCATCTGCCGAATGCCGCGCACCTGCCCTTCGATGCGATTCAATCGTGCGATGATCCTCTTCTGGTCGCTTGCGTACCCATGCTGTGTGGCGTTCATATCGTCCTCCTCGCTGCGCTGAAAATTTTATCTACGGCTGAAGTTTGCTCGTCCTTCTTGCCAATATACCCTATAGGGGTATATTGTGATGGTGTTTGCCGAAATCGAAAGCCAATTACGGACGGAAGGCGGCTGGAATATGCACATCGCAATCGCGCTTATTATGGCGCTGCTCGTTACTGCGGGCGTGCTGTGGTTCTTCTTCGCACCGCGCAAAGCGTATCGTGCGCCGTTGCGCGACGGCGTGCAGGAAGCGGTCGTCGAAGTCAAAGGCGGGTACAGCCCGGCCGTCATCGAAGCCGAAGCCGGCGTGCCGTTGCGGCTGATCTTCGATCGCAAGGAAGACGGCGAATGCTCGTCGCATGTCGTGTTCTCCGATTTCGGGGTCGATCTTGCGTTGCCCGCCTTCCGCACGACCACGCTGACGCTTCATCCCGACCAGCCGGGCGAGTATCCCTTCGCATGCGGTATGAACATGCTGCACGGCACGTTGCGCATACTGCCGGGAAAGCATGCAAGTGTCGGTGCCGCCGCCGGTTCCGCGGTTGGTTCCGTCGGCGCCAGTATGTCCGATTCCGGCAATTCGGACATTCGCGCGACTGCTGACGGTGCCCACGCATCCGGTTCCGCGGAAACAGGCGTGCAATGCGCGCAAAAAGGCGCCGTCCAAACGTCCGGTTCGGGTGATTCGGGCAAATCGCGCGGATTGGAATCGGAAATTCGCGCCCTCATCACCCGTCTTATCGTGGCGGCCGTCTGCACGATTCCGGTATTCGGCTCCACCATGCTCATGCTGTATCCGATGCCGAACTGGCTGCAGTTCCTGCTGATGCTGCCAATCGTCGGCTATGCGGCATTGCCGATTTTCCGCAGCGGTTTCGCCGCGATCGCCCACCGTTCGCCGGAGATGAACGCGCTCGTCAGCCTCGGCGCGCTGGCCGCATTCGCCTACTCCTGCGTGGTCACCTTCGCACCGAACGTCCTGCCCGAGAACGCGCGCGAACCGTATTTCGAAGCGGTCGGTGTGGTCGTCACGCTTATGCTTGTCGGCCAGCTGCTCGAAGCGCGCGCCCGCAAAGGCACCGGTGAAGCCATGCGCGCATTGGCGGGTCTGCAACCGAAAACCGCCCGCGTGGTGCGAGACGGCAAGGAAACCAGCATCGCCATCGATGACGTGCGCGTCGGCGACATCATCGCCATCCGCCCCGGCGAGCAGCTGCCGGTCGACGGCATCGTCATATCCGGCAGCTCCACCGTGGATGAGTCGATGATCACCGGCGAAGCCATGCCGGTCGCCAAAACCGAGGGCAGCGAAGTGACGGGTGCCACCATCAACGGTGGTGGCTCGCTGCGGTACCGCGCCACGAAAGTCGGCAAGGACACCGTGCTCGCGCAGATCATCGGCATGGTGGCCGCCGCACAAAGCTCGAAAGCCCCCGTGCAACGATTGGCGGACCGTATCTCCGGCGTTTTCGTGCCGACCGTGGTACTCATCGCCGTATGGTCGTGCGCGCTGTGGTTCGCGTTCGGCCCCGAACCGCGTGTCACGCACGCGCTGGTCGCCGCGGTGTCGGTGCTGCTGGTCGCCTGCCCGTGCGCGCTCGGTCTGGCGACGCCCCTGTCGGTGACGGTCTCGACCGGTCGCGCGGCCCGTATGGGAGTGCTGGTCCGTTCCGCCGAAGCGTTGGAAACGTGCGGTAAAGTCAACGCCGTCGTATTGGATAAGACCGGCACGATCACCGCCGGCAAACCCACCCTTACCGATGTGCTGCCGTTGGGCGTGTGGCATCGGCGTCCCGATGATTTGCTGACGATTGTCGCCGCCGCCGAACGCGATTCCGAACACCCGCTCGCTGCTGCGATCGTTGCCGCAGCTGCGGAAAAAGCCGACGTCGCGGACGTTGCGGAACTCGCGCAAACCACCGATTTTCAGGCGATTGCCGGCCGTGGCGTCACCGCGCGTGTCACCTTCCGCGGTCTGCCGCACACCGTCGCCGTCGGCAACACCGACCTGATCGACGACCTTGACGTCGACATGCCCGACGTTACGTCCGATACCTCCGAAATTGCCTCCGAGACCATCCACGATACGAACCTCGACGCCATCATCGCCGACATGGAACGCCTGTCGCAGCAAGGCAAAACGCCGATCCTAGCGGCCATCGACGGCCATCTCGCCGGCATCGTCGCCGTCGCCGACGTGCCGAAAGCCGACTCGCGCCAAGCCATCGAACTGCTCCGCAAACGTGGCGTCGAAGCCGTCATGCTCACGGGAGACAATCCGACCACCGCACGCGCCATCGCAAGCCAGGTCGGTATCGACGAACGTCATGTGATCGCCGGCGTGCGGCCGGAACGCAAGGCCGACGAAATCGCAAAACTCCAATCGCAAGGCTATACGGTGGCGATGGTCGGCGACGGCATCAACGACGCGCCCGCCCTCGCCCGAGCCAACGTCGGATTCGCCATCGGCACCGGCACCGACGTGGCCGTCCAATCCGCGGATGTGACACTGATGCGCGGCTCGCTCATGGGGCTCGTGCATGCGCTCGACCTGACGCACGCCGCCATGCGCAACATCGCGCAAAACCTCGGCTTCGCACTCGGCTACAACAGCATCGGCATCGCGATCGCGGCCGGCGTGCTGTATCCGTTCACCGGAACGCTGCTGAATCCGATGATCGCCGGCGCCGCGATGGCGTTCTCGTCGTTGTGCGTGGTGACGAACGCAAGTCGGCTGCGCCTGTTCGATCCGGACGCGGAGGCGGCGAAAAACAAGACGTATCGGGTACGCAAGACCGATCCGAGCAAAAATAATGGCAACCAGCACAGTCGGAAAGGAACGATCATGGGACTGTTCAGCGATCACAAGGCCAAGAAGGAAGCCGAGAACATGGGCGCGATGGGCGCCGGACACTGCTGCGGCGGTCATGACGGCCACGGCATGGCTTCGAATATGGGCGATTCCGCGGCGAACGTTGCGAAGGACCCGGTTTGCGGCATGAGCGTCGATCCGGCCACCGCGGCCGCGACCCGCGAATACGGCGGCGTCACCTACTACTTCTGCAACCCCGGTTGCGCCGACAAGTTCGCCCAGAACCCGGCCGCCTACCTGGGCTGAGACCTGATTCTCGTCCGTCCCCAATCTGCCGACATCGAATGACATCCGGCCGTCGGCGGGTTGGGGATTTTTGTTGAATGGTTGATTTACGGATTCCGATTCACGGACGAACGATAAGATTCCCCTCCCGCACTCCGGAGAGCGCGTCCCGCCCCGCTACAAACGTGCGCGTGACGACGCCGTTAAGCGTCATGCCATCGCAGGCGCAGATCGGATTGCGGCTTTCCAAAGCGGTAGCATCCACAACAAACCGTTCGTACGGGCGAATAATCGCCAAATCGGCCCGCAATACCGGCGTTATATCGCCACGATCGTCAAGTCCCACAAGCCGTGCGGTGTTGCACGACATCCACCGCACGACGTCGGCCAAACTCAAGCCGCGCCGCATCGCACCCGTCAACACCGCGCGGAATCCGACCTGCAGACTGGAAACGCCACCCCACGCGGTGGCGAGCGTGCCGGCTTTCATATCCGCGCTGGCCGGGGAATGATCGGTGACGACACCATCCAACGTGCCGTCGGCAAGCCCCGCCCATAGCGCGTCCTGCTCATGCAGATCACGAATCGGCGGACAGCATTTGACCGCGGTGGCGTTGTCGGGAATATGGTCGCAATCCAACGTGAGGTAATGCGGACAGGTCTCCGCGCTGACCGGCAGTCCTTCGGCCTTCGCCCGCCGCAGCACGTCCACGCTCAGACCGCTGGACACGTGCAGAATATGCGTGCGGCAGCCGGTGCGTGCCACCAGCCGTACGATCTTGCGCACCGCGTTCGCCTCGCATTCGGCCGGGCGCGATGCCGGTTCAACAGTGTTCGCAACAGTCGGGGATTTTGTTGCCGCGTTAGTCGCCCATTTCGCTGGTTTGGCACCGTTTCTTCTATGCCGAATCCGCCCGATATGCGATGTTGATTGTGTGGGGTAATCTGTTTTTGCCATGGTCGGTCATCTCCTGATGGTGGGTCGCGTTGCCAAGAGGCGCCGCCACTGCCTGTGATGGATGCATTTCAGTGCTTACGGCATCTGAAATTCTTCATTCGTCGTGACAGTTGTCGGCGGCCAAACCTGGTGAAACCCGGAAAGCAAGGGGTAGCATCGTCAGGAGAGCGGATGCGCCGCGTGAGAATGTACTGCAGGGAAGGGCGATGAGCGTGACTTCTGGAATTATGCTTTCAGACAATATGGGGGCTTCGAAGGACGCCATGGACGAGGAAGGCAATGCTGCCGCGGACCTCGGCTTGGTGGCGCGCATCCGGGAATCCTTCGATTCGCTGACTGCGACGGAACGTGAGGCCGCGCAGTTCATTCTGGGTCATCTGACCGACGTGCTGGTCTGCAATTCCGTGGAATTGTCGCAGTTGAGCGGCATCTCGCAGCCGACGCTCAGCCGCCTGTACCGCAAGCTCGGCTATGCGAACGCGGGCGAATTCAGACGTGACGTGCGTCGCGTCCATCGTCCTGGCTCTCCGGAGCTTTCACGGCACACCCAGTGCGACGATTTGGTCACCGACCATCTGCGCCGTGACGAGGAAAGCCTGAAACGCACGTTTGAAGGCATCGACCGCGCGCAACTGTCATCCGCATGCCAAGCCATGGCCACGGCCCCGCATGTGGCGGTGGTCGGGTACCGCAGCAGCTATCCCGTGGCGCTGCACATGCGCGAACAGCTGATGCGGCTACGCGGAAACGTTGATATTCTGCCGAATCCAGGCCAGTCCATAGCCGAAGATCTGGTTGATTATGCGGCAGGCGACGTAATCGTCATCATCGGCGTGGGCCGGCGTCTTCCCTTCTTCTCACGGCTCATCGACGTGATGCTTGAGCGCGGCCTGACCGTGGTGGTGATTGGCGACATTTCGGCGCGCAACGCCGTCATCGGCCGTAACGTCGCCTTCTTCAAAGTGGTGCTGAACTCCCACGTGCTGACGAGCTTCACCGCGGCGTTCGCCCTGATCGCCCTGATGGTGGACGAAGTCGGAAAATGCCTCGTCGATACCGAAGACGAGGTGCACGCGCGTATCGAAGGCATCAACGATTGCTTCGATGCGCTCAATGAGCTTGAAGATTGATAGGGAAAATCTAGGCGCGGCACGTCCCGTTGGAACGGCGGTAAACGGAAGTGGAAGCGGGAATGGGAACGGAATGAATTCAAAACGAAACATGCTGGCGTACGACCGGTCCTCCACCGGATTGTGGGTGGCTTTGATTTTCCTCGTATCGCTGAATCTGCGGCCCGCCATCGCCGCCGTCGGGCCGGTCCTTGCCCAAATGGGAACCGACCTTGCGTGGGGTGAGGGCGTGCAGGGCGTATTGACGGCGATTCCGCTGATCGCCTTCGCCGCGGTCAGCCCGCTGGTCACGTTCCTTGCACGCCGCATCGGCATCGACATGTCGA
>OGQA01000169.1_pt1 | contig 37068 bp, 34 predicted proteins | sample 1553011 | NCBI WGS metagenome assembly OGQA01 (sample SAMEA2580256, study PRJEB22360) | human gut metagenome | biome: human gut; feature: human-associated habitat; material: faeces | place: Denmark | collected 2008/2010 | reverse complement strand
GTTCGTTCTGTCATATGCCACAAGCTTGCGGCATTCCTCGCACGTACAGAAACTGCCCGAATCCACCTGCGATGCATCGAGATCCTTAATGTCACGCCCCACCAAATATCCGGCGGCAAGGAACTGCTTAAGCTGGGTAGTATAATAATCTATTGCTATTGCGATATTCTCCTCGTTCGAGAAGCAGCACTGTCTCGAATGTATAGCACCGCCGTCGTAATCTACAAACTTTGTAATGACCTGTGAGAGGCCGTGCACACTGTACTGACTCACGCCGTATCCGTTATATTTTGCAACGCCCCTTACCTGATCGCGGTTCATCTTCATTTTCAGAACATGATCTTCGGCAGGCATGACATTCGAAGGCGGAACATAAGCCGCACGACTTTGTATATCCGGCGCAGATGTGTAGCTTTGAGCCGGAACATTGCGTGCCTCCGCCTCATAAACAAAATCGATTATTCCGTCGGCGTAACTGTCGTGATATACAATCTTTACGGTTTCGGTATAGCATGGAAACAAGGAATCGTAATCATAGAGGAAACGGTATCCTATACATTTCTCGAGGAAGTCGTAAACACCGTAGATGCAGCCGCGGTACTGCCCGCCGGTGATCGTCACATTTCCGTTTTCGGCAACCTCAACCGTAAACGCTTCGTCGCCGTGTGCGCCGCTCTTATCCTGAACGAGTGTAATCGTGCGTCCCGATGCGTTATTGTCGATCTCGGGATAAATGCCGCAGGCGTCGCCGATATACTTGCGGAGCTGATTTGCAGCGAGCGGGTGAAGCTCGTCGGCATCGGCTTCGATGCGGATCGAATATTCCGAGATATCGTGTCCGGCGATCGTGAGTTTGCCGACCTTCGGACCTTCGCCGTAGGTTATGTCGAGGTCGCTCTCGCCCACGCAGTAATTTGCGAAGCGGCGCACTCCTCGGTCGAGGCCGTCCGCGGTTTTGCCGAGGATAACGGTATCGTTCCCGATGCTCCGTATAACGTATCCCTCGCTGCGAAGTCCGGTCATATCCGCGCCGAAGGCGTCGGCGTCATCTGCGATCCCGAGAAGAATATCGTTTTCCGGTACGTCAGCGCCGAGGCGCTCGGTGAGCCCCTCCGCGGATTTTTCCGCTGACGACGAAAGAGCGCGGACAGGGGACGGATTCTCAATTCTTCCCGTGCAGCCGGTCAGAACTGCCGCAAGTATAAGAAATGCAAGCGCAGCCGAAATCAGTTTCTTCATGGTGCCTCCCGGTCAACTTCTGCTTTTTGTAAAAGTAAAATTTGACTTTCAGAATACTCTTTTTTATCTCGCACCGATAAATTCTTTATAATTTGTGAGGACGAGGCTTCCAGCAAAAGTATGGTTTCTATTTCCAGATCATAGAACACACTACTCGGCAAAGTATCAACATTACCATTTATGTCAAATATGCAAAAATGTCCGGCAAGAATAATACTAGGGGTCGATTTCAGAAGTTGCTTGACTTGTGAGGCCAGAATATTCTGATTAGCATCTTTGTCTCTAACAGCTTTATTTGCTCCATAAGTTTCACCGTTAACTGCACTAATGAGATCACCGGCAGAAAAATCAGGAATTATTAACGCAGTTGACAATTTATTACATAATGTGCTTTTCCCTACACCGTAAGTCCCGGCAACAAATATCGTCCCCATATGTATAACCCCCGTTTAACGACCCTTTATTGTATATATTTTACATCAAAATCAAGTTAGAGTCTATCGTGGTTTTGGCAAATATCTTGTGTTCGGGCCATGTTGGCCCGAAGTCGGGGCGGTCTGGACGGGCCGCCCTTTTTTTCATAGAAGGGAGGGATGATTTCTGGCTACCACATCTTTGTTGCAGCGCCATGCGGGCGAAGGCGAAACGATTGCCGAGGCCTCCGGGATTGTCTGGACTATGGCAAAAACCCGGAAAAAACAGAAAGCGGAAAGTATATCTCCGCTTATGAGTGCGACCCTGCCACCGTGGCGGACGAGTTTCTTTTGGCGAAAGCCAGCTATGCCGCCATGACAGGCCGGGAACAGAAAAAGGCCAATGATGTGCTGTGCTATCAGATACGACAATCTTTCTATCCGGGGGAGATTACTCCGAAGGAGGCAAACCGGGTGGGCTATGAAACAGCGATGCGCTGGACAAAGGGCAAGTATGCCTTTTTCGTCGCCACCCACACAGACCGCCAGCACATTCATAACCACATCTACTACAACTCCACTTCGCTGGATTGCTCCCACAAGTTCCGGGATTTTATCGGCTCGGCCCGGGCGGTGTGGCGGCTTTCTGACCGGGTGTGTCTGGAAAATGACCTGTCCGTGATCACCAACCCCAAACTCCATAGCAAGGGCCGTTTTCTCCATTACGGAGCATGGCTTGGGACGGAGCGCCAGCCCTCCTACAAGGAACGGCTGCGGGCGGCCATCTGCGATGCCCTTGCCAAAGGCCCGGATAGCTTTGACGCCTTTCTTCGGCTCATGGAGGAGTCCGGCTATGCGGTCAATCGGGGGCGTGGCGGTGCGATCTCGTTCCTTGTGCCAGGGCAGCAGCGGGCCACCCGGCTCCGCTCAACTACCCTCGGGGAAGGCTTTGATCCCGGGAAGATCCGGGATGTAATTGCGGGCAAGCGCCCCTTGCCGAAGCTGGACGCTCCGGCTCCCGCTGTGCCCAGGCGTGTCGATCTGATCGTGGATATACAGGAGCGGCTCCGCTCTGGGAAAGGCCCGGCTTATGAGCGGTGGGCTAAGGTGTATAACCTCAAACAGATGGCTGCTGCGCTGCAATTTATGCAGGAGCATCAAATCAGCGAATATGACCAGCTCACCACCGAGGGCGAGGCTGCGTCCACTCGTTTCCATGCGCTGACGGAACAGCTCCGGAAGACCGAGGCTAATCTTGCCTATACTTGCGAGCTCATGGGGGCCGTGGTGCAATACGCCAAGACCCGGCCCGTGTTCGACGAGTACAAGGCGGCCAAGTATAGCAAGAGATTTCTGGCCCAGCACGAGGCGGAGCTGGCGGACTACCGGGCAGCCAAGGCCACTTTGAACGATCTGCTGGACGGGGCCAAACTGCCCAAGATGGCCCAATTAAAAGAAAAGCGCCGCAAGATGGCGGCGGAGAAAAAGGCCCTGTACGCCAAGTACCGGGCCGCCCAACAGGAAATGCGGCAAGCCGTGGCGGTCAAGACCAACATTGACTATCTGCTGGGCGTGACGGACGGGCGCAAGAATAAGGAACAGGAGCGGTAGCGACGGTGACGCAGACAATTTACTTTGGGACATTTTGTCCCGAAGTTCCGGGTTTGGGGGGCTCCCCAACAAGCGTTTTTGTGGCCCTCTCGGGCTGCGAAAATGGCAAGTGTGTCCACACTTGCCCTGCTTGCCGTTAGTGCGCTACCCCAAAAGCCTACGGAAAAACGGAGGCCTTGTTCCTTACACTTCCCCCGTTTCCTTGGCTTTTTTGAGCGCTTCGATTGTGGCTTCAACGACCCGCAAATCCTTTTCGTCCAGATCGTTCAGCATGACATCAATATGCTTGCGGCAACTGCTGTCTGCGTTCTTATTCGGATAATGGAGAGGTAACAGACACCGACCCTGTAACTTTCAGCAATACCATTTCCATTTTCCTTTTGGACGAAAACGGAGAGCCTATTGTGGAAACAAAGGACTAACGGATTTGAAGAATATCGAGCCGGACGCATAGACGCAGAGCCGAACAGCACGAACAGGCAGCGGCCTTGTAAAGGCAAGGCCGCTGCTTTGACTTTCGGTCAACAAATTCGCTTTGAGACATTTTGTCCCGATGATATGGAGGTATCACTATAAAGTAAATATTTATTTCTGTATTGGTGCTGACGCTTGTTTTAGCATTAGTTGGGTGCAGCAGAACAGGCGTTGACACAATGTATCAGCTTGCAATTATGGTAGACGAGGAAATCTATCTGAAACCCGCTTCGCCATCGCCCGTTGAGATTGACGATAGTGCTGTTCTTGGCTATACCACATATACAGATACTTTCCCCGATAAAGATGGAGAAGCAAACTTTGTAGAAGAAGGTGCGCCATACGCAAAAGTTGAGGGCGGCATTAAAAAGCCGATGCTATTTTGATGCTGTTATTATTTGCTAAAAAAAGCACCCATAAAAATAGGCATAATATGGTTGAATAAAAGCATATAAAACAGCTGGAAATGATGAGATAAACGTCTCAGTAGCCGAGTGGGAGTAACTGCAAGAAACCTGGAAAGCCTTACGGCGTAAGGCTTTCCGTTTTTTTGTTTCGCGTTTGACCGCAATTTCTTTAGAAAACGGCCATTTTTGCTGTGGGAAATCATTGTGGAACGGCGATGCAGGCTGTGGGGAAAAATCGTAAAATTGGACTTCCTGGTTGTGGGAAATTTTTGCGAACCTGGAGGATGGAGCCCGCAAAAATATCCGAGAATGATGTTTCATGAATTTGGAGAAGGAAGCGGCTGCGGCAAAACCCGCCCATTTCGCCAAGCTGCCAACCGCATTGGTTGTACAAAAAAATTCCCTTCCGCCGCGGAAACCGGCAGAAGGGAATTTCACGTTCCGTACTTGGGTTATGTTTTGTCGGCCTCCTGGATGACGATAGTGCCGTGGCCCAGATTCAGGCTGCGCAGCCCGAGGTACTGTCCCTTTTCTAGACGGACGGTGCCGGACACCTGATGGAAGTGCGAGGGACTTGGTGCCTGAATCATTGTGGTAATAGCCACCCCATTGGTGGATGTCTGCATGCGATCGCCAGGCGGTGCCGGGTTCGCGGAGGTCTTGTCCCGACTCAGAATATTCAGCAGAAACTCCTGCCCCTCCGGCGAAGTGAAGCTGCGGTAGTGGTCAGCTGTGACATGGTAGTAGGTTCTTTGCCACAGATCCGTGTGCAGTTTCGTGACGATTTCGATTCGATCCTGCGTTATCACACAACTCTTCGGTTCCCGCGTCCATGTTCAGTTTTGAATGTCAAATTTCAAGATGATTTCTCTCTATGGTTCCCGCTCTTGCTTTTTGTGCCTGGCCGCCGGCGTTTACAAGTTTTCCCAATAAGGCCGTGTCCTGATAATGCCATGCGAAAGCTGCTTCTGATCCATATATACGGAAATAGTACATCATATTGTCAGCATGCTCTCAACTTTGACCAAAACCGCGAAACGGCCCCCCTGTCAGCCCAGATATGTAGTATCTTATTCCAAAACCATTTCCTGTCACTCGTTAGAGTTATTCGATCTGGGAACCTCTACTGGGATATGGGAAAACCAGCTGGCTTTTTCGCCCCATACCAGTGCTGGCTCCTTTACAGCATGACACTGAAATCTGCCATGGCCTCCGAGATTTTCAGCTGCTGGGGGCACACCGCCTCGCAGCTGCGGCAGCCGATGCAGGCGCTGGGCTGCTTGTCTGCCGGAATGGCGGAGAGGGCCATGGGAGCGATAAAGCCGCCGCCGGTGAACCGGTGTTCGTTGTACAGTGCCAGCAGGTGGGGAATGTCCAGGCCCTGGGGGCAATGGCTGGTGCAGTACCGGCAGGCAGTACAGGCCAGGGCTTTGGGGTTTGTCATCTCTTTGCCCAGAGCCAGCAGACCGTCCCACTCCCGTTCTGTCAGGCAATCTTCCATGTCGAAGGTGTCCAGGTTCTCCTTCATCTGTTGCAGATCGGACATGCCGGAGAGAATGACCACTATATCGGGGATCCGCTGCAGGAAACGAAAGGCCCAGGCGGGGATGGGCCGCTGGGAGTTCATGGCCTGGAGCACTGCGGACTCCTTGTCATTCAGGCGGGCTAGCCGCCCGCCACGGAGGGGCTCCATGACCCAAACGGGGATGTGATACTGTTCCAGCAGCTCTACTTTCTCCCTGCCGCCCTGGAAAGTCCAGTCAATGTAGTTGAGTTGAAGCTGGCAGAACTCCATGTGTTCTCCATAGACCTCCAGGAACCGCTTGAGCACCGGCATTGCGCCGTGACAGGAGAAACCCAGGTGGCGGATACGGCCGTTCTTTTTCTGCTCCAGCAAGTAGTCCAGAATGCCGTATTTGGGGTCCAGGTAGGCGTCGATGTTCATCTCGCACACATTGTGGAAGAGATAGAAGTCGAAGTAATCCACCCGGCACTTCTTCAGCTGTTCTTCAAAGATCTCCCGCACCTTGCCCATGTTGCCAAGGTCATAGCCGGGAAACTTGTTGGCCAGGTAGAATTTGTCCCGGGGATAGGCGGCCAGAGCCTTGCCGATGGCCAGCTCCGATGTGCCGGCGTGGTAGGCCCAGGCAGTGTCATAGTAGTTTACGCCTCGCTCCATAGCCAGGGACACCATTTCCTCCACGGCGGCCTGGTCTACCACAGCATCATTCCCGTCTACAACGGGAAGGCGCATGCAGCCCAAACCCAAGTTGGAGAGCTTTAAGTTCTGAAAATCTTTGTATAGCATAAAATCGACTCCTGTCTCCGTTATTTTGCTGCTTGGTTGATGCAGCGCAAGGCGTTCAGACTGCGGGGATAGCCGATATAGGGCAGGCACTGGCACACCACATCAATGAGAAACGCTTTGTCGTTGCCAATGCGCAGGTTAGCGGCGGCATGACTGATTAGCTGAGGTTCACAACCGCCCTGAGCGGCCAGAAAGCAGAAGGTAATCAGTTCCCGCTGCCGGTAATCCAGGCCACCTCTGGTGTAGTAATCGCCAAAGCAGTTCCCCGCAAGCCAGCGATTGATATGTCGGCTCTCTTCCGGACCGCCGTTTTGGAACCCTCGCATTTGCTCCCCGAAAATATCCACCTGCGCCTGGTTGCCTGCTTCAATCCGGGTGTCCGGCTTGGTGGTCCCCTGTGCCGGAAGCGGAAGGGATACCCCTTGCTTTTTAAGCACAGCGTTGGCTCCGTTCAGGAAGGGCAGCACCCGTCCAAGACCCAGATAGGCGGCTGCCTGATAGACCAACTCCTTTAGTTCTACGGGAGTCATCCCGCTTTTCAGAGCGGCGGGTACCAGGGCGCAGAAAGCGTCTATCCCCTGACAGCCCATCAGAGTGGCCAAAATCGCCAGAAAACGGGTCTTGTCGTCCAAGCTGCTCTCCTGTATCACCTCATCAAAGGCAAAGTTGGCAAACAAGGCAGAAAATTCCGGATCGCTTTGGGACAGTCCGAAGGGAACCGCCCCCATTCGAGTTTCACAGTATTGCTTTGCGGCAGCAGATAAATCCATAGTCTTTACCTCCTGATCAATGTTTGTGTTCATTCTGCTTCTTGAAGCAACCTTTCTTTGATCTGTTTACATAGTGATATGGGGATTGCTTCAAAAGTCAGAGATGGTTGCATCATTCGCCGCGGCCAGATAGTCCGGGCGCGGCGTTTCTGGGCAATTACTCCATGACTGTAACCGATACTTCAAACTCACCATCCATGCCGGACAGGAGTTCCAGACCGGAAATCACCCGGCCCATGGGTACGAGGCCGGAGGAGCTGCCGGCGTCTCCGTAGAAAATGGCCAGATTGCCCCAGGGCTCATACAAAGTCACATCGCCTACCTGGGGATCATAATTTGCGGGAGCATCCGCTGTAGACAGGTCCTGCGTCAGGTAACTGATCTTCTCGGAGCCTGCATAATCCTCAAAGGTGAGGGTGGTGGGCAGCATGGTGAGGAAATTACGAGTGGTGGCGTTGTTCTCCAAGGCCACGACCGCCTCGCCGCCCGCAAAGGTCAGGCGGAGCTGGGTCTGGGCATCATCGGTATCTGCAGCGGGTGCGGGAAGATCCAGCTCCTCCACCCAGGAGGCTACGGCGTCGCGGGATGCGCTGCCGCTGAAGCGCTGACCAGACAGCCAGTTGGCACTGGGCGTCAGGGACTGAAGGTTGGTGGCGCTGGAGCCGATGCCGCTGGAGCCGGAGGTGCAGAAGGGAACGATGGTAGTGTCGGCGAAGTCACAGCTCTCCAGGAAGGTGTAGAGTACTTTGGGTGCCTGGCCCCACCAGATGGGATAGCCCAGGAACACCACATCGTAGTCCTCCGAATTTTCCAGGGTGCCGGTGATGGCGGGCCGGGCGGCGGGATCGTTCTGCTCCTGGTTGGCGCGGCAGCTGTCATTGTTGTAATTCAGATCCTCGTCGGTGTACGGTACTTCTGGAACGATCTCATAGAGGTCGGCCTCCAGGACGCTCTGGAGGTGCTGGGCAATGCTCTCGGTGTTGCCGGTGGCGGAGAAGTAAGCCACCAGAACGCTGCCCTCCGCCGCTTCCTCACTGGATTCACCTGCCTCTGGCGTAGAGGAAGTAGGAGGAGTGGACTGATCGGGAGCAGATGGCTCCTCCATCGAGGCTGTCCCCTCCTGCTGCATCTGGGACTGGCCAGCGTTAATCTGGGTTCCGGTTCCCCCGCAGGCTGTCAGGGCACAGGCGAGGGTCAAAGCGGTCAGCAGTGTAAAAATTCGTCTCATTTCATGGTACCTCCTGTTCATCTCTGCGTTTTTCGGATCTCATGGCGCAGGTAATCCAACCGTTGCAGTTGATGCTCTTTGAAGTGGATCTCATCCAAAGCGGCGCTGCGCTTTTCCTCCAGCATGCGCAGCCGCTGGGCGCGGGAGGGCTCACCTTCCAGCAGAAGACGCATATAGACTTCCACCTCGTCGGTGGTGAATCCAATGTCGTGGAGCGTCATAATAGTACTGAGCCTTTTCAGATCGTTGTCATCGTACTGCCGCTGACCCATTACCTGTTTGACCGCTCCGCACAGCCCCCAGCTCTCATATTCCCGCAGAATATGCATAGGGATCTGATAACGCTCGCTTGCCTCCTGTATGGTCATATCCCGGCCTCCAAACTAAAAAAATGCGGGTGTCCTTCGTTGGGCACCCACATTCTAAGACGGTTTTCAATCCATGTCTAATGCTTATTTTGGATTTCCAGAAATAGTTGTAAGGCATTTTTTAATATGCTCCAGCAGCGCTGTCACCGCCGGAGGGAAGGTCTCGGTTTTTTTCCAGGCAAGCACAGTGCTGGACTCCAACGGAGGATAGAGGGGGATAAAACGCAGCCCCTCATAGGTGCAGTGAAGCTTCAAGGTAAGATAGGCTCCGATATGGGCGCCGGCCAACAGGGCCATGTTGTAGGGTAGATTTCCTGTGGCGTTTACCTGGAGCTGTTGGGCGTAGAGGCCGAACCAGCGCTCCATCTCCTGCTGGATCAACCCCCGTCGGGTGAGGATCAGGGGTATTCCAGCCAGATCCTTTGGCGTCACCGCCTCCTTCTGGGCCAGTGGGGCGTCCTCTTGAACCAGCACGCCCCACTGCTCTTTCACCGGCATCCGAATGAAATCATATTTGCTGATATCCACGGGCTCCAGCAAAAGGCCCAGGTCCAGGGTTCCGCCTTCGATGCGTTCCTTGGTGTGGTCGGCGTTTCCGCTGTAAATTTGATAGGTCACCTGGGGGTGAAGCTTCTGGAACGAGGCCAGCAGTTCGGCCAAAACATACATTCCCTCCAGGTCGCCGCTTCCAATGGAAATCTCTCCCCGTAGTTCCGGATCCTTTTGGAATTCCCGGGCTGTTTTCTCTGCGAGATCCACCAGTTCCTGGGCCCGGCGCCGCAGCAGCATCCCCTCGTCGGTCAAAACAATATGATACCGGCTGCGGTGAAAGAGCTGCACCCCCAATTCCTCTTCCAGCTGCATCAGTTGTCGGGATAGGGTGGGCTGGGTCAGGTGGAGCAGGGCCGCCGCCTTGGTGATGTTCTCCTCCCGGGCCACCGCTAGAAAGTATTTCAAAACCCGAAGTTCCATGGTTCCGCCTCCTTTGTCCCATCGTATCATATCCATCCTTATCCGACAAGGTAAAAATGCTTTATATGAATATTTATAAATAGGAAATGAGCATTTTACATTTTTGGATAATGGACTTAGAATGAGGGCAAAGGAGGAAACCAGCATGCGTATTTTGATGATCGAGAGCAGTCCTCACAAGCACGGCTCCTCCAATCTGTTGGCGGAGCGGTTTATAGAGGGAGCGAAAGAGGCGGGCCACCAGGTGGAAACCTTTGATGCCGCCCGGGCGAATCTCCATCCCTGTCTGGGCTGCGACGCCTGCGGCATGGCGGGACCCTGTGTGCAGAAGGACGACATGGCGGCCCTGCGGGAGAAGCTTCTGGGGAGTGATATGGCAGTGTTTGTCACGCCGCTTTACTACTTTGGTATGTCTGCTCAACTGAAAATGGTCATTGACCGCTTTTATAGTTTCACCGGGAAACTGTCTTCTCGCAAGTTGAAGACCGCCCTCATTGCCGCCGCCTGGGACAGCAACGACTGGACCATGACGGATTTGTCCGCCCACTATCAGACCCTGTGCCGGTATATGAACTTCCGGGATCAGGGTATGATCCTGGGAACCGGCTGCGGCTCCGTGTCCATGACAAAACGAAGCCCATTTTTGAACCAGGCCTACGAACTGGGAAAATCCCTTAAGGGATAAGGAGGTTATTCTGTGAACGCATTGGTTGCTTATTTCTCTGCCACCGGTACCACCGCCAAGGCGGCGAAGGCTCTGGCCAGCGCCGCACAGGCGGATCTTTATGAGATCAAGCCCGCTGTTCCCTATACCGGCGCCGATCTCGCCTGGATGGACGAGCGCTCCCGCAGCAGTGTGGAGATGAACGACAAACGATCCCGTCCGGGTCTGGCTGATACGGATGCCCCCATCGCAAGGTATGATGTGATTTTCCTGGGCTTCCCCATCTGGTGGTACACGGCTCCCACCATCATCAACACCTTCCTGGAGAGCTATGACTTTACCGGCAAGACCATAGTCCTCTTTGCTACCTCCGGCGGCAGCGGTCTGGGCACGACAGCGTCTGACCTGCAGGACAGCGCCCCCGGCGCCAGGATTCTGGACGGCCGACTGCTCAACGGGTGGCTGAGCGAAGGAGATTTGACGGCATGGGTATCCGGGTTGAAACTCTGAGGTGAATCGATATGAAATACACAAAACTGGGCAAATCTAATTTAAATGTCTCCCGTATCTGCATGGGCTGCATGGGGTTTGGCGACGCCCAAAACGGTCAGCACTCCTGGACGATTGACGAGGCGCAATCCCGGGAGATCATCCGGCGCGGCCTGGAGCTGGGCATCAATTTCTTTGATACCGCCATTGCCTACCAGAGCGGTACCAGTGAGCAGTATGTGGGCCGGGCCCTACGGGACTTTGCGAGGCGTGAGGACGTGGTGGTGGCCACCAAGTTTCTTCCCCGTACCAATGAGGAGATCGCAGAGGGCATCAGCGGCCAGGAGCATATCCGGAGGATGCTGGACAAGAGCCTTCAGAACCTGGGGATGGACCATGTAGACCTGTACATCTATCACATGTGGGATCACCAGACGCCCCTGTATGACATCATGGAGGGACTGAACAACGCCGTAAAGGCGGGGAAGGCGCGGTATATTGGCATCTCCAACTGTTTTGCCTGGCAGCTCTGCAAGGCCAATGCTCTGGCAGAACGGGAGGGCTTTGCCCAATTCGTCTCCGTCCAGGGTCACTACAACCTGATTTTCCGGGAAGAGGAGCGGGAGATGGCTCCCTACTGCCGGGAGGAGAACATTGCCATGACCCCTTACAGTGCTCTGGCCGGCGGGCGGCTGTCCAAGCATCCCGGGGAGACCTCCAAACGGCTCCGGGAGGACAGCTACGCCCAACTCAAGTACGGCGCGGCTCACGATCAGGACGTTCCCATTCTGGCCCGGGTGGCGGAGTTGGCGGACCGCCGGGGGGCGTCCATGACGGAGATCTCCCTGGCCTGGCTGCTGACCAAGGTCACCGCTCCAGTGGTTGGGGCTACGAAACTCCACCACATCGAGGGGGCTGCCAAGTCGGTGGATCTCGATCTGACGGCGGAGGAATGCGCCTACCTGGAGGAACTCTATACCCCCCATCCACTGGTGGGCGTCATGGCCCAGAACACGGTTGCGGCGGCCAAAAAGGAGCATGTCTGGTCCACCGGCAATCAGATCATCTGAACAATAAGCGAGATGACTAAAAGCAACAAAAGGGGCACTCCTTGCAAAAGGGGTGCCCTCAAGCGGTTGTATCTAAAACCTTTTGCCTGTTTTAACCGTTCCAATTGGAATCCTGAGTACGACGACATTCGCTTGGAAGCATCTGCGTCACTTCTTTGAATGCTTTTGAAAATTTTCTTTGGGTTTCGTAGCCCACTCGATCTGCGATTTTGGAGATCGAAATATTGGTTTCTCTCAGCAGCTTCATGGCCTGTGCCATGCGGTATTCTTTCATGTAAGTGGCGATGGGCAGGCTTAAAGACCTTCTTCAGCGAGGAGGTGTTGATGAGGTATTGCTTGGAGAGCGCCTCATGGCTGAGTCCGCACAGCAAGCGGAGCTGTGAGCGGTGAGATCTCCGGCACCCTGGTTCTGCAAGCAACGAGCTGCACGCAGATATCACCCGGTTCCGGAGGGTGCGGCATCAGTTCAAGGAGGGGCATATGATGAAACGGAAAAGACTGGTGTGTGAAATTTTTGCGAATCTGGAGAATGGAGCCCACAAGAATGTCCGAGAATGATGTCGGTTTTTCATGAATTTGGAGATGGAAGCGCCTGCGGCAAAACCCGTCCATTTCGCCAAGCTGCCAACCGCCTTTGTTACACAAAAAAATTCCCTTCTGCCGCGGCAACCGGCAGAAGGGAATTTTTCCGTTCCGTACTTGGGTTATGTTTTGTCGGCCTCCTGGATGACGATAGAGCCGTGGACAAGATTCAGGCTGTGCAGTTCGAGGTACTGCCCCTTTTCCAGACGGACGGTGCCGGACACCCGATGGAAGTGCGAGGGACTTGGCGCCTGAACCGTTGTGGTAATAGCCGTCCCATCGGTGGATGTCTGCATGCGCTCGTCGGGTGGCGCTGGTTTCACGGAGGCCTTGTCTCGACTGAGAATGCTCAAAAGAAACGCCTGCCCCTCTGGCGAGGTGAAGCTGCGGTAGTGGTCAGCGGTGACATTGCCGGCCAGTGAGAGCCCCTGCAGGAACCGCACCGCACCGTTGTCAGCGTTCAGGCCGGCCAGATAGGTGACGCGGTGCTTGTAGTGGGCCAGCAGAAGCCGAACGCCGACACCATAGGGCTGTGTACGATCCGGTGCGAGGCTGAGATGAATATGGAAATGGGGATAAGGCACATGGAGGCCTTCCGACCTCATTTCCAATATGCTCAAACTGAACAAGCTGGAAAAGCAGACCATTGTCCCCGCGGCAGACCCCTATGATCTATGTGAACAGCTTTGTGCGTATGTGTTCATTTTTATATCCTATTTTTGTCGCCCCACTCACACATTCCATCGAGAATCGGAATTAAAGACTTTCCTCTCTCCGTCAAGCTGTACTCCACTTTTGGGGGAATTTGCGGGTATTCCTCTCGGTGAATCAGCTGGTCGGCCTCCAATTCCTTTAGGGTTGAACTCAGGGTTTTGTAGGAAATATTTCCGATGTATTTTTTCATTTCATTAAATCGGACAACCCCAAATTCCATCAAAGTATAGAGAATGGTCATCTTGTATTTTCCGTTAATCAGCGAAAGCGTGTAACTGAATCCGGTTGTTCCAAGACATTCGTTTGCAATGCAGCGATTACTCATTTTACGCTCTCCTCTAGGTAAGTATTAAAACTTCATGTTAGTATCGCACTTAAATGTGCGTACTTGCTTTTTATTTTGCTCTTGATAGAATTTTAGTAACAGATACGGGAAAAGTCAATCCCATCAAACAGGAGGAATTTATCATGAGTAAAAAAATTGTTGTCATTACCGGCAGCCCTCGCAAGAACGGCAACAGCTTTGCTATGACGGATGCCTTTATTCAGGCGGCAGAGGCCAAGGGCCACACCGTTACCCGGTTTGATGCAGCCATGATGAAGGTTGGCGGCTGTCATGCCTGTGAAACCTGTTTCAAGACCGGCAAAGCCTGTTCCTTTGATGATGATTTTAACAGGATCGCTCCGGCCATTCTGGAGGCGGACGCCCTGGTGTTCACCATGCCGGTGTACTGGTACTCCATCCCTGCACAGATCAAGGGGGTTATCGACAAAATATACTCCCTGGTAGTGGGCGGCAAGGACATTGCCGGAAAAGAGTGCGCGCTGATCGCCTGTTGTGAGGAGGAAGATCGCTCTGTGCTGGATGGCGTCCGCATTCCCATGGAGCGTACTGCCGCTCTGAACAAATGGAAGATGGTGGGCGAAGTCCTGGTACCCGGCGTTCTGAATGTTGGGGACATTGATAAAACGGATGGCTGTGCGCAGGCAGCGGCACTGGCCGACAAAATCTGATCGGCACAGAGGTTGTCAATGAGCAAAAAAATCGTGATCCTAAATGGAAGCCCCCGTAAAAACGGCAACACCTCTGCCCTGGTAAACGTGTTCAAGACAGGGGCGGAAAGTGCAGGCCATACCGTAACGGAATTTTGTTTGGATAAAATGAATATTCACGGATGCAAAGGGTGCTTTGGCGGGCACAGTGACCGGGATTGCCCCTGTGTCCAGCAGGACGATATGAACCAGATCTATCCGGCAGTTCGGGACTGCGATGTGGTCATTCTTGCCAGTCCTCTGTATTACTGGACCATGAGCGGGCAGCTGCGCACCGCCCTTGATCGTCTATTTGCTCTGGAAGAGGGAGGCAGCAACCTGCTTCGCGGAAACAGGAAATCTTCCGCTCTTTTGATGGCGGCTGAAGGCCATGGCTTTGAGGATGCCGTCCTCTATTATGACCACCTGATGGAACACCTGCATTGGAAAAACCTTGGTCATGTTTTGGCCGGGGGCAATATGGATGTGGGCGACATCCAAGGCAAGCCGGAACTCCAGCAGGCATATGACCTGGGCAAATCCATTTGAGATTTTTTCCTGCTGCTAAAAATGGGTTTGCCGCAAAAGAGGCCGGAAAAAAAGACAGGCTAAGTAACCAGAAAGGGTGAACCAGCTTGTCTTTTGGCTTTCAGGTTAACAGAAAAGCGAACGCCAACATTCCGGAGGACTTTTGATCCGTCACGGCTCCGGCAACTTTGTGGAAACGGTACGGTGGTGGATCAAAGGTCATACGAAGCAGATGCGGAGGATCTGGATCGCTATTTTCGTGCGGTTATTGAACCGGTTATAGGAAAAGCCCACGGCTTGATTTCGGAATGAAATCAGGCCGTGGGCTCTTTTTCTGTTATAGATTCTGCACCCGCAGGGCACGGATGGCATTCAAAATCGCCAAAATCATCACGCCCACGTCGGCAAAATCGGCAAGCCACATGTTGGCCACACCGAGGGCCACCAGGATCAGACAGGCCAGCTTCAACGTGATGGACAGCACGATGTTCTGGTAGACGATACCCAGACACTTGCGGGAGATTTTAATGGCTTTAGAAATCTGCAGCGGGTCGTTGTCCATGAGGACCACATCGGCGGCCTCGATGGCGGCGTAGGAGCCCATGGCGCCCATGGCGATGCCGATGTCCGCCCGGCGCAGCACCGGGGCGTCGTTGATGCCGTCGCCCACAAAGGCCAGCTTTTCCCGCTCCGGCTTCGCATGCAAAAGCGCTTCCACCTTTTCCACCTTGTCCGCCGGAAGCAGTTCGCTGTAAACCTCGTCCAGTCCCAGGGAGGCGGCCACTTGATCGGCCACCTTTTTGGCGTCGCCGGTGAGCATCACCGTCTTGCGGACGCCGGCGGCCTTGAGCTGCCGGATGGCCTCCTTGCTGTGGGGCTTGACAATGTCCGCGATCACGATATGTCCGGCGTACTTACCGTTGATGGCCATGCGGATGATGGTACCCACGCTGTGGCAGGAGATGTATGCAATGCCCAGGCGATCCATCAGCTTGTCGTTGCCGGCCGCGACCTCAACGCCGTCCACTTTTGCGATGATGCCGTTGCCGCTGATCTCCTGGATTTCCCTGACCCGGGAACGGTCGATTTCCTTTCCGTAGGCCCGCTGGAGGCTCTTGCTGATGGGGTGAGAGGAGGCGCTTTCAGCCAGTGCCGCGTATTCCACCAGCTTTTCGTCGCTGATCTCGCTGTGGTGGATGCCGTTGACCTCGAAAACGCCCTGGGTCAGCGTGCCGGTCTTATCAAAGACCAGAGTTTTGACCTGGGACAGTGTTCCCAGATAGTTGGAGCCTTTGACCAGCACACCGGCCCGGCTGGCTCCGCCGATGCCCGCGAAAAAGCTGAGGGGAATACTGATGACCAGGGCGCAGGGACAACTGGCCACCAGGAAGGTCAGGGCATGGTAGATCCAGGTCTCCAAGGCGGGAGCCAGCCCCATTCCCACCATCTGCACCAGCGGGGGCAGAATGACCAGGGCCAGCGCTGCATAGCACACCACCGGGGTGTAAATGCGGGCAAACCGGGAGATGAAATCCTCAGATTTGGATTTGTGGGAGGAGGCGTTTTCCACCAGATCGAGGATTTTGGAGGCGGTGGATTCCCCAAACGCTTTGCTGGTCTGGATCTTGAGAGCGCCGGTCATGTTGATGCAGCCACTGATGACCTCGTCGCCGGTTTTGGCATCCCGGGGAAGAGATTCTCCGGTCAGGGCTGCCGTGTTCAGGGTGGAAGTACCTTCCACAATCACGCCATCAATAGGCACCTTTTCGCCGGGCTGGACAATGATGATGCTTCCCACTTCCACTTCGTCGGGGTCTACCTTTTCCAGCTTGCCGTCTCGCTCCACATTTGCGTAATCGGGACGGATGTCCATCAGGTCGCTGATATTGCGGCGGCTTCTGCCCACGGCACAGCTCTGGAACCACTCACCCACCTGGTAGAACAGCATGACGGCGATGACCTCCAGATAATCACCATTCTCATAGACGGCCAGCGCCAGTGCGCCCAAAGTGGCGACAGCCATCAGGAAGTTTTCGTCAAATACCTGCCGGTTGCAAATGCCCTTGAACGCTTTTTTCAGAATGTCGTATCCGATGATCAGGTAGTCCACCAGATAGACGGCCAGGCGGCCCCCCCGGCCGGCTGCGCCAAGCCGGTCAAACGCCTCGGCGCCCAGCGCTTGCAGTCCCAGCAGCAATATGGAATGGACGGAGTGCAAGTGGCTGGCCCATGATGGTCAGGCACCGGACGAAGCACTTTGACAGACATGCCGATAAAATTTACAAACCAACGGAAAAATGAGAACCCAGCGGCGTTTTCCTTTATACACAGCAGCGCCCGCCGGTCTGCCAACCGGCGGGCGCTGCTTGTGATTCACGGCTTTGAGCAGGTGATCTTTCCCAGACAGGCCCTCCTATCCCTGCAAGGAGAAGGTGACCGAAACAGCGCCGCTGCCAAGGGCCTCCACCCAGCCGGTCAGGTCGACGATCCTGCCCAGGCGTGTATAGCTCCAGGAGTTGGAGCCGTAGAAGATCACGATCTGATTTCCCTGGTAGAGAACGATATCGCCGGCCTGCGTGGTCGTCTGACTGTTGCTGGTGGGCAGGCTCTGTCCCAGGGGCCCCACCTTTTCAAAACCGGCATAGTCGCTCATTTCAATGGTGATGTCGCCCTCCGCGAGGAGGTCCCGCAAGGCCTGCGCACCGGAATTATCTGCAAAGGTCGCTGGAAAGAGGGTTCCTTCTACCGTGACATAAAACGTAGTTTGCTCCATGACTGTTTCCTCCTTGTTCTCCCCAGCGGAGGGTTCACCAGTTTCACTCACCGGAGGGGTGGCCTCTATTGATGGGACCTCCTCGTTCACAATCTGAGGACTGCTTTCCACAGGGGAAAGACCGGCATCGGCAGCGGGGGAAGAATCCCCGGAACCGCAGGCGGACAAGCAAAGTACGAGCAGCCCCGCCAACAGAAAGCACAGTGTTTTTTTCATGGGTACCCTCCTTTTCTGCGTTGATCGGTACAAAGCGGCAGATCAATCGCGTTCTGACAAAGGATCAGCAAAAATAGTCAGCAATCTCCTTCATGCGAGCCATTTGGTTCACCTCGAAGGGGCATCGATGGTTACAATGTCCGCATTGCAGACAGTCTTGCGCATGGAGCGCCAGACCATGGTAGTGCTCCGCCGCCATGGAATCTCCGTTCCGGGCCAGGTCATAGTATTTGTTCACCAGACCGATATCAATTCCCGCAGGGCAGGGCTTGCAGTGGTTGCAGTAGACACAGCGGCCCACAGCATCCGCAGGGCTGAAGGAGCCGATTAAGGAGTAGTCTTTTTCCGCGTCGGAAGCCTCAAAAAATCGCAGGAGGTGTTCCACCTGTTCCACGCTGTTCATGCCCGGCAGCACTGTCAATACGCCGGGGCGGTCCAGTGCATACTGCATACATTGATACTGTGTCAGTGCCTGCCCGAAAGGGGAGAGTGCTGCATCTAGCAGCTGCCCGCCGGAGAAGGGCTTCATGACGGAAATACCAATGCCTGCCGCTTCACAGCGGCGGTAAATGGCGGCCCGTTCCTCCACAGAACCTTTGGCATATTCGCCTTTGTGATAATCGTACCCGGGATTGATCGAGAACATCAGCATATCCACCGGGGCCTCGTCCAAGATCTGCTGAATGGTGGAGGGCGTATGGGAGGACAGGCCGATATGCCGGACAATTCCTTGCTTTTTCATGTCCAGCAGTAGAGTATAAGCGCCGTTTCGCTGATACTCCTGCCAATGGGAGACCTCGTCAATACAGTGGATGAAGCCGTAGTCGATGTAATCGGTTTTCAGGGTTTTCAGCTGCCAGTCGATACTGCGCCTGATGGTGTCCGCGTCTGTCGTCCAGCCATAGGTGCCGGTCAGATAATCTGCGCCGAAATGGATCTGATAGAACACATTCCTTCGGACGGAACCCAGGGCTGTCCCGAAATAGGAAAAGGTTCTGGCTTCTGCCGTTGCGAGGTCAAAATAATTGACGCCGCCCGCATAGGCTTTTTGAATGGTTTCGACAGCGTCCTTTTCGGCGGTGTTGGCAATGTACGAGGTGCCGAACCCCAGAACACTGATCCGGTCGCCGGTTCGCCGGTTGCTTCTGTATTCCATGTTGTTCCCTCCGGAGAGTGAGAATCTCTTCTGTTTTTGCTATTTCAAACTGCTTTTGAGAAACGCCTCGATTTTATCAAAGGGAATACGGTCTGTGCGGTCGTACAGATCAATGTGTTCCGCATCGTCTACCACATACAGCTCCTTGGGTTCCAGCGCCTTGGCATAGGCCTCCTCGCTGAAGAACCGGGAATGCGCCCGGTCACCCACCACAAACAAAATGGGCCGGGGGCTGATCTCGTCCAGATGGCTGAGCAGGTCGAAGTTGATAAAGGGGATGTTGCTGGTGGTGGTGAAGCCGCCCCGGGCACGCTCGTGATGGCCTCTCTTGACGGCATAAAAGCGGAACCATTCGGCGGTGGGTTCCTCCATGCCCTCAGGAACCTCTTCCAGCGGCGTCTCGGGGAAGAAGGGAATGTACTCCGGCATATATCCCTGTTCCGCATCCTTCCACCGCTGGGCCGCCAAAGCCTGCTTGGTTGCCAGGATTTGCTCCGGCGTCTGCCCCATCCTTGCCGCCACCGTCATGTCATACATACTGGTAGTGATCACCGCCCGGATACGGGTATCCACCTGAGCTGCCGCCAGCGCAAAGCCGCCGCTGCCGCAGATCCCCAGGACCGCGATCTTCTCCCGGTCCACAAAGGGCTGAAGGCCCAGAAAATCCACTCCGGCACTGAAATTTTCGGTAAACAGATCCGGGGAGGAGACATGGCGGGGTTCCCCTTCGCTTTCCCCCATATAACAGGGATCAAACGTCAGCACCACAAAGCCCCGCTGGGCCAGTTCGTTGGCATAGACACAGGGACCCTGTTCTTTGACGCCGCCATAGGGCGCGCCTACGATCAGCGCCATCTGCGGCGTTGCCTTGTCCATGTCCTTCGCCATGTACAGGTCGCCGGCCAGCATCAGGCCATACCGGTTGGGGTAACGGACATGGGTCCGCTCTACTGTCGCATTCAGGGTACAAATATAGTCACTCATAGCGTTTCTCCTTTCATGTATCGGGCACGGAAGCCTGTGCGCTTTTTTCGGTAGCTCTATCCTCCGCTGGATCAATGGGTTTCATCTTTCTCAATCTGGTAGACCAGATAATCCAGGCAATAGATCTGTTTTTCTTCCCGGTGGACCTGCTCTAAGAGGTCTTCCCGCTTCTGGGCCAGCAGCCGCATCTGCTCCGTCGTTTTTCCCGCTCTCCAGCAGTTCAGAAATTCCCGGATCAAGGTCCCGTCACATCCGGCCGCTTTCAGGTTCAGAACCAGGTCCTGCTCTGTCATGGACCCTATCATCGTCCCGCTCCCTCTGCTTGCTTACAGGAACGCACCGTTGCACACCTGGATCACCTGTCCCTTGACGTGACGCCCCATTTTGCTGGCCAGGAACAGGCAGGCATACGCCTGATCCATGGGATCGCACTCCGGGCCGGGGAAGTACACAAAATGGCCGCTGTGTTCCAGCATCTTCGCGCCGCCGGGCTGCTCGCCGGCCTTGTTGGCGATATGGGCCGGTGTGACCGTTGCGCCCGGGGCCACTGCGTTGCACCGGATGTTGGTGTCGATCAGCCGCATGGCCACATTCTTGGTCAGGGTGTTCAGCGCCCCCTTTGTGGACGTGTAGGTCGCCCCGCAGAAGGGCCGCTCGCCGTTGACGGAGGAAATGTTGATGATGACGCCGTCGTTCTTGGGCATGAAGATCTTGAGTGCCTCCCGGATATACCGCATGGGGCCGCCCAGGTTGGTATTCATCACATAGAGCATCCAGTCATCGTCGGTCTCATCGATCATCTTCTGCTCGCCGATGCCTGCGTTGTTGATCAGAATGTCCACGTCGCCAAACTCCCGCAGGGCGGTTTCAAATACCCGCTTGGTGTCCTCGGTGGAGCAGACGTCCGCGACTACACCCACTGCCCGGCCGCCCTTGGCACAGATCCCTTCCACCGCGCGATCCAGTTTTTCTTTTCCTCTGGCGGTGAGCACCACAGCAGCGCCCTCTTCCGCAAACAGCTCCGCCATCGTCTGTCCCATACCATAACTTGCGCCGGTGATGATGGCGACCTTTCCCTTGAGCATCTCCTTCTCCATGGAAAAAACCTCCTTTATGCCTTTCGGCTTTATTGTAGCCGAGGAGGAATAGCATATCAAATACTTATAAATAATACACCTGCATAATTGAAACCTATGCAAATATATGGTATTGTTTTGGACAGGAGGCGATGGTGATGGAGCTGCGAGTATTGCAATATTTTCTGGCAGTGGCCAGAGAGCAGAACATTTCTTCCGCGGCGGAGTCGCTGCACATTTCTCAGCCAGCCCTTTCCACCCAGTTGAAGGCCCTGGAGAAGGAACTGGGAAAAGAGCTTTTGATCCGCGGCACAAAGGGTTCCCGAAAGGTGCTGCTGACTGAGGAAGGGATGCTCTTGCGCAAGCGGGCGGAGGAGATCCTGGAGTTGGTCCGGATGACCGAAAGCGAGATAGCATTGTCCAATGAGGTGATTGCCGGCGACGTCTATATCGGTACGGGCGAGTCCGATATGATCCGGGTCTTTGCGCGCTCCGCGAAAAGCGTACAAGAAAAATATCCCGACATTCACTATCATATCCTCAGCGGAAACGCCGCTTTTGTGCAGGAGCATCTGGATCGTGGGCTGATCGATTTCGGGGTGGTTTACGGCCCGGTGGACCCGAATGTGTACAGCTCCATCAAAATACCCATCCGCGACACCTGGGGCGTACTGATGCGCAAAGACGCTCCGCTGGCGCAAAAGCGTGTGATTCAGCCTCAGGATCTGTGGGACAAGCCGCTGATCCTGTCGGCACAAAAAGCCGATGCCTGGCCCATGTCCAACTGGTTTGGGCAGGATATCACCAAGCTGAATGTAGTGGCCACCTACAATCTGGTGTTCAACGCGTCGCTGCTGGTGGAGGAAGGTTTGGGATACGCCCTCTGTTTTGACAAATTGATCAACGTCAGCGGCGACAGCAATCTGTGTTTCAGGCCCTTGTCACCGAAAATGGAGGCTGAAGCATCGATCATCTGGAAGCGGTATCAGGTATTCTCCAAGGCTGCCGACTGTTTTTTGCGGGAATTGGAAAAAGTCCTGCATGAACGCTCCTGTGAAAGCCATCCATAAGATCTGGGAGCGGCGCAAGAGCTGCACGATGCCAACGTGTTGGTATCTCCTGTATGCGGTGCATTTCGGCATGTCCTGAGAACGCCAGGAAAGTCAGCCCCCATCCTGCTTTCAGGGGTGGGTGTTGCGCTGAAAATAAGCCTGCTCCGAGTGCAAAGGCTGTGAGCTGTTCCTGTGATACTACATAGAGTGGAAGCCGCAAACCCGTAATCGAGTTGGAGTGAACCAGTAAAACCGGCAAAGCATTGTGGCACAATGCTTTGCCGGTTTTCTCTGCCCTCGATAAGCAAACCGCTTCCAGAAGATGCGGTTGAAGGGCCAAGCCCTGCGGCAAGCCTCCGCCGACTATGAGCGGGTCAAACACGGAGCAGGTGAAAGCAGCAGTACAGCCCGACAGGCAACAGGAACAGGTGGAGAAAGGCCGCAAGCGGCCCCGGCGTTCCGTTGACCGGGGGGAACGGTAAAACAAAAGGTATGGATAGCTATTGACAAACAAGCCGCTGTTGTATATACTAATCACATCAAAAATTTTTGATGTGAGGTGAGCGGATGGGAAACCATCAGGAGGATGCCAAGGTGTTTAAGGCGCTGTGTGATCCGAAACGCCTTGCCATTTTGGAGCAATTACGCAACGGGGAGAAGTGCGCCTGTGTCTTGCAGGAGCCCATGGATCTGACGCAATCCGGGCTGTCCTATCACATGAAAATTCTGTGTGATTCTGGTATCGTAGTCAGTCGGCAGGAAGGCAAATGGACACATTACCGTTTGAGTGCATCTGGAGGGGAATGGGCGATGGAACGGCTGCGGGCCATTCTGACCCCTGATACAGAGCAAGAAAATTACTGTCCTTCCTGCGGCAGATAAACGCCATCCCATACGATGGCGTTTCCTTCAGGATAAAACATCAAGATTTTTTGATATATTCTTGATTCTGAGCAAGCGAGGTTTGCGGAATGAGTGTATGGCAATTCTTCCAAGACGAGATTTTAGGAATGAAGTGGTTGAACCGATTGATCGGCAATGGCCTGTCCGGATTGGGATTGGACACAGGAGGGCGAGTGGGCGGCAGCGTTCAGTTTTTTCTCTACGATGTGATCAAGATCACCGTGCTACTGTGTTTCCTGATTTTTGTCATTTCCTATATCCAAAGCTACTTTCCCCCGGAACGAAGCAAGAAAATTTTGGGCCGGTTTCATGGCATTGGGGCAAACATGATTTCGGCCCTGTTGGGAACGGTAACGCCGTTCTGTTCCTGCTCTTCCATCCCCTTGTTTATTGGCTTTACCAGCGCGGGGCTTCCTTTGGGGGTGACCTTCTCTTTCCTGATTTCCTCCCCTATGGTGGATCTGGGCAGCTTGGTACTGCTCATGAGCATCTTTGGGGCGAAAGTGGCTGTCATCTATGTGCTGGTGGGATTGGTGATTGCTGTGGTCGGCGGTACAATCATCGAGAAGATGCACATGGAAGAGTATGTGGAGAGCTTTATTCTGTCCGCTGGAAGCGTAGATATTGAGTCTCCTGCCCTGACCAAAACAGAGCGCGTGCAGTACGCAAAAGAGCAGGTTGTTTCCACCTTCAAAAAGGTGTTTCCCTATATTTTGGTAGGTGTGGGGATCGGCGCAGTGATCCACAACTGGATACCGGAAAGCTGGATCACGGCTGTGTTGGGCAGTAACAATCCCTTTGGTGTCCTTCTGGCGACCTTGGTGGGTATTCCCATGTATGCGGATATTTTCGGTACCATCCCGGTGGCGGAAGCCCTGCTGGCAAAAGGCGCACAGCTTGGCACCATCCTGTCCTTTATGATGGCGGTGACCACGTTGAGCCTGCCGTCCCTCATTATGCTGCGGAAGGCCGTCAAGCCGAAGTTGCTGGCCCTGTTTATTGGCGTCTGCACCGCTGGCATTATCCTGGTAGGTTACTTGTTCAATATATTCCAATTTCTTTTCATTTAATTTAGGAGGTATGAACCATGGCACTGTTTCACAAAAACAAAAAAGAGGAAAAGACTTCCTGCTGCTGTGGCAGCTGTCCGCCCGAGGCAATGTCTCAGGCAGAGGCGGGCAAAGCGTCCGGCGGTGTCAAAGTGCTTGGCTCCGGCTGTGCCAAATGTAACGCTCTGGAGCAGGCTGCCCGTGAAGCACTGGCAGAGCTGGGCATGGAAACCGCCATTGACCATGTGACGGATTTTGCCCAGATCGCTGCCTATGGTGTGATGTCCACCCCGGCGCTGGTGGTGGATGGCAAGGTAGTGTCCTATGGCAAAGTTCTCAAAAAAGACGAGGCCAAGGCGCTGATTCAAAAGGTGCGAGGGTAAATCATGGCCCAAAAACCAAAGGTAGCTTTTGTATGCGTCCACAATTCCTGTCGCAGCCAAATCGTAGAAGCCCTAGGCAAACTCCTGGCTTCCGATGTATTTGACAGCTATTCCGCAGGGACAGAAACCAAGCTGCAAATCAACCAGGACGCTATCCGGCTGATGAAGCAGCTTTACGGCGTTGACATGGAGCAGACACAGCGTAGCAAGCTGCTGTGGGAGCTGCCCCCGGTGGACATTGTGATCACCATGGGGTGCAATGTATCTTGTCCGTCGCTGCCCTGCCGATATCGGGAGGATTGGGGGCTGGATGACCCCACCGGCAAGGATGATGAATGCTTTTTAGAGGTGATCCACAGCATTGAGAAAAAGGTTCTTGAACTGAAAAGAAGCGTAGAAAATGGACTATTGTAGTCATGCAAACCAATAGCTCTGCAAGTAGCAATCTCAGCCGGGGCCGTCAATGGTCGAGATGAACGGCGCAATTTGTGCGCCGCCATTGAACGCCCGCCCGGCCTAATCAAGGCGGACAAGCACTCTTGGGGCTTGCCCGCCTCCTTTGATTTTGAGCGGAGGTCAGTGGTCGAAATTGACCTCAATTTGAGGTGAATTTCGGCAGGGACCTGCAAAGCCCGGAACCCTTGCAATCTCTGGCTTTCTGTGGTACTATTCGGGCACTAAGAAAACGAGACGCCCCAAACAACAGGTGGGATATTAACATATTTGCGAAAGTGTTTCCTGTGAAATCACCTTAAATACACCCCCATATATCTGAATCTGCCGAGTGGGAATGCCGGAAAAGCCTAATATGGCTGGGTTGGGGGGGACGTTAAGGTCCTCCGTGGCAACGATTTGGCAACACTTTTTCATGATTCATAAAAAGAGAGCTAACTGATTTTGATTAGTCAGTTAGCTCTCTTTTTATTTTGGTTCCTATATGACTTTAGCCATTTAGTTTTTTCTCAAGTTTTTGAAGCCTTGCAGGGTATCCCCCTTTAGTCGAATCGGTTAATCCATACTTTATTGCCAAATTGCAAATTTGAATGGCCTCTTTATACTGCCCGGCTTTTTCGTAAAGAATTGCAAGCCGCTGAAAGGTTGTGATTCGTGGAATACAACCAAGCTCTTTTTGCATTGGCTTTACATATTTAGGGAACATCTGGATATCTTTCAAGCAAAATTCGATTGTTAAATCAATCGCATCTGGTCTGCAATCTCTCTGCTTGTAATAACATCCGGCGGCTTCCTGCCAAAAATAGTGAGCGTCCAGAAGCTCCGCTTCGCTAACTGCGAAGTCTTTACCTGCACTAATTATTTTATCGGCAAGAGAGTAATTCTTCTCAGAAACTGCCCAGCCAATCATTGCGGAAAAGTACTTCAGTTTTGTGCTGGAAGAATAAGATACATCACCATTTATCGGAGAAGAACCCGGTGCTGTACCAAGCCCGCCTTGATGATAGATTCAATGACGGGATAAATCCATTTTCGGTTAGTTTTTATCTCAATTCAGAAGAGGGTAAGCAAAAATTAGATTAGTGCAAGAAGAATACAACGAGTATTGCGGCTATTTTATATAAAAAATCTTAATCAAATTCCTATAATGAGCAAAGATGAACAGATCGAAATCATCCACATCCTTGACGACCTCTTCGCCAAAGAGTAGCAGGCCAGGGAAGTAGCCGAAGGGGTACTGGAGCAGATCGACCTCATCAAAAAAGCCATCCTTGCCCGCGCCTTCCACGGCGAACTGGGTACCAACGACCCCAGTGAGGCGAGCGCGGTGGAGCTGCTAAAACAGGAAAGCCACCCAATCATCCGTCTCAAGCAAAACCCCTGATAGGATGGCCCGGATAGATTTTTGATAGCAAAAGTCCGAATAGACCTTAGGATAAGGATAATCCGCATCAAATAAAACCACGACGAATCAAATCCTCTATACAATAAAGTTTAAAAATGAATTTTACTCGTCGAGTGGGAAAAATTTCGTTCTCACAAAAACCAAAATAAAGGTCTTTCGCCGCTTTGAAGCCCGCCGTGGCGACAAGGCGGCGAATATGGTTTGGGCGAACGAAAGGAACGGCGGGGCTGCCGCTGCGCGCTCCCAGCTGAGCTATACCCCCATGTGGAAGAGAGTGAGTATTTAGTTTTTGTCGGGGTGCTGTTACACGCTTGTATCGCGCTCGCAGCTGAGCTATACCCCCAAATAAAAGGGTGTGCTGAGTATTTCTTATTCAATTTTTCTGAGGGGTGTGTAACCGCTTCAACCAGGCTGGCGCGGTTGTGTCTGCCGCCACGTGCTGGCGCGATTTCGCCTGCCGCAGCACACCAGCGCGGTTTCGCCTGCTGTCGCCGCGTGCCGGGCGGTTGCGCCTACTGCCGCCGTGCACTGGCGTGTTTTTGCCGGGGGCCGCGCGTAAAGATTGCAATGCGGCGGCCAATCTGTCATAATAGAACAAAGTGTGTGGATGACACGCAAATACTGGGGTTTTGAGGGAGAAATCGACCGACCATGGGGAAGCGGCTTGCTTGGAAAGTGTGCGTGTGCGGATGGTGTGTGCTAATGTTGCCGTGTGTCGGTTGCGCAGCAGAGTCGACGGCGCAACTGCCGGAGGCGCAGCAGACGGCGACGGCGACCGCCGCGCAGCAGACGGAGGCTGTCACGCAAACGCCAGAGCCCACGACGGAACCGACGCCGACGCCAGCCCCGACGCCGACGCCGTCTCCGACGCTGGAGCCGGTGACGGACGAGATGCTGGACTCCGGGCGGTTTGACGCATATTTTGACGACGCGGTGTTCGTGGGGGATTCCATCACCGAGTCGCTTCGAAACTACTGCATTGCCCAGCAGCGGGACGACGAGGATTTCATGGGCAATGCGCAGTTCCTCGCGGCGGTGTCCATGAGCGTACGTATGGCGTCCAGCGACTCGCGGACCCTGCTCCAATATCGCGGGAATGCGGTCTCGGTGACGGAGGGCTTGCTCAAAATGGGGGCCGGGCAGGTGTTTATCATGCTTGGCGTGAACGATTATGCCGGCAAATATCCGGATGCGACGCTCGCATATTTCGACACGCTGATCGATGCCATCCAAGAAAAGTGCGAGAGGATTGAGATTGTCATTCAGTCGGTTACGCCGGTCACGAAACGGTTCTGCCAGGAGAGACGGATTACCATTGAGGAATGGAATGGCTTTAACGTGTTGCTCGAGCAGCTGTGCGAGGAAAAGGGCGTGCAGTTTTTGAGCTTTGCGGAACTGCTCATGGACGCAGAGGGGTACCTGGCGGACGACATGACCGGCGACGGCATGTTCCATCTCACCCCGGCTGCCAACGCCGTCTGGATCCGCGCGCTGCGGCAGTTTGCAGCGGAGCAGTATGCGCTGTCCGGCGCGTATCCGCCGGAACCGACCGACGATATGGCGGACGCAGCGCCTGCGGCTTGAAGGGGCGTGCGCGGCGTGGTATGATAGAACATATTGCATGGCGGCTTTGCGGTCAGACGGAGGGGGATAGGGACATATGAAACGGTTTTCTGGCGTATGGGCGGCGCTGGCTTTGGCGCTGTGCCTAGGCCTGGCGGGCTGTAGCGCGGCGGGGGCGCCGCAGGTGCATCTGGACGAGCGCATGGAGATGCAGGCGCCGTTGCCGGAGCAGGCTGAGGCGCAGGAGCCGACGGTCGAACCGGAGTTGCCCGCGGACACGGAGCCGACCGCGAATGCGGTGCCGCCGGCAGGCGAGGGCGAGGCGGAGCAGACATATGCGGCCGCGCTCGCGACGGCCTTTTTGCAGATCGGCGCGCTCGACGACATGGTGCCCTATTCGGATGCGGACCTGCTCAATTACTATGGCATCGACCCGGCTGCCTGCGAAAGCATCGTGTATTATATCGATGCCGTAGGATATACCAATGAGTTGCTGATCGTCCAGACGGACGAGGCGCAGGCAGCTGAGTTCGAGACACGGCTGGCAGGCTATCTGGAGGACCGCGCGGCGCAGTTTGCGGGCTACGATGCCGATGCGGAGACGCTGGTCAGACAGGCGGTGCTGCGGCGCGACGACGGCGTGGTGCTCATGATCATCTCGCCGGAGGCGGATATGCTGCTGGACGTGTATCGCGGCTTTACGTTCTGATATGGTCTTTTCTTCGCTCACGTTCTTATTTGCTTTTTTGCCCGCCACCTTGCTGGGGTATTACGTGTTGCCCCGACGGTGGCGGCTTGCTTTTCTATTGCTGGCCAGCCTGGTGTTCTATGCGTGGGGGGAGCCTGTCTATGTGCTGCTGATGATGGGCGCCATCCTCATCAACTGGGTGGTTGGCCTGCTCATGGCCCGGTTCCCGCGCCGCAAAAAGCTGCTGCTGGTGTTGGCCGTGACGCTGGATTTGTCCATGCTGGGTGTGTTCAAATACGCCTCGTTTCTGCTCAACACGGCCGCCGCGCTCTTGCCATCGCTCGCGGGGACGGCGGACCTGGACATCCGCCTGCCGATCGGCATTTCGTTTTTCACGTTCCAGATCCTGTCCTACATCGTGGACGTCTATCGCGGCGTTGCGTCCACGCAGCGCAACCTCGTGCGCTTTGGCGCGTATGTGACCATGTTCCCACAGCTGATTGCGGGGCCGATCGTGCGATATGTGGACATCGAGGCGCAGCTGGACGAGCAGCGACTGTCGGTCGACCGGTTTGCCAAAGGCATCCGCCAGTTTATCGTCGGTCTGTCCAAAAAGCTGCTACTGGCCAATGCCGTGGGCACGCTCTGGACCACGTTGTCGGCCGCGCCGGAGCAGAACGGGATACTGGGCTCCTGGGTGGGGCTGCTCGCCTATGCGTTCCAGATCTATTTTGACTTTTCCGGCTATTCCGACATGGCGTGCGGCCTGGGCGAGATGCTCGGGTTCACGTTTGTGCGTAATTTCCGTTATCCATACCTGGCCGCCAGCATCACGGACTTCTGGCGGCGCTGGCACATCTCGCTCTCCACGTGGTTCCGGGAATACGTCTACATCCCGCTCGGCGGCAACCGCAAGGGGTTATTGCGGCAGATTCGCAACATCTTTCTCGTCTGGTTGCTGACGGGGCTCTGGCATGGCGCAAGCTGGAATTTTGTGCTGTGGGGATTGTACTTTGGCGTCCTGCTCACCGCAGAAAAGCTGTTTCTACTGCGGGCATTCGAGCGGACGCCTGTAGTGGTGCGGCGGCTGTACGCGCTGTTTTGCGTCGCATTGGGCTGGGGCATCTTTGCCTTTACGGATTTTGCGCAGATGGGGACGTTCTTGCGCTCGCTGTTCGTGCCCGGAGCGGCTGGGCTCATTTCGGCGGAGGCGCTGGCCTGGACGGCAGGATTCGCGCCCTGGCTGTGCGTGTGCGCGCTGGCATCCATGCCGCTCGGCGCGCGCGTGGCGGCGCGCCTGGAGGGGCGGCGTTGGTTTGGCGCGCTCTCCGTGGCTGTGCCGGTGGCGCTGTTCGTGTTGTGCGCGGCTGCGCTGGCGTCGCAGAGCTACAATCCCTTCATCTACTTCCGCTTTTGAGGTGCGCATATGAAACGGAAAGTCACGGCAAACCTCATACTGGTTGTCCTGTTTGCGGCGGCGATTGCGGCGGTGCCGCTCTGGTGGCTGCTGACGCCGGACCGAACGTTTTCGGCGGCCGAGCGGCGCAACCTCGCGCAGGCCCCGGCCCTGTCGATGGGCGCGCTCGACGAATGGGACTTCGACAACGAGGTGGAGACGTATTTGGCCGACCAGATGGTGCTGCGCGAGGCGCTGGTTGGGATCTACGCCTATGAACAGCTGTGGACGGGGCGACAGGTGGCGACGGACGTCTATCGGGACCAGGAGGGCTATCTGGTCGAGGCCCCGCTGCAGGCGGAGCCGGAGGAGCTGGAGCGTCGCCTTGGCCGCATCGCGGCGCTCGGGGAGACGGTCGGGCTGCCTGCGCGACTGCTCGTGCCGCCGTCGACCGGCTACGTGCGCCGGGACAGCCTGCCGTCCGTGCTCGCGGCACTCTACAAGGACGACGAGCTGTTGCAGTGCATCGACGATTTTGCGGGCGTGGAGCTGGTGCCGCTCGACGATTTTGTGACGAATGGACAGACTTGGTTCTACCGTACAGACCACCATTGGAACGCCGACGGTGTCTATGCGGCGTATTGCGACTATGCCGCCTGTTTGGGCAGGACGGCGCTGCCGCGCGACGCGTTTTACTCCCATACGGTCGACGGGTATGTGGGCTCCACACGGTCGCGCTCGGCGCTGTGGCTGACGCCGGGGGAGCGCATGACGCTGTTTGAGCCCATGTGCCGCGTGCGCGTCACCTTCTCCGACCGGGAGGGGACGTTCGACTCGCTCCTGTTTTGGGAGAACCTGTCGAGCTACGACTGGTACCCGGTCTTTGTTGACGGCAATCACCCGGTCACGGTGATCGAGAACCTCGACGCGCAGGGGGACGACGTGCTGCTGCTCGTGAAGGACTCGTTCGCCAACAGCCTCGTGCCGCTGCTGACACCCTCGTACCGCAAGCTCGTCATGGTGGACCCGCGGTACTATCGCGGCAGCGTGTCCGAACTGTGCGCCGCGCACGGGGCCACGGAACTGCTGTTCTGTTACTCGCTCGAGCGCATTGCCACGGATACGAACCTGTTGCTGCTCAAATAGGGGAGCGTGCTGGTGGGGCTGGCGCTGGCGCCGATATGGTGGATAGCGAACAAACGCATACGGCGGCCGGCAATGCCCGCCACCGTATGGCTGTCGTTTGGTCGACATGGAACTCAGGCCTCGAGCGCGCGGAGCGCCTTGGCGATCCGGGCCGCCCTCTACGAGTTTTGAACGCCAGGCGTACGTACGTTGGCTTCTAACGAGGAGCTACTCGTCAGATCTCTGATGCGTGCGAGCAGGAACGCGTGATGTTCTTGCCGCGCACGCCCTCCGCCGCGGCGACGAGCGCCTCTTCGACGATACCCTCGCGCAGGCGTTGCCCGTGCCGTATTCTTCCGGAATCATGATGGCCGAGTGGGCGGAGATTCCCTATCCGATCCTCCGCCGCATCAGCGAACGCATCATCGCCGAGGCCCCGCACGTCAATCGCGTCGTCTGCAACATCACCAGAAAATCCCGCCACGATCGAATGGGAATAACGGATATGAAGAATATGCATCTATCCATCTTTTTTCCCAACTTTACCGCTAGAAAAAGTTGAAAAAAGAGTGAAAGACATTCCGCGGCACCAAGGGCGAGGGGCACGGCTTCGGCCTGGTTCGCATCGACGCTATTGTGGAGCGTCTCGTGAAAATATTAGCCGCAACAGGGAGGATGGGGCATTTCCTGCTGAGATTTTGTTTCCGCGGCTCGGAGATTTGCAATTCATCCCCTGAAAAAGACGATTCATCCTCGACTTTCCCAGAGTCGCCCTTTTTATGGTATAATATCCTCCATGGAGGGGGGCAGGATGAAAACAGAGACGAGATCAAAATACAACGTCCTTCAAAATATACATTGGATGATAAAACTTGCCTGGAAACATGGCAAGCGCGTCCTTCTGTGCTGCATATTAACCGCCTCTCTGGAAGTCATGTTCAATTTGATCCAGCTGTACATTGCGCCCGAGGTGCTCTCCCGCGTGGAGCGGAGCGTCCCCCTGTGGGAGCTGCTTACAACCATCGGCGCATTTACCGCCGCGCTTTTCCTTGTCCAGGGGGTCAAGCAGTATGTAAGTAAAAACACCCTGTTCCCACGGATAGATGTGCGCAGCGCGATCATTGGAATGATTGCCAAAAAGAGCAACACCACCTCCTATCCCAATACCCTGGATGAACATTTCGTGAAGCTGCGCGAAAAGGCGCACACCGCCTGCGAAGGCAATTCCCAGGCGACGGAGCATGTCTGGGAAACGCTGACAAGGCTGCTTACCAATATCGGCGGGCTTGCGATCTATCTGGGCATTCTGTCCCGCATCAACGGACTGCTTCTGCTTGTGGTCATCGCCACGTGCGCCGCCGGTTTTTATGTGTCGCGATACGCTACCAACTGGCGGTATGCCCGCAGGGATGAGGAGGAGACATACTTTCAGAAGGCGTCCTATCTCCGTTCAAAATCGGAATCCATAGAGCTGGCAAAGGACATCCGCATTTTTGGTTTGCAGAACTGGCTGAACGAGCTCTATGATCAGATTCAGAATCTGTATCTTGCGTTCAGTCTCCGCTGCGAGCGGGTGGAGGTGCTGGCGGATTTTGCGGAGGTGGCGCTGACCGCCGCCCGCAATGGCATCGCCTATGTGGTGCTCATCAATATGGCCCTGCACGAGGGATTGAGCGTTCCTGAATTTTTGCTGTACTTCGCAGCGGTCACTACGTTTACGAACTGGGTCATGGGCATCCTGCGGGAAATGAGCGCATTGCGCAAGGAGAGTCTGGATATCTCCCTGGTTCGTGAGTTTTTGGACTATCCGGAACCGTTCCGGCTTGAGGATGGCGAGGATATCCCCGCGATGGATCGCTATGAGCTGAAATTGGAGGGTGTTTCCTTCCGCTATCCCGGCGCGGAGACGGATGCGCTTCACGATGTGGATCTGACCGTTCATCCGGGGGAGAAGCTGGCGATCGTCGGGCTGAACGGAGCCGGCAAAACAACGCTCGTAAAGCTTCTGTGCGGCCTTTTGGACCCCACAAAGGGAGCGGTTCTGCTGAACGGGAAGGACATTCGCAGGTACAACCGCAGAAGCTATTACGCCCTGTTCAGCGCCGTGTTTCAGGAGTTTTCCATTCTGGACGTCACCGTGGCGGAGGAGATTGCGCAGACGGCGGCAGGCATCGACTATGAACGCATTGCGGATTACGTGGATAAAGCGGGCCTGACCTCCGTGATCGAGAAGCTGCCAAACGGGCTTGATACGCATGTTGGCCGCGAGGTCTATCTAGACGGCACGCTGTTCTCCGGTGGGGAAATCCAGCGTCTGATGCTGGCCAGAGCCCTGTATAAGGATGGCCCAATCCTGCTGCTGGACGAACCGACAGCGGCCCTTGACCCCATTGCCGAAAACGATATCTACATGAAATACAGCGAAATGACAAAGGGAAGAACCTCCCTGTTTATTTCACACCGTCTCGCCTCCACCAGGTTCTGCGACAGGATTATCCTGATTGCCGGCGGCAGGATTCGGGAGGAAGGAACCCATGACGGCCTTTTGGCATTGGGCGGCGAATACGCCAATCTCTTCACGCTGCAAAGCCGGTATTATCAGGAGGGAAAGGAGTTCTGAACATGAAAAGCAAGGAAAAGATGCGTCATGCCGTTTCCGTGCAGATGCGCGGCGTCAGGGAACTCCATCGGGTGTCGCCAAAGTTTTTTCCGCTCTTGACGCTGTACTGCCTCTTCAGCTCCATCGCCCCCTATGTCACCGTTTTCTTCTCGGCGCAAATACTGAAGGAGCTTGCCGTGTTGCGCCGGGCGGACGTGCTTTGGAAATGGGTCGTCGCGGGCGTGCTGTGCGTTGGGGTCGTATCCCTGTTGGGCGCCGTTCTTCGGCGCCGGTACAACACCTTGCTGACCGACCTGTGGGGCAGAAAGGAGATCCTGTTCATCCGCAAGATGTTTGCTCTTGATTTTGCAGAACTGGACAAACAGGAAAACCATGATCTCCGTGCGCAGATCAGGCAAAACGAGAACTGGTCAAGTTGGGGGCTGATGCGGGTGCAGCGTGTATACGGGGATTTTATGAGCGGCGTCATCGGCATCTTCAGCGGCATCGCATTGACCGCAAGCCTGTTTACCTCTCCCGTTCCCGATACGGCGGGGCGGCTTGTCATGCTAAACCACCCGGTTTTCATTTTGATTCTGGCAGCTCTGATGGTTGCGGTCAGCATCCTTGCGGGAAAGCTCAGCGCCGCATCGACAAAGTGCTGGAGCAGCGGCGCGGAGGAGGCGACGCTGGGTAACCGGCTGTTCGATCACTTTGGTTTTATCGGCCTAAATCGGGGGCGCAGCGTCGATATTCGGATGTACGAACAGCAGAACCTTGTGGACGCCTATTGGGAAAAGAATTCCGCATTTGGGGCAAACGGGCCGTTTGGAAAGCTGGCCCGCGGGAAAATGGGCGTCTATGCAAGCCTTGGCGTGTGCATTACGACCCTGATCACCGGCTCGATCTATGTGTTTGCCTGCCTGAAAGCATGGGGCGGCGCTTTTGACGTGGGCAGCGTCACGCAGTATGTCGGCGCAGCTACGGCAATGGTATCAAACATATTTGCGCTGGTCGGCTTGATGGGCGCCCTGGAGACGAACGCAGAATATTTGGATAAGACCTTTGCGTTTCTTGATATTCCGAGCGCCATGTCTCAGGGAAGCCTCAGCCCGCAAAAGCGATCCGACCGCCGGTATGAAATAGAGTTCCGGGATGTTTCCTTCAAGTATCCCGGCTCCGACAACTGGGCGCTGCGCCATGTGAATCTGAAATTCCATGTTGGCTCCCGGCTGGCGATCGTGGGGGAAAACGGCAGCGGCAAGACCACTTTTATCAAGCTTTTGTGCCGGTTGTACGACCCGCAGGAGGGGCAGATCCTCTTAAACGATGTGGATATCCGCAAGTACCGGTATGCCGACTACATGCATCTTTTCTCCGTCGTATTTCAGGACTTCCAGCTGATCGCCCAACCCCTGGGCGCCAACGTGGCGGGCAGCATGGCGTACGACCGGGATCGGGCGCGCAAGGCGCTGATTGACGCGGGCTTTGGCGAACGCCTTGCAACGATGGAAAAGGGATTGGATACGATGCTTTATAAGGTCCTGTCCGAGGATGGCGTTGACATTTCGGGCGGCGAAGCGCAGAAGATCGCCATTGCGCGCGCGCTCTACAAGGATGCTCCCTACATCATTCTTGACGAGCCGACCGCGGCGCTCGACCCGATTGCAGAAGCGGAGATATATGGTAAATTCGACGAGATTGTGGGCGACAAGACGGCAATCTATATCTCCCATCGTCTGTCCTCGTGCAAGTTCTGCGACGAGATCGCCGTATTCCATGCAGGCAAAATTGTCCAAAGAGGATCCCACGATGAACTGGTTGCGGATGAGGCCGGCAAGTATCGCCAGCTCTGGACCGCGCAGGCGCAGTATTATACGGAAAACTCAACCAGGGCGGCGAACCTGCAAAACAAAGAATGAATCACGGGTGGACAGGTCGTGCGATAGGCGGAATTTCCACGATCAGCTGACACTGCGATTCGCCATGGGGGACGAAAAAATGGCGCAAATACGCATTCCAAATCTATCATTTGCCTATGAGGGAAGTATCGATACCGTGTTGGAAGGCGTTTCCTTTTGTATCGATACAAACTGGAAACTTGGTTATATTGGAAGAAATGGAAAAGGAAAAATAACCTATTGAAGCTATTGTTGGGAAAAGATCCATACCAAGGTGAATACAGGACCATAGAGTGGGCCGTAGCTGCCATATTTGCTGCTGCGCCGTATCGGCGAACGCCCCATCGCTGAGGTCCTGCACGTCACGTCGCCTGCAACATCACCAGTAACTCCCGCTACGATCGAATGGGAGCGGACCAGTAAAGCCGGCAAAGCAGTTCGCTGCAATGCTTTGCCGGCTTTTTCTTTTGGCAAGCATCTATTATTTTATGAATGGATAAAAGAGCGAGGATGGCGGAAATTGGCTGGATGATATTAGGTCTTTTGGGGCTTGCTGTGGTTATTGGAATTGGTTGTGGCATACAGCCGAAGTCTCTGCAACGGCGTTTGTGAGTGCAGAAAATATTGAAGGCGAAGGGGCTGCGCTTTGCAAAGCCTGACGTCCCTTGCAATCACCCATTATCTGTGATACTATTTTATACAAAAATTGGGCGCCACCACACAGCAGGGAAAAGTTGACCTATTTGGGAAGGCTTGCACTGCAAAATCACCTCAATACACGCTATATCTGAATTTGCAGGGTGGATAGGATAAGGTGGTCTACGAGCGGGCCCAAGATGGGGGTTCCTGCAAAGGTGTGTTCTGAATGTGCTGGGCCATATGGGTATGCTGGAGCGCATCATCATTGAAACGAGGAGTATCAGCAACGGGAACAAGCGAATCAGGAGAACACGAAGCAGCAGGGAGCAGTATGGACTTGTGCTGTTTTAGGAAAAACTCTGGTGCTGGTACCGCGCCAGCGGCGTCGGGCGATGTGAATTGTACGTATGGCCAGGAGGGGATTTAAGCGCATGAAAAAAGTTTTATTGATTTCCTCTTCGGGAGGACACTTGGAACAATTAAAGTGCTTAGAGCCACTAAACAAAAAATATGATTGTTGTCTGGTGACGGAAAAAACAAAAGTGAAAGATGAAGCAGATCATTATATTATACAAACGGGACATAGAGATAAGTATGTCGTTCTCAAAATGATGCTTATGTGCATACAAGAACTGTACATATTTGTAAAAGAAAATCCGGATGTGGTCATTACTACAGGGACTATAGTTGCACTCCCGATTGCCTATTTGTGCAAATTTTTCCATAGAAAATTTATCTATATAGAATCATTTGCAAAACGGACAGATCCAACAAAATCCGGATGGTTTATTTACAAAAATAAATTAGCTGATCTGTTTATCATACAGTGGGAATCGCT
>OGQA01000163.1_pt1 | contig 37840 bp, 31 predicted proteins | sample 1553011 | NCBI WGS metagenome assembly OGQA01 (sample SAMEA2580256, study PRJEB22360) | human gut metagenome | biome: human gut; feature: human-associated habitat; material: faeces | place: Denmark | collected 2008/2010 | reverse complement strand
CGTCGGGTGGCGCGGCGAGGGCATCGGCTGGTACGGGATGTAGAGACCGAATCTCCGTCCGTGAAAATCTATCCGTCGATTTATTCTATAATCTCCTTCAGGGTGCCCCGCATCGTAACTTGGGGCACTTTGCATATGACATTACGGCTCCGTTCGATAGAGATTAGTTGACATGACGATTCTTGATTTAATGAGGCTCATCCAGCGCCATCTCAAGCTGGTCATCGCGTTGCCCATCATCTTCGCCGTGGTCGCGCTCGCGTATTCCTTCTTCATCCAGGCGAGCTACACGGCGACGGCCAACTTCATCACGAACGGAGACCTCGCGTTTGCCCAGGGCCTCGCGAGCAAGGAGGCAACGTCGTATGCCAAGTCGGGCGTCCAGATTTCATGTTCTTCGCAGAGCTCGAACAAGCAGGTCACGATTAGCGCGACCGGTTCGGATGCGACGCAGTGCATAGAGGCGGCCAACACGGTCGCCAACAACGCCGTCAGCCAATACAAGAGCTCGAGCAGCAGCGTCATCGCGACCGTGACCGAGGCGACCTCGGCGGTGCGCAACACGCCCTCGCCTCTCAGGGTCGCCGCGACGGCGTTCGCCCTCGGCCTCTTCGTCGCAATCTGCATCGTCGTGCTCATCGACATCGCCAAGGCCCCCATCAAGTCCCGTGAGGATGCCGAGAACGCCTGCGAGCTCCCGGTACTCGGCACCGGCACCTCCGTCGAGGATGGCGATAGGATTCTCGCGAATCTGCAGTTTGCCTGTGGCAAACGCCCCTCGACCATCGCGGTCGTGCCCATCGGGCAGGCCGACAGCGCGGTCGTCATCTCGAACGAGCTCGTAAACGCGCTCGAGCGCAGTTCCGTACGCACCAGAATCGTGAAGGGTTCGCCCCATGCCAGAAAGTTCAAGGTGAGCGTACCGGAAGACGCGGCCGTCGTCGTATGCTGTCCGCCGCTTGCCGCCGGTGCGGGTGCCTCCTACATCGCCAACAGTTCGGACGCGACGGTGCTGTGCGTGACGGAATGGACCGACTCCAAGCGCCAGCTTTTGGCGACCATGCGCGAGCTCGAGCTCGCCAAGGCAAACATCGCTGGCCTCGCATACCTGCCGGAGGACAAGGAAGCGACGGAGGCGGCACGGGCCGAACGCAAGGCAAAGAGCCATAAGAAGAAATAGGCCTTCCTCGGAGCAGGTGGACCACGCCTTGAACAGCGACCACAACACCGCAAGCGAGCGAGTAGCCGCATCCGTGCCGCGTTTCTCCGTAGTCATGCCCGTGCACGACGCCGAGGCGTTTCTCGACGCGGCCATCGTCGCCGTCGAGCACCAGACCTTCGACGACTGGGAACTCATCGTCGTCGACGATGCTTCCCAGGACGCAAGCGCCGCCATCTCGCAGCGCCATGCCGCTGCCGACCCCAGGATCAGAGTCGTCTCCCACGCGCATAACATGGGCGCCGCCGCTGCGCGCAATACCGGCATGGACGCGGCCCGTGGTCGATACATCTGGTTCGTCGATGCTGATGACTCCTTCGATGCGCACATCCTCGAGCAGGTCGATGCCGAAATCGCAAAATGCGATGCGCAGGTCGTCATGTTCGGACGTGTCGAGGAATATCTCGCGCCCGATCACAGCCTGCAGTACCGCAACGACATCCCCATGGAGCCATTCGCGAGCGATGATCCCGCCGCATGGCATACGCGCATCATAGACATCGAGCGTCAGACGAACTTCGGCTACGTCACCTCCAAGGTCTACGAGGCCGCCTTTCTCCGAGAGCGGGGCGTGCGCTTCGAGAACATGCTCCTGAACGAGGACTTCGTCTTCAACGTGCATGCCTTTCGCGACGCCACGCGCATCGCAGCGCTACCGGGCGTACCGTACGTCTACCGTAAGGTCGAGGGCGGTAGCGTCACCAACGCCAACGCGTATTCCGCCGAGGAGTACTACGAGCTCCATCGCATGCGCATCGCGATGATGCGCGACTTGCTGACGGAGTGGGGGATCTTCGACGAGCACGCCCGCGGAATACTCGGCGCCCTCTACGCACGCTACGTAATGTCCACGCTCGAACGCATGCACTCCGATGGCAGGCAGCGCGGCAAGGCGACCAAGCTCGCATGGGTCTGCGATATCATGAGAGACCCGTTGTATGCCGAGCTCATCCCCTGCGCGCAGCCCAGGGACAGCAGGTCCCTGCGTGCCGGAGTGAGGGTACTCCAATCCGGGAATGCGGGTAGGTGCCTCATACTGGGTAGAGCGATAGCATGTGCGCGGAAGTACGGATACAAGATGTTCACGAAGGCCAGGTCGGAGAGATAACAAAAGGTGAGTACGAGTGCGAAAGACCAGACGACAGGTGCCGATACCCCGGTGCTGACCATCGTCATTCCCTCTTATAACGTCGAGGCCTATCTCGAACACGGCCTGTCGACCTTTGCTGACGAACGCTTCGGGGGCAGACTCCAGGTCCTCGTGATAGATGACGGCTCTCAGGACGCCACGCCGGCCATCGCGCAGCGTTTCGTGGAGCGCATGTCCGATGCCTTCACGCTCGTCAGCAAGGAGAACGGCGGGCACGGCTCCGCGATCAACGTCGGTCTGGCCCATGCCACCGGTACGTACTTTCGCGTGGTGGACGGTGACGACTGGGTCGATACTGATGCGCTCGCCGCGTTCCTGGACGTCCTGGATGGCACGGACGCCGACATACTCATCGACGTGCGCATCGACGTGGACATGGCGACCGGCCACGAGAAACCGCGTCCGCACGGGGAGGGCGTCCCGCTGGGCTCCGTCGTCGCCTTCGAGGACATCTGCGAGAATCCGGTCGCTGCCGACAGCATAAGCATCCACACGCTCACGGCACGCACTGCGCTGCTGAGGAAAGTGGGTCTCAACGTGCTCGAGAAGACCTTCTACGAGGACTACGAGTACATCTCCAAGGCAACGCTCTTCGCGCGGACGATCGAGTTCGTCGATCTCGCGGTCTACCATTACCTATTGGGCAACGCCTCCCAGAGCGTGGCGGACGCCGTCTTCGCGCGGCGCTGGGACGACCACACGCGCGTGACGTACGAGATGCTGCGCTACTACGAGCAGGTGCAGGCAAGCCTGAGCGAGCCTCGCCGAAACTACCTGCAGCGCAAGGTCAACCTCGTGATCGACACGCACTACAACATCGCGCTGATCTTCGACCCCGAGCGAAAGCGCGGGCTTGCGCGGGCCAAGGAGTTCCGCGCCTACCTCAAGGCGAAGTACCCCGAGTTCGCGCAGTCTGGCGAGAGGCGCTACAAGACGGCGAAGATTCTCCACCATCTTGGGGTAGACTCGCAGCGGAAGCTCAACCGCATCGTCGGCAGGCAGTGAGAGGTCGCCATGTCATCTACCCAAGCGCCCCAGATAACCGTACTCGTGCCCGTCTACAACGTCGAGCGCTATCTGCGCGAATGCCTCGATTCGATACGCGCCCAGACCTTTGCCGACTTCGAGGCGATCTGCATCAACGACGGGTCGACCGATGCCTCGCGCGACATCATCCAGGAATACCTCGACACCGATGCGCGCTTCCGCGTCATCGACAAGCCCAACTCGGGCTATGGCGCCTCCATGAACAGGGGGCTGGACGCAGCGCGGGGCAGCTATATCGCCATTCTCGAGTCCGATGACCTCTACATGCCCACCGCGCTCGAGGCATTGCACGATGCGGCAATCGAATATAACGCCCAGGTTGTGAAGGGCGAGTTCAACCTCTACTGGTCCGAACCGGAGAAGCGCATCCTCTCAGGCGAGCTGGCAAGGATTCCGCTCCGTCAGCTGCTCGTCCCATCCGACGTGCCCGAGATCTTCTACGCGAAGTCGTCGATTTGGTCGGCGCTGTACGAACGGAAGTTTCTCGTCGATAACGCGATTCGCTTTCTCGAGACGCCCGGCGCGTCCTATCAGGACACCTCTTTCAACTTCAAGGTCTGGCTTCACGCCAAGCGCGCGGTGTTCATCGAGGACGTGGTTCTCGACTATCGGCAGGACAACGAGCAGTCCTCGGTCAATTCCGCCGCCAAGGCCCATTGCGTGTGCGACGAATACGACGAGATCGAGCGCTGGCTCGAGATGCACGATGCGCCCGATGCGCTGACGGGAATCATGCTGCGCGCGAAGTACAACAACTACCTGTGGAACTACGACCGTCTGGTCGACGATCTGAGAGCCGAGTTCCTGGAGCGTTTCTCCGCCGAGTTCAGAAAGGACATGGAAGCCGACAGGGTTGACCTGTCGCGCTTCGAGCCGTGGGCGGAAGCCGACCTCAAGGCGCTCGTGAGCTCACCGGAGACGTTCAGGAAGTGTCGCGACGACGTCAGGAGCCCCGGCAAGCTCAACACCTTCAAGCACTACTATCGGCTGGGTGGCCTGCCCCTCATCGTCAAGGTGCTCAAGTACAAGCGGGAGCAGAGGTAATATGCCCAAGGTCAGCGTCATCATGCCCGTGTACAACGTCGAGAATTACGTCGAGCCCAGCATGCGGTCGCTGCTCGATCAGACGGAGCCTGACATCGAGATAATCGCCGTGAACGACGGCTCGACCGACGGTTCGCTCGAGGCGCTGCGCAGGCTGGCCGACGCCGACGGCCGCATCAAGGTTATCGATCAGCAAAACGCCGGTCCCTCGGCCGCACGCAACGCGGGGATGGCAATCGCGACCGCTCCCATCATCGCGTTTCTGGACGCAGACGACTTCTACAAGCCCCAGACCTGCGAGCGCATCGTGGAATTGTTCGACGAGCATGAAGATGCAGGCATTGACGTGCTCACCTTCGGGGCCGATTGCTTTCCGCAGGAGTTCACGACTCCCTGGCATGAGGATAAGCTTCATCCGCGCGATGCCGTATACGACCCCTTTGCCCCGGACCTGCTGTTCAAGGAGAGTTCGCGGCCCTTCCACTGGCGCACCGCCGTCCGGACCGGCTTTCTGCGCGAGAGCGGCATCGTGTTCGACGAGTCGCTGCGACTGGGGGAGGATCAGGCGTTCCATTTCGCGATCTACCCCCGGGCAAAGCGGACGGTGCTCGTTTCCGACATCCTCTACGAATACCGGGTGAGCCGGGCTGACTCCGCGATGGACACGGTCACGAAGGACAGGGCTTCCATGATGGCCGAGCATCTGCACATCGCGGACGTGATCCTCGCTGATTGGCGCGCTGCCGGGTTCCTGGACCGCTACCAAGCCAAGATGGCGGCGTGGATCGTCGAGTTCGTCGCCTACGATGTGCTGTTCCTGCCCGCAATGGATAGGGCTCGCCTCTTGGCCGGGGTGGCGGAGCTGCTTCGGAAGTACTGGACGCCTACACAGCTCGATGCAATGCCCATCGCACCCGCGACACGCGCGATTCTTGATGCGGCTCTGACCGGCAAGCTAGTAAGCGATTTACGTGCGAAACGTCTCCAGCTCGCGTACTACAAGCAGCAATATGGCACCAGGAGCATGGTGCGCCGGCTGCTTCGGAGGTGACGGTGCGGATGCGAGCGCATGTCAACATGGTATGCAGGACCAACGGAAAGCTCTATCTTGACGTGCGGCTTTCCGAGGAAGAACGTCTCGATGGGCTTTCCGCGTATGCGATGGCGGGGAGCAGGAGGTTTCCTGCACAGGTGTTTCCCGCCGCCGATGGAGTCGATTCCGCGACGCGTTGGGTCATCGCGATTCCCTTCCTCGCGCTCGATAGGGCCGACGTGATCATCGAGGGTTCGTGTGGCGCGTATCCTGCATTGCACGTCAATTTCAAGCGCGCCAAGCTGCTCTCCCTTCTCAACGCGCGATTGCGGCGGAGCGCCTTCGAGTCCATCATCGCGTGCGAGAGGAGCGTTGCGGGCGTCGTCACGCAGTTGAGGTTGCTCAGGTTTCTGGAGGGCGAAGACGATACGGCCATCTGGCGCATGGATGTCACAGGAGATGCGCAAGGCGACGCAGCAGACGAAATCAAAGTCTGCGATGGTTTTGGCAATCCCGTCGAGTTCGAGCTCTTCCTCTTCGAGGACCAGGCCGTTGACGTGGATGGCATCAAGGCGCGGCGTAGGATCTACTCGCTGCGCGTTCCCTATGGTCTCGATTGCTTCTACGTTACCGCGGGTGACGGCTTCTGCTCATGTGATGGTCGCTTCTACAACGTGAAGCGCACCGAAACCTGGGAGTTCATGAAGGATGCCTGCGCGGACGAGGGACAATACCGCGCATGGCTCGACGCGCACAAGGCAAGTCCCGAGGACCTGGCCGTGCAGGCACGGACAACGCTCGCAGTGCAGCCGAAGTTCAGCATCGTCGTTCCCGTCTTCGAGCCCAACGCCGCGTTCCTGGGTGCCTGCATCTCGTCGGTCGTGCGTCAGAGCTATGCCAACTGGGAGCTGCTGGTGGTTGATGCCTCCCCGCATGATGGTATCGTCAGGCGCTGTCTCGAGTCCATGGATGACGAGCGCATCAGGCATCTCGAACTCGAAGCGAATTTCGGTATTGCGGGAAACACCAACGTCGGCATCGATAACGCCACCGGCGACTGGGTCGCGTTCCTCGATTACGACGACATGCTCGAGCCTGATGCGCTCTTTTGCTATGCGCGTGCGATTGCGCAGGATGAGGAGGCCGCGGCGCTGTTCTGCGACGAGGATACCTTCGAGGCTGAGGGGCAATATCGCCTTCCCGTGTTCAAGAGCGAGCTCAATCTGGATCTCCTGTACTCCTATAACTGCGTGATGCACTTCCTTGCCGTCAAGCGCACGATGCTGGATAAGATTGGCACGTCGCCCGGCGATGTGACCGGTGCACAGGACTACGACCTGACGCTCAGGGTCATCGCCGCGGGAGGCAAGGTCGTGCATGTTCCCCGTGTCCTGTATCACTGCCGGCAAGATAGCGTTTCTACCACTGTGGACATTTCTCGCGCACGGAAAGCAGGACGGCTGGCATTGCAGCGCCACTTCGAGGCACGTGGTATCGCGGGCCAAGTCGAGGAGACATCTTGCCCGTTCACTTACCGCATGCGTTATGCGCTACCCGATTCGCGTCTACTTGTGAGTGTCATCATCCCCAACAAGGACCACATCGGCGAGCTCGACGCATGCGTGCGCTCGATTATCGGGAAATCAACGTATCGCGATTTCGAAATCGTGATCGTCGAGAACAACAGCGAAGATGCTGCGACATTCGACTATTACGAGCGCATTATTGCGGAGTTCGAGCAGGTCAAGGTCGTGCGCTGGGATGGGGTGTTCAACTACTCGGCCATCATCAACTACGGTGCGAGCGAGGCGTCGGGTAGCAGGCTGCTGCTCCTGAACAACGACACCGAGGTCATCTCCCCGGACTTTATCCCCGAGATGCTTGGTTATCTCGAACGCCCCGAGGTGGGCGTCGTCGGCGCCAAGCTCTTCTTCCGCGATGGCCTCGTGCAGCACGCGGGTATCGAGGTGGGCCCCTTTGACACGATCGTGCACGTCAACCAGGACTTCGTCGACGAGCGCGAGGGGTATCGGGGACGGGCGACCAGACCGGGTAATTTTTCCGCCGTCACGGGCGCGTGCCAGATGGTTCGCCGTGACGTGTTCGAACAGGTGGGAGGCTACGACGAGGACTTTGCCGTCGGATTCAACGACGCCGACTTCTGCATGCGCGCCAAGGAGGCCGGCTACCTTACCGTCTTCACGCCGTATGCCAAGCTACATCACTACGAGTTCACGTCCCGTGGACGCGAGGAAGTGGACGACGCGAAGATGCGGCGCTGGGAGGGCGAGCGCGAGTTGTTCCAGGAACGATGGGCCAAGTACTTCGAAGAGGGCGACCCATTCTCCAACCCGAACCTGTCCCTCGAGAGCTGCTATTACGCCCTGCCGTAGATTGTCGCAGGCCGCTTGCGTCCTCATTGCGTCGACGATGCATTAGAATGTAGAGGCTTCGCGCGAGGAGCATTGCTCGTCGGGGCATATCGCAAAACGCCAGCGTCAGTTTGGGATTATGTCATGCCGTTGATTTCGCTTGTGGTTCCTTGCTACAACGAAGAGGAGAGCCTTCCACTGTTCCAGGCGGAGGCTGAGCGTGTTCTCGGTGAGATGCAAAGTGCATTTGGCACGTCGCAAGACCCCCTGTCCTTCGAGGTCATCTACGTCGATGACGGCTCATCCGATGCCACCCTTTCCGTTCTGAGGACAATCGCGGAGCAGTCCCATCCCGATGGGATGGATATACGTTACCTGTCCTTCTCGCGCAACTTCGGCAAGGAGGCGGCTTTGCTTGCCGGTCTTGATGCGACGCGCGGGGAATATGTCGCGACGATGGATGCCGACATGCAAGACCCGCCGTCGCTTTTGCCGACCATGTATGAGATGCTGCTCGAAAGCGATGCGGATAATGTGGCGACGCGTCGCGTCACGCGAAAAGGCGAGCCGCCCATCCGCTCGTTCTTTGCGCGCATGTTCTATCGCATCATCAATCGCCTTTCCGATACCGAAATCGTCGACGGAGCGCGGGACTATCGCCTCATGCGGCGTCGTATGGTGAATGCGATCTGCTCGATGCGCGAGTCCAATCGCTTCTCGAAGGGCATTTTCGGCTGGGTCGGCTTCAAGACCGAATGGCTCGAATACGAAAACGTCGAGCGCGCTGCGGGCGAGACGAAGTGGAGCTTTTTCTCTCTGCTCGCTTATTCGATCGATGGCATCACGGCCTTTTCCACCAGGCCGCTTCATATCGCATCCGTCGGCGGCATGCTGTTTTGCCTCCTTGCCCTCATCTTGCTCATCGTGGTTGTCATCCGTGCTGCCGTCTTCGGTGATCCTGTTGCCGGATGGCCTTCGCTCGTGTGCCTTATTCTCTTCATCGGTGGCTCGCAGATGCTCTGCCTGGGCGTCTTTGGCCAGTACCTTGCGAAGTCATATGTCGAGGTCAAGCACAGGCCCATCTATGTGGTACGTGAATCCAACGTGGATGAATTGCAGTGAGCGAACTCATGGATAAGCCTGCAAGCGATGCCGTTGGCGCTGGCAACGGTGTTGCCGTTCTCATTCCCTGCTACAACGAGGCATCTACCATCGCAAAGGTCGTGAGTGATTTTCGCGCCGTGTTGCCTGAGGCGACAATTTACGTCTACGACAACAACTCAACCGACGATACTGCCGAACTCGCTGCCAGGGCAGGTGCCATCGTGCGTCATGAGTCACGCCAGGGCAAGGGCAACGTCGTGCGCTCCATGTTCCGTGATGTCGACGCCGAATACTATCTCATGGTCGATGGTGATGATACGTATCCCGCCGAGGCCGCATTGGAGCTCCTTGCCCCCATCGTTGCCGGCGATGCCGATATGACGGTGGGGGACCGTATCTCTAATGGCTCCTACGCAGCCGAAAACGGACGGCAGTTTCACGGCTTTGGCAATGGCCTGATCTGCAAGCTTATCCGTCTGCTCTACGGGTATTCCTTCGAGGATGTCATGACGGGCTACCGCGCCTTTTCTCGCGCATTCGTGAAGACCATGCCCATCATGTCCAAGGGTTTTCAAGTCGAAACCGAGATTTCCGTCTGGGCTGTCGACCATCGCTGGCGCATCGTGGACGTGCCCATCGAATATCGCGACCGGCCCGCGGGTTCCGAGAGCAAGCTTTCCACCTATGCTGATGGTGCATTGGTGCTCGCCGCTATCGTGAGCCTCTTTCGCGATTATCGTCCCATGGCGTTCTTCGGTTGGGTGTCGCTCATATTCATCGCGCTTGGTCTCATTGCGGGTGTCCCGGTGGTTATCGAGTATTTCGACACATCCTATGTGAGCAAGGTACCCTCGGCCGTGCTCGCCGCGTCGTTCATGATTTGTGCTGCGCTCTCGTTTGCCATCGGAGTCATCTTGGACGCGGTCGCCCGCGCGAATCGCCGCCGCTGGGAACTCGAGGCGTACCGTGTAACGGGAAAGCGAGTCTTGCCCTGAGCAGATTTCCCATTCCGGTGAATCGACCTGTCGTGCGTATGCTCCTGGTATATACTTCCTTGTTGGCTATAACGATGCCCAAGGAGGAAGCATGCAATTCATCGACCTGAAATCCCAGTACGAGCGCATTAAAGATGATGTGAACGATCGTGTACTCAACGTATTGGGAAGCCAGCGCTACATTATGGGCCCCGAGATCCAGGAGGTCGAGGAGAAGCTCGCAAACTTTGCGGGGACCAAATATGCTTTCACCTGCGGGAGCGGCACCGATGCCCTCGTCATTGCTCTGATGGCCTATGGTCTCAAGCCCACGGATGCGGTCTTTGTTCCGTCATTCACGTTCTTTGCTTCTGCCGAGAGTATCACCTTGGCTGGTGGGACGCCCGTTTTCGTCGACATTGACCCCGGCACCTTCAACATGGACCCTGATGATCTTCAGGAGAAAATCGATGAGGTTGTTCAAAAGGGGGAATTGACGCCTAGGGGTATCGTGGCAGTGGATCTCTTTGGTCGGCTCGCCGATTATGACCGCATTTGCGCCATTGCCCATGAGCATGGCATGTTTGTCGTAGAGGATGCCTGCCAGGGCTTCGGCGCACAAAAAGATGGCAAGCGGGCAGGCTCCTTCGGCGATGTCGCCGCGACGTCCTTCTTCCCGGCGAAGCCGCTTGGCTGCTACGGAGATGGCGGGGCGATATTCACCGATAACGATGAACTTGCCGCCCTCATTCAGTCCATTCGCGTCCACGGCCAGGGTAAGGATAAATACGACAATGTGCGCATAGGCATTAACGGTCGCTTCGACACGATGCAGGCTGCTGTCATTTTGGCAAAGCTCGAGATCTTCGAAGACGAGCTCGAGAAGCGTGCCGCAATCGCGAAACGCTATACCGAGGGAGGTCTTGCGGAGTGTCTGGAGACGCCGTTCGTCGAAGACGGCGAGGTCTCTGCATGGGCCCAGTACACGCTGAAAGCAAAAGACGCAACCCACAGACAGCAAATACTTGATGCCCTGCAGGCAGCTGACATTCCGTCGGCAATCTACTATCCCATTCCGATTCACAAGTCCACTGCCTACGAGGGTCTTGGCTATGACGTGTCATTACCCGTGACCGAGTCGCTCGCCGAGCGCGTATTCAGCATTCCCATGCATCCCTATCTCGATGAGCAGAGCATGGACGAGATAATCGCGACTATCAAGGCGGGTGCATGATGTCTGAAAAACTCAAGGTCGGTGTTTGCGGAACGGGAAATATGGGCCGCAATCACTTGCGTGTGTTGTCCACTATGGCCGAAGTCGAGCTTGTCGGGTGCTTTGATGCGAATCCAGAGGCGGCCGAGCAACAGGCCGAGCTTTACGGCATCACGGCGTTTTCCTCCCAGGAGGAGCTCTTCGATGCCGTCGATGTGGTTCATATTGTTGTCCCTTCGTTCTTGCACGAGGAATGCGCCGTTGCCGCTGCCCAGGCTGGGTGCCATATGCTTGTCGAAAAGCCCATCGCGCTTACCCTCGACAGTGCCCAGCGCATCATCGATGCCTGCAATGAAGCCGGGGTCAAGCTCTGTGTGGGTCATGTGGAGCGCTTCAATCCCGCTATCATCACTCTCGAGAAAATACTCGGGAACGAAGAGATCATCTCCCTGGACTTTCGCCGCATGAGCCCATTTGACCGACGCGTTTCGGATGCTTCGGTGGTGCAGGACCTCATGATTCACGATCTTGACGTACTCAACGCCATTGCGGCTGCGCCGGCAAAGCGCGTCGTAGCCCAGGGCGCGCACGTGTATACGGACAAGCTCGATTACGCCCAGGCGCTTATCGAGTTCGAGAACGGTATCCTCGCGAGCGTCACGGCGAGCCGTGTTACGGAGTCCAAGGTCCGTGTCCTGGAAGTCAACACGAAAGGCGCGTTTATCGTCGCCGATTACCTCAACAGGACCGTCCGCATTTCGCGTAAGACGAACTTTACCCTCGACGTGGGTCACGAGCTGCAGTATACGCAGGAAAACATCGTCGAGCAGGTATTCGTCCCCGCAAGCGAACCTCTTCGCAACGAGTTCAAACACTTCTATCAATGCATCGAGCAAGACCTGCCTATTGCCACCGATGGCGTAATGGCAAAGAAGGCTCTGGAACTGTGCATGAAGATAACCGAAGAGGCCTCGCGCGCCTAACCATTGTCAGGGAGTCCCATGTCTGTCTACATCCATCCCACCGCCGACGTCTCCGAACAAGCAAAGATTGGCGACGGTACCAAAGTCTGGAATCAAGCCCAGGTGCGTGAAGACGCCGTCATTGGCCAAGATTGCGTGATAAGCAAGAATGTCTACATTGACGAGCATGTCGTCTTGGGCAATCGCGTCAAGGTTCAGAACAACGTGAATGTCTATCACGGGGTTACTGTCGAGGATGACGTTTTTCTCGGACCGTCGATGACCTTCACTAACGACCTGTATCCTCGGGCTTTCAATGATGAATGGGAAATAACGCGGACCTTAGTGAAAAAGGGTGCGTCTATTGGTGCTCACGCGACCATAGTTTGCGGCAACACGATTGGGGAATACGCGATGGTGGGGTCGGGCAGCGTCGTGACAAAGGATGTTTCTCCCTTTGCCTTGGTCGTGGGGAATCCCGCGCGACAGATTGGGCATGTCTGCAAGTGTGGCAGAAAGATTGAAACTGCCACCTGCCCTCATTGCGGATTCGAAATGCCCGCCGCAGTTGCCCAATCGCTATAATTCAAAGGGCTTTTGCATAGAATCTTACAACGGAGAGCACATGGGCCCTTGCGACATGACGGTTGTGGTAACCGTTTACAATCAGCCTCTATCAGACATCGAGAAGACGTTAGCTTCGATTGCCGTCCAGGAGGACTGCGATTATGAGCTTCTCATAGGTGATGATCACTCGAAGAAGGATGTGACCTCGGAGATTGAGCGCCTATGCGAAAAACTCGGGATTAAAAACTACAGAATCATTCGTCACGAGTGCAACCTCAAGACGGTTGGCAATGTTTTGGAGTGTCTAAAGCACGCCGAGGGCACATACGTCAAGTTGATTGGAAGTGGCGACACTCTGTATTCTAAGACTACCTTGCGCGATATAGTTGCCTTTTGCGAGGAGAATAAGGTTAGAGCTGGTTTTGGAGATATCATCATTGAGGAGACGGGCGATCGATTCGCTAAGCCGAGAAATATCACTGATTTCGAGCTTGGAAAATGTCCTAATCGGGGACAGCTTGTCAAGCACATGCTTTTCCTCGATGACGGAATACCTGGCGGTGCGCAGTTTTTTGAAACAGCCTATATGGCCTCTTTGCTAAGGAAGCTTTATGACGATTATGGCGTTCGTTATGCGGAGGATTTTGCCCAAGTCATTGCTCTAGCCGATGACATGGTATATCACCTCGATTTGCCGGTACTTATTTATGACAATAAGGGCGGTATATCAACCTCCGGTGCCAAAGAGTCACGAAGGCGCATGTATGATGATCACTTGCATTTTTATCAGGGCATGAAAGACAAACACCTTTTAGGACAGTCGTATATGAAAGAGTATATGCTGTTTAGATTAAGACGATTTGTCGCGCTGACTCCTCTGCATCCTATATGTAAGCGCCTGCTTATGAGATCGTATTCTAAAAAGGTTTCGCGTGCGTAGATGGCTGGAAGCGAATGAAGCCGGTCAGTGCAAATGAGCCCCTTTCGGTACGTTCTAACATCGTGTGGAACGCGATGGGTAACTTCATCTATCTCTTTGTGCAGTGGATTCTGACGTATGTGGTTGTTAGAGTGCTGGGCTTTGCGGATGCGGGCGTATTCTCTCTTGCTATGACGGTGGCCGGCGTGTTCGCTGTCGTGGCGACCTATGGTATGCGTAGCTACCAAGCATCCGATGTCGAAGGCCAGCACTCTTTCAAGATTTACCTGTGTTCGAGAGTCATTACCTGCATCGTGGCTCTAGCGCTTTGTCTGGTCTTTACCGCTGTCAATGGCTACTCGCCCTATGTGTTCTTGTGTATATCTGCCTACATGCTTTTCAAGGTGCTTGAGGCGATATCTGATGTTTACCAGGGTCTGCTCCAAAAGGAGATGCGTCTTGATTACGTCGGTAAGTCCTACCTCGTAAAGGGCGCTGCTATTCTTGTCGTATTTCTTGCCGCGGTTATGGTTTTCCGTTCGCTGCTTGTAGCTATTTGCACGATGAGCGTTGTTATGGTGCTCGTCATTGTTCTCTACGAGCGAAGACGGGCTGCGCTGTTCGAGAAAAAAATGGCCGGAACTCCAGATGATTCTTCGCTCAGAAAAGGCGTGAGACTTCTGCTCGCTACTTGCCTTCCGCTGGCTCTCTACGGGCTTTTCTTCACCATCATGGGGCAGGCGCCACGATACTTCATTGAGATGCTTCTCGGTGAAGAGGCTTTGGGATATTACGCCTCCATCGCCATGCCTGTGGTCATCATTCAGGTTTCCGGCAGCTTTATCTTCTCGCCACTTGTCACCCCCATGGCGCAAAGCCTATCCGATGGTGATCGTATCGGATTTCTTTCGATGGTGAAGAAGGTCGTCCTATTTATTGTGGTGTTAGCTGTCATTTCCGTAGTCTTGGGAATTCTTTTTGGCGACTCCGTCTTGGTCTGGGCATTCGGCTCGGAAATCGCGCCTTATACGTATTTGCTCATGCCGCTTGTCGCCTGCGCGATTTTCACCTGTTTGGGTTGGTTTCTTGCATCTGTTCTCACGGTGATGCGGGTGTTGAAGACGCTTCTCATCGTCAGTGGCGCCTCTATGGCAATCGTGCTCTGCGGATGCGTTCCCTTCATTCAGCAGTGGGGCATGAACGGCGCCTCGTTCATTTTGGTAATCGCTCTGGTCTTTTTCTCGCTTGTATGCATGTTCGTGATTGGCATAGACGAGCGAAGGCGGCGGGCTCAGAGGCGAAGAGATGCCTAGATGCTGCTATGGCAGCGAAAGCCTATTCTGGCTGATGCTCGGCATCTGTATTTTCCAGTCGCTTTTCAAGCAATGCTAACCTTTGGGTTGTTTCGGTTTGTTTGATGACAAGCTGGCTGATGGTGCGCGCCTGACCAAGGCAGAGCAGCAACAGGAAGAAGATGGCAGCAGAGAATATGAAATTCGAGCCGATATCAAAGCCAACGAGTTTAGCCAGGGCAAATATCGGCTGCGGAAAAATGGCAACTACGAGGAGAAGCGCACTGAGCAGTATCCACATGAGACTATAGCGTAAGAGCAGCTTGTTTCTCTTTACCTGATATACGGTATAGATAAGGAATGCAAAACTGAGCACAATGAAGACAATGCTCAAGGTGATGTTTTCGCCGCCTATCATCGGTGTTTGATCCTTCCATGCCTTGTGATGCCTTGAATGACAATGGCCAAGGATACCTTGACCATGTAATACACGCTTGAGAAGGCCTTGATTGACGAGGAACCTCCCTGACGCTCGTTCATCTTTACGGGGACTTCTTCAACCGTCAATCGATGCTTCAAAGCTGTGACGATGGATTCTGGTTCGGGATAGTCGATGGGATATTCCTGGCAAAACAGCTCGATGGCGCGGTGGCTGCAAGCCCTGAAACCCGAGGTTACATCGGTTACGCGTTTACCGGTCATGAACTTGATAGTTGAGGAAAGCCAACGAATGCCAAGACGGCGCAAGCCAGTTGAAAGAAAGTCATCGTCTTCTGCTTTGATGAATCGTGATCCGATGGCGAGATCGGCCCCATTCTGTATGGCATCGACGAGAATCGGAACATAGCTGATGTCATGCTGTCCATCGCCATCGAATTGAATGTCGATATCGTAGCCGTTTTCATATGCGTACATGTGGCCACATTGCACTGCACCGCCAATGCCCAGGTTGCTGCAAAGATTTAGGATGGGGATGTTCTCGCGCTTGCACACCTCGAGAGTCGAATCCGCAGAACCATCGTTGACGACAATGAAGTCATATCCAGCCCGGCGGATGATGGCAGCAACCTCGGCAATGGTTTCTTCCTCGTTATATGCAGGAACGATGAGAAGCACCTTGCTTGGCATGGAGCTCTTTTCTGGAGCCTGATGGCCCGTTTCGGTAATCGAATTTCTTGTCTTATCGCTCATAAACAGCAATACTAAGAGAATGAAGTACAAAAATACAGACCATACATTCGCCATTTGCGCATATAAGGAATCGCCTTTTTTAAAGGACTGCATCTCGTCGCTCAAGGTACAGACGACACCATCGAACATAATACTTTGCACGTCCACCCCGAATGCATTTATTTTCAGCATGTCGGATGCAGAGGGAATTCCAGTGTGTGTCGGAAACCACTCGCCCGGCATCTCGCGCGATTGGAACTATGCTCTCGAATGTGCGAACACTCCCTTGGTTACCATTGCTCATCAAGATGACCTGTATTGCGAAGGATATGTCGAGAGGATGCTAGAAACCGTGAATGCGCATCCCAATCCGCTTATCTTTTTTTCCGACTATGGTGAACTGCGCGATGGCGAGCATGTGAAAAGCAGCGCGCTATTGGACATCAAGCGCAAGATGCTAAAACCCATGCTTAGTGCGAAGAAAGCCAATTCGATTTTCTGGAAGAGAAATATTCTGCGCTTAGGTTCCCCAATTTGCTGCCCTTCTGTTACATATAATCAGGATGAGCTCGCAATGCCCGTCTTTCAGGATGATATGAAGTGCTCGATTGACTGGGAAACCTGGGAAAGCATCTCTAGGTTTGATGGAAGTTTTTGCTACTGTCCTGAAATCCTCATGTACCATCGCATTCATGGGGAATCGGAAACATCAAAATCTATCGAGGCTGATGTTCGGACAAAAGAAGATTTTGAGGTGCTGAAACGCTTTTGGCCCTCACCGATCGCAGCGCTAGTCAATCACTTTTACACAAAGAGCCAGAAGAGCAACGAGCTGTAGGCGTCGCAGGATCAAGCTAAATTTGAGACACATGGTTACCTACGCGTTTCATCAGCATAGCATCCGTTTATAACGGGGATGTAATTGGGCTCACTGCCGATATGCAGACAAGGTTGCCGCCTATGCATTGCGCCTGTTTTACGACAATCGAGGAGATGGCTAACGGCAGTTTATGGCCTACGATAGCCATCCAAGGCAGCAAAACGACAGCCAGACGTGATGCAATATGTCGTTTTTCTGATAGGCATAAACACGTCTATACGTGTGATATATTGGACGAACATTAGATTCAGGAAGAAGGAGACGAATTCATGAACGAAAGTGCAAAGAGACGCGAGCCGCATAAGCGCATGCTTGGTTTTGCGGCAAATCTGCTCGCGTGCTTCGCCCTGATTGTGGCTCTTGTCCCTGTTCAGGCGATTGCTGACGATACAGGCGCTTCTGACCCTGCAGACCTTGAGGCTGTCAGCATGCCTATTCCTGCGAGCAATCTGGTCTATACGGGTTCGGCACAGAAGCTCCTGGCCCAGAACAAGGGCTATACGATCGAGTTCGTGGCTGGCACGGACCAGAAGCCGGAAGACATCGACGTCACGACCGACAAGGAAAACGTCCTCGCCACCAATGCCGGCACCTACAATCTCAAGGTCACGCTCAATCCTGGTTACAAGTGGGATGGCGGCGGAACTGAGGAGAAGGCCTTCCCGATCACTATCGACCCGGCAGATATTCGCAAAGCTGCGACCATGACCGTTTCGGACGCAACGCTCATGGATGATCCCGTTGAGCCTGTTATCGTCGTCAAGACTGCCGATGGCACCGAGCTCAAGAAAGGTGTCGATTATTCCGTCGAGCTCGTTGGCAATGATGAGGTTGGTACTGCTACGGTCATTATCCGCGGTATTGGCAATTACACGGGTACGAATGCCCAGTCTTTCAAGGTTATCGACCACGTAATCATGTATCGTCTCTATAATCCCAATAGCGGCGAGCATTTCTACACCGCCAGCCCCAATGAGCGCGAGCAGCTCATCAAGGCGGGCTGGAAGAACGAGAATATTGGCTGGTACGCTCCCCAGAGCTCGAGTGCTCCCGTGTATCGTCTTTATAATCCCAATGCAGGCGAGCATCATTACACCATGAGTGTTGCAGAACGTGATGCACTGGTGCGCGATGGCTGGAACAACGAGGGCATCGGTTGGTATTCCGACACGAACCAGACCGTAAAGGTGCTTCGTCAGTACAATCCCAATGCCTACGCCAACAATCACAACTACACCACGAGTCAATACGAGTTTGATCACAACATCGATCTTGGTTGGCAAGATGAAGGCGTCGGCTGGTACGCTGTCCAGTCAGCCTAGTAAGCTCGCCTGCTGCAGGAAGGCGGCGAGAACAGATTAAGAGAAGGACGCGAACATGATTAAACGAGTGACAGTCCTCCTTTCGGTCACCTTGTTGCTTGCGGGCATTGCCCTTCCATTCGCCTTTGCGCAAGACGCTCTTGCCGAGGTGGTGGAGGGGCCGCTTCGTGCTGACCCTAAAGCCTATGAGCACATTGAAGATGACATGCTCTACGCTCAGTCTCAGGAGCGTTCTTCTGATGGTGTCGTTTTTGCACAGGCGACGGGCACTTCCAATATCGTGAGCCTCAATCTCACCTTGGATCAGATGATTCAAATGTGCATGAAAAACGACAACAGGTATAATCACTCCTATGCTCAATTTCAGGCTGGGCTTGACCCCAATAGTTGCAATCTGACGGTTTTTGCGGATTTGAGGACCTCGTCTGGACTTACGGCTGCTCAAATCGATGCCTTCATAGATTCGGAGGCAAAGGGGCGAGCTGGGAAGTTACATGGTCAGGGCGCTGCGTTCATTGAGGCCGAAGCGACTTATCATGTGAATGCTGCCTACCTTGTCGCTCACGCGATTCTCGAGACGGGGTGGGGAACTTCCACCCTTGCGATGGGACAAAGCCATCAAGGTACTGTCTATTACAATTTCTTTGGCATTGGCGCCTTTGACGGCGTTGCCGAAAGTGCGGGATTGAGTATGGCCGTCAAGGAGGGCTGGACCTCTCCACGAGCGGCCGTTTTAGGTGGGGCGCAGTGGATTGCCAAAAACTACATCTATCGTAGTACGTATGCTCAGCCGACGCTCTACGCGATGAAATGGGATTACGCTCGTGCGAATGCCGAGAGTAGTTGCTGGCATCAATACTGCACTGGCGTGTCCTGGCAAGAGGAGATTGCTCGGATTGTGGACCAGGCCTATGCTCGGGTTGGCGTTGATCCTGCATACAATTATATTATTCCACAGTACCGAGGGTCTTCGGTTCCCGATACCAATGCTCGTGCTCTGTATCGCCTTTACAATCCTAATTCTGGAGAGCATTTTTACACTTCAAACTTTGCCGAGAAGGAAAGGCTTGCGGATATCGGATGGAACTATGAAGGTATTGGCTGGCGCGCTCCCAAATCGAGCGATGCGCCCGTTTACCGGCTATACAATGAAAACGGCGGCGAACATCACTATACCTTGAGTGCGGCAGAGCGTGACAATCTCGTTGCTCATGGATGGAATTACGAGGGTGTTGGCTGGTATTCCGCCGACACCTCGGGAACTCCTCTCTATCGTCAGTACAACCCCAATGCCTTTGCCAACAACCATAACTATACGGCTAGCCGGTTTGAGTTCGACCATAATATTGGGCTTGGCTGGCAAGATGAGGGCGTTGCCTGGTACGGGCTTTAGAAGCTATAAATCATGGGCGAGGGTACGCATAAGACGCTATCGATTCGTGCCAACATGATCTGGAATGCCGCTGGCTCACTCGTCTATATGGCAGCTCAGTGGCTTACTACGATTCTTGTCGTGCGGCTTTCCGCTGGATACGATGCAGCTGGCTTACTTGCCCTGGGTATGGCTGTGTCGAACATCTTCTCGCCCATCGGCTATTACAAGGTGCGTGCCTTCCAGGTGTCAGACCTCGAAGAGGAATTTGCCTTCAGGCAATACCTGGGATTCAGGATCATCACTGTTGGCTTGGCCATCGTCGTCATGTTCGTCTACTGCTTCTTGACCTGTCCGCCAGGTACCTGGATCACGGTCATCCTGTACGGCTTCTTCTCGCTTGGCCCCGTATTCGTGGACGTCTTGCACGGCGAGGAGCAGCGCGAATCGCGCATGGACATCATCGGCATCTCGTTCATCTTACGTGGCATCCTGTTGCTTGCCTCCTTCATCATCGGCATGGCACTCTTCAATTCGCTCAACATCGCCCTCATTCTCATGACGGTGACGACGTATTTGGAAATCGCGTTATTCGATGGCATCGCATTTCTCAAGGTGACGGGCAAACCTCTCAAGCCTGCGTTTGAGTCCTGTGCCATTAAATCGCTGTTCATCCAATGTCTACCGCTCGTCATCGCCTCATTTTTCTGCTGGGCGGTTCCTGCCATCCCCCGGCAGACGCTCAACGATGTCATGGGCGAATGGTTTCTGGGTATCTACTCATCAGTAGCCGCGCCCGTGCTCATCGTGCAGATGTGCGCCCAATATATCTATGCGCCACTTCTGACTCACTTTGCCGCGCTTCTCCAAGCACATGACAAGCGCGGTTTCTTGCGTCTCGTATTGCAAGTTACCCTTGCCATCTTTGCGCTTGCCCTTGCGTTTGGCGTGCTCTTTGCGCTCGCCGGCGAGCCCCTGCTTGTATTGATCTTCGGGCAAAGCATCGCGCCGTACACGTATCTGATCATTCCGCTCGTGCTATGCACGGTCATGACGGCATACGTGTGGTTCTTGGGCGACGTGCTCATCACCATGCGCAAGAACGCGATGAACCTCGCAGGTTATGCCATATCGTTCGTGGCTATTCTTGCGACCATGTACCCCATGATCCATGCCTTCGGAATGAACGGTGCAAGCTTCGCGATCATGATCGCCTATGGCGCGACGATAGTGTTCTTCCTTGCCGTTGTGATTAGGTATGCCGGACACGGACGGCAAGAGTGCGAATCATGATTCGCGATTTGATTCGATGACGAGGTGCTGTCTGTAATCGTTGCGACCGGTTGAGATTACCAGCAGACAAGACCCTTCACGAAGCCCTCCATGCAATAGTGCATGTAGTAGGCCATCAAGTTGCTACCGAACTTCTGCTTCAGACTAGGGTTTTTGTCCATGTATGCCTTCACGTTGAAGTTACGTGATGTTTTCCCGATGCGACTGTCCTCGTGTATGCCATACTCGACAAAGTGCTGAAGAGCCTGCGCATCGGTGACTATGCCATTTGCTCGAAGGTCGGGGTTTTGGTCGAGGTAATACTGGTAATCGAAAACCAGGCCGTAATCGAAGCTGCCGTACCAGCGCGTGTTCGTGTTGGGCCCCATGAGAGCTGTATTGCCCATCCCGTTCAGATTCGCGCTGACCCATTTCAGACGCCAGCTGAGCCACTGTCGGAAAAACTCGACGTTAAGCTTCCATGTTGCAAAGGGTTCGGCTTGAAATCCGAAAGACGTGATGCCGAAGGGAATTTTGTTCATGTGCTGCGATGCGGCAATATCGTCAGCGTAGAAGGCGATGGAGTGCAGCTTGCCCCGAGATCCCACGGCAGACGCGTTGCCAAGCACGACATTCGCGATGAGCCCCTTGAAAGTGCTGGTGTAGATATCCTGTACGTGTCGCTTGACACTGGGGCTCAGTATCGTGGCATGGGTATCGAGGTAATATCCCCAATAGGTGCTTTGGATGGAGTCATGCGCATCGGTACGCGTGCCCATGCCGGCATCGAAATCCCAGACAGGGCCTGACATTATAATTTTGCTGCCCTTGTCCAGATAAAAATAGGTCGAGCTCGTATAGGTGTCGTTGTTCTTGAGGAACTCCTCGAGCAGGTACATCTTGGAAAACGAGTCCAAATCGAAGGCATACTGTCCGTTTGCAAGGGGGTTCCCGTTGGCAAGCTGGTCATGAAAGAGGTTGTCGAGGGCCTGCTGCACTGCTTCGCTGAGGAAGCGAATGGCATTTTGGGATGCGATTTCGGGACTTTTGACCACGAAATGCACAATCCAGCTATCGCCAGGCCATCTTGCCTCGAACCAGCAAAGCTCCTTGGCGTAATAGCCGTTGTCGAGCTCGATGAGGTAACCACCCGAAATGTCAGAAGGATCATTGACGCCGGTGACATATTGAATCTTGTTACCGTAACCATTGGTCGCCTGCGCAGTGGGCAGCTTTTCCAGATCTACACCGGGATTTGCAGCTTCGATTTGCTCTTCCAGGTCATATATGTCAATGCGCCCCGGGTTTATCTCCACCTTTTCTGCGAGCAGGTAGTTGCCACGATATTCGCCATCGTAATACAGGTCGATGGGTCGCACATCGACAGTTGCAAGGCCTAGCTCGGCAGCAAGGTTATAGGCAACCGTGCTGCGCAGTAGGGTCGCATCGGCACTGTTGGCGAGAAGTATCCACTTCTTGGCGGCTCCGGTGTTGCCTACGAGATCAGCCTTGCTGCTCAGAGATATCTGATAGGGCTTTTTAATCCCGTTTTTCCAGGTTGAGTTGCCTCGGCCCTTGATGGTCGAGAGAAGTTTCTTGTTGTTGCCGGGCGTGTCCTTGTCATAAATTACCAGACCGTTCGCGTCGACCATGCGTACGGCAATGCTTGCCTTAGCCGAATGATCCGCGCTTGCCTCCACGTATGCGCGCCCCTGTGAGTCGAGATCGTTGCTGTTGATGTAGATGGTTGAGATGTTTGCCGATTGCATGACGATGAGCGGGAAGGCGGTACCGTTGCTCGTGGCCTTGAAGCTGAGCCTAAGAGCCCCGTTGGCATCACGAGGAGCGCCGAGAGAGAGGAGGTTCAACGGAGAATTGGGGTTCACGGTAACAAACGCGCCAGATCCAGCAAGCATGAGTGCGCTGGCATTGCCCTTTGCCGTATGGGCGTTGAGGTAGATCTTATCGAGTGATGCGTAAGAAGGCAGAAAGAGGTAAGTGTCGCTTCCCTTTGCATATGACACGACGGATTCGGGAGTCGCGTTATCCGCAGCAGTGAAGGCAGCCGTGAGATAGGGGGCTTTCTCAGTCGAAGTGATTACCGTTGACTCAACGGTCTTGGAATCTGAGGCAAGGGCATGCCAGGCAGTGCCCTCTGCTTTCCACCCTGCATTGATGAGGGTCATGTTCTCGAGCGGGCTTGTCGTAAAGTTGTGGGCGCCGGCAATGGCGTTTGGGTTGTACTGGCGCAGGACTGCAACGCCCTCGGATGCGATGGCAGAATACCAGCCAATTCCTTCGTCATTCCAGCCGACGCTTACCAGATGATCGCGCTCGTAAGCAGATAGAGTGTAATGATGATCGCCCGCATTGGGGTTGTAGAGGCGATAGACGGGATAATCGCTCTTCATGGGAGCCATCCATCCTATGCCCTCATACTGCCAGCCGACGCTCACGAGATAATTTCGTTCATGGGCGCTTGCCGTGTAGAAATGCTCGCCGCTGTTTGGGTTGTAGAGGCGATGCATATCCTGCTTTTCGACCTTTACGGTTTGCGTGATGGTCTCGCTATTGCTGATGACGACCTGGTTGCCCGCGACCGTGTCTGGTGCGCTGTCTGTAGGCGTGGTCGCCCCGGCGTCTTCCGAAGAAGATAGGGGAGGGTCGAGGGGGTCTTCCTGCTTGGGGATATCCAGGTCACAAGTGTCAATGGAATCGGCTGCGTTCGATGAAATGCCTGCGTCTTCGCTAGACGCTGCGCACTCCACGATTGGAGCCGTGCCATTGTTGCCATTGGAGCTGTCGTCCAGCGTGCCTGCGTAGGCGGGGACGACGAACAGCAGGCAGGCCGTTGCGAATGAGATCGAAAACAGTTTGAGTTTCACGGGCGCTCCCATGTCCAATTGACCGAAAACTCATTTTATTGCGCGGAAGAGGGGCGATGGCAGTTGTTAGGCAACCATCGTGCGAAAAGCGCATAGGCGTACGGGAGCGGCATTACCCTTTCTGGGTCTCGAGATCCGAAGGAACGATAGCGGCGTTCTCTTCCGCATCGGTGGCATCTGCCATGTTGTCGTGGGGTGCGCCCGTTTTTGGATCGGTATAGCTTATGTATCCAATGCCCTCCTCGAAATGGAAGACGATATTCCGAGCGTTTACGAGTTCGATGTTGCGAACGGCGATTTTGCTGTCTTCTGAGGTGAGAAGCAGCACGTCATAGCTTGATGTCGCCTTTTCTTGCGTGAACGAAAGGTCAACGGTCTCGCCGTTTTCAAATGTGAAGCCATCGAAGCTATTCTCGGCGCCGTAATCAACTTGCGATACCGGCTTGATGCGCACGCCTATGATGTCGTAGCCCGTCTCGTTTTTGACCTGCACCGTCGTGTCGCCGGATCCGATGACGGGCAGCGCGGAATCACTCTTTGCAGTACTCGAAGAGGTGCTTGTCGCTGCGCTCGAACTCGGAGTCGAAGACGCCGAATCCGATGTGGGGTTTTGACCGCATCCGATGAGGGCAAACATAGTCATCATCAGACAGGTGACAATGAGTAATGTCATGTGTGTTCGTTTCATGGTGACCCCGCTCTCTCTTTGTGAAATTCTCGGTTCGGGCTAGAAGCCGTCTTGAGCAGCCTCGAAGAGACCGGCGGCAAGCTCTCGTGCAAGAGCATCCTTTTTGGCTTGGAACTGTTTCATGTCGTATGAGTTATCGATGAAGCATATCTCGAGCAATGTCCCCGGAAGCCCCGTGTTGGCTCCGCTGCACACGGCGAGTGCTGCACTTTTCATGCCGCGGTCGCGAAGCCCAACGCCCTTCACGAGGTGGCGGTGCATGATGGATTGAAGCTCATCGGCTCTTGCCGCGGCATTCCTGCTGTGAATATAGCTTTCCGAACCGGTTCCTCCGCCGCTGCTTGCGTTGAAGTGGATGGAGACGAGGGAGGTGCAGCCACGTGCCTTGGCATCTGCTTGGCGATTCCAGTACTCGACGTTGGAGTCGACATTGGAGTAGACATCGAGGCCGTAAAGCTCCTGAGCATACTTGGCAGTAAGTGTCACGAGCTCGGCTGTGAGCTTTGCCTCTTCGTAACCGCTGCCACATGCGCCCGAGTCGTAAACGCCTTTCGTGGAGCTTCCTATGCCATGTCCGGCATCGAGATAGATTCTGCTTTGTGCAACGGCGGGATTGACCGACGAGACTGCCTACCAGCCGATGCCCTCTGCTTTCCATCCGGCTTCGACGAGCATGTCGTTTTCGCCGCTAGACGTCGTGAAGTTATGGGCGCCCGCCTTGGCGTTGGGATTATATTGCCGCAAAAGGGGGACGCGTTGCGAATCATCGGAATACCAGCCGATGCCCTCATCATTCCATCCGAGTCGAACCAGTTCATATCGTTCGTAAGACGAGAGCGTATAGTGATGGTCACCGGCGTTGGGGTTATAGAGACGATAGACGGGGGAGCTGGACATCGCAGGGGCAATCCAGCCGATGCCCTCGTATTTCCAACCAAGATCAACAAGGTGGACACGCTCCATGACACTACCGGTATAGAAATGCTCTCCCGAGTTGGGATTATAGAGACGATACATGTTGACCGTCTTGATCTCGCTTGTTTCCATTGCGGTTAGCGCTTGCCCACCTGAGGGCTCAGTCTGAGTTATATCGCTGAGTTCATTGTCTTGGGCAGCTATGCTTTGGGGGATGCTTTCAGTGCCATCGGCGAATGCGCCGCTGGCGCGAGTGGCTTGCGTGTCTATGTGCCCGGGTTGCTCGACAGGGCCAATTTGCGGTTCTTGCGGTTCCGCACAAGCTTGCGCATCCTGCGTCATCAAAGTGGCTTCGGTAGGAAGCGGCTGCTCGTCGGCGAAGGCAATGGTGGTGCCCAGCGCGAACGCGCACAAGAAGGCGATAGCGGCAATCCAGTGCAGCGATTTTGCTCTGAGAGATTCCATGTTCTCACCCCTGAAATATGACGTCTTTAGATAGTTTTCAGAGTTGCGACCAAGTTTAACGTACGCGCGTGCCGCCCGGCGTGAAACTAATCTAAAATTCACAAGCTCTGCTCGTGAGCGGCTATACTTATGCAATTCAAAGTCTGCCAAGGCAAAAGGCACTCGTTTCCATCTCGATGCTCGTAGGGAGGTTCAGTGGCATATTCTTCGCATGCCCCTAGCCTTTTCCGTCGAATGAGGCGCGTATGTGGCTGACCTTCTGCATAGCCGTCATTGTCTGCGCGATTTCGTTCTATCTACCCGGATTCTTTCTTTTTGCCGGTTTGGGTGTTGGCCGCCTGAGGGCTTTGCTCATCGCTCCTCTTGCAAGTGTCGCAGGCTATTGTCTGCTCGGCATTGCGTTGCCCAAGCTCGGCGTATTCTGCTCGTGGACGACTGTCTTTCTCCCCATGCTCGTGATCTGCGCCGTCATCTTCGCCATCCGGCTCGCGCGCAATCGCAAATTGTTCTCGCCTGTCGAGCAGCCCGGTGTTCTTGACTGGAAGACGTTTGGCATATATGTCGTTTTCGGACTTTTCATTGGCGTATATATCTATGTGATGCCATTGGGTGCGCCCGATGCCTTCTCGCAGGAGTACGACAACGCCTTTCACATGGAGACGATTCGAGCCTTTGTCGATTCGGGTATATGGTCGGTTCTCGAAGTCTCCAAGTACATGGCTCCCGCTGATCAGGCCATAGCACCGCTGCCGGGGGCTGGATTCTATCCAGCGCTGTGGCATCTCATGTGCGCGCTCATCGTGAGCGTGCTCGATTGCCCGGTCGCTCTTGCCCTCAACGCCGTGAACTTCACGGTGGCAAGCTTCGTATTCCCGACGGGCATGCTGCTCCTGCTCTCGACCATTTTCACGCAGCGAAGGACGATTCGCCTCGGGTCGATTTGCACGCTTGCCTTTTTGGGCTTCCCTTGGCTCATCCTCTACTGGGGGCCCTTATACGCGAATGCATTTGGATTCGCGCTCGTTCCGGTGGTTGCCGCGCTGTTCGTGCGTATCGTCGATGCGCTTGTCGCTCACACGCTCAAAGCGGTGGATGTCTTCGCCTTTCTTCTCGGCACCCTCGTGCTTGTCGTCGCGCAGACGAGTTCCATTTTCTTCTGCATCATCTTCCTCGCGCCCTATTGCGTGTACCGTCTGTGGACGCATGATGGTGCCGTGCATGTTGGCTCGCACGCGTTACCTCAAAAGCCCTGCGCTGTGCTTTTTGCCATCTTCGTCGTTGCCGTGTGGACGGGACTTGTTTTTGCGCCGTTCATGCACTCGCTCGTTTTCAACGGCGAGTGGAGCGCAACACGAACGCCTGGCCAAGGTATATGGGACGTCATAACGATGGCTTTCGGATGGTTCGAACCGCAGTATCCGCTCGTGGCTCTCGTGGCTATCGGCATCATCTTCACGTTGCGTCACCGAGAGTATCTCTGGACTACCTTTGCCTATCTCATCTTTTGCGCGATTTACGTTATCTGTGTTTCCAGCAGCGGCTTTGCCCGACACTTCTTCGCGGGCTTCTGGTATGCGGACTCATATCGCATCGTCGCTTGTCTTGCCCTGGTGGGCATTCCCCTTGCCACGCTTGGTCTTGCGGCTATCGTACGCTTCTTGTGCGTCCGTATCCGGCTAGGCGAAGGGCCGCTTCGCATCTGCATCGGAGCGTTGCTGGCCGTGCTCTGCATCGTGCTCTACCTTCCCACTCTAAACCTCGGAGATTTCAAGGTAGAGACTGCCCTGGGCAAGATTCAGGAGGAGTACTACGGAGCAAATCATAACGAGGTTCCAAGTCATCACATCAAGCTCGATGCTGACGAGGAGGCGTTCCTCGATAAGGTCGCACAGGTTGTCCCCGAAGGGGACCTCGTGCTTAACATGCCTGATGACGGTTCAATCTTTGCCTACGCCACCAATGGATTGCGCACCTACTATCGTGACTATCGTTTCTATGACGGTAGCTGGACTTCAAGAAGCGGTCCGCGTCCATCTGAGACGAGCGAGAGCAAGATCATTCGCAAATATGGCGCATGGGTCGAGACGAACAAGCGGGTGCGCGATGCCATGACGCAGATAGACGCGCGCTATGTGCTCCTGCTCAAACGGGGAAAGGATTTCAGAAATCAACCCAAAGTGCCTTCGTATGATGGCGCATTGTGGACGGGATTGACAGCTATAATGGATGACACGCCCGGCTTCAAGCCGGTTTTGAGTGAAGGCGACATGCGGCTCTACGAGATAGTCGCGCTAGATGATTAGGTACGGGAGTTCAAGAAAGCATGCGCGGAAAACACGACATTGCCTCTAAGTCTGAAAGTAAATCCCTGCACCCGCGCTTCACCATCTCCCGCCTTGAGCGAGTCCGCGATTTCGTCATTGCATGCATCGTCTGCGCCATTCTTGCGGTAGGTATAGACGGCATCTGCTTTCTGGCTCTGGGCGAGACCTCCATCGGCTCATGGTATGACAAGTACTGGATCGGCTTTTTCTTCTGCTGTGCGTTTATCGTTGCAGCGTTTTATATTCTGCGCGACAAGCTGGCGGATGCACCCGAGTATCTATATTTGGTAATAGTGCTGGTAGTTGGGCTTTTCATGGCCTGGTCCTTGTCCGTGTTTATTGTGGGCTGGGATACCGGTATTCACTACAAGGCCGTGCTGGATTTTGCGGATTTGGATAATGAGTTTGACGTCTCTTACTCTGAAATGGCGTTCATCACCACGAATCTCCAGGCCATTGCCGATGATTTTTCATTTGACCTAAAAGGGCTCTATCATCTCGAGTGGTGTCTGAACTATAACGATAACGGGGTTTTCGGAATTATTGCCGAACCTTCGGCTTGGAGCATTCTAAACGGGATCAATTACGCTCCATGTGCCATAGTCATGTTTTTCTGCGAGCTCCTGGGTCTGCCTTTCGTGATGAGGCATTTTCTCGCTGTCGTTCCATGTGTCTTGATCTACGCATTTGTAACCTTCTTTGGCATGAAAAAGCTCAAGAGCGGCAAGATGCTCTATGCTGTCATAGCGCTATTTCCCACTGTTATCTTCCTTGCGGCAAATTATGGATATCAGTATTGGTGCACTTCGTTTTTCCTCTACGGGTTTGCCTCGCTTGCCAGCTTTCTCCAGCAGAAGAAGACCGTGCCTTTCTGGGAAATTGCAAAGATGCTCTTCGCGTTCGTCCTTGCATGCTTGTCGAAAGTTGCCTATGCGCCTCTTATACTCCTCGCGCTCCTTGTGCCTCGATCCTGCTTTTCTTCGAAAAAAGCATGTTATGTCTATCGCGCTTCCATCCTATGCGCAACATTTCTTGTAGTGTTGATTTTCTTGATTCCCATTCTTTCGTCAGGGCTGGGAGAAGGGGATATGCGCGGAGGCAGTCAAATTGATCCGGCAGGCCAGCTCCTCTTTATTCTTTCGAATCCTGTCGATTATCTTGCGCGCCTGTTCGTTTTCATGGCGCCCCCGTTTTGTATTGCAGACGATAATATCGTTTCGGGATATTTGAGCCTTTTGGGGATGCAGGGCTTCATGTGTTCTTACGGGTATCTAAACCCTGCGCCCGATGCGTTCTTCTACATTGTTCTTGCTCTGCTTTTGATTACGACACTGACGGATAAAAACCGAGATATAGCATATGGATACGTTCCCGCTGTTGCATGCATTATAGTTTCTGTCGTTAATATCATGCTGATAGTCACTTATATGTACATGATCTTTAACAATGTCGGAGAGCTGGCTTTCAGGGGCATCCAATCGCGGTATCTACTCCCCTTTGTATTCCCGACGCTAGTGTTTTTGGGTAGCCACAAATGGGGATTGAACGGAAGCAAGGTGCCTTCATCGGTATACAATGCAGTCATCCTCGCTACTATGGCTTTTGTTCTCATGGGTAGTTGGTGGGCATGCTATATCGTTAATTTGTATTAGGGTCTCTTGTCGTAGCTCGTGAACGAGAAAAGGTACAAATTTCAGTGTACTCAAAAGTCCTTCTCATAATTCCCGCATATAACGAAGAGGCAAACATCGCCCGAGTTGTCGGTGCGCTCGAGTCCGATTACCCTCAATATGATTACGTCGTGGTAAACGATGGCTCGAGGGATGACACGGCAAGCGAATGTCGCGATCATGGGTTCCGCTTTCTCGACCTCCCTATTAACTTGGGGCTTGCCGGCGCGTTCCAGGCGGGGCTCAAGTATGCATACAAGCATGATTACGATTGCGCCATCCAATTCGATGCCGATGGTCAGCATCGACCCGAATACGTGAAGGATATGGTCGATGCTCTTGCCGATAACGATATCGTCATTGGCTCGCGCTTTGTGGACGAGCCTAAGCCCAAGAGCATGCGCATGTTCGGGAACAACCTTATCGAGGTGATGATAAGGATCACGACGGGCAAGATCATCAAAGACCCCACTTCGGGTATGCGTGCGTACAACCGTCGTATGATAAAGGAGCTTGCGTTTGGGCCCAATCTCGGTCCCGAACCCGACACGTTGGCCTACCTCATACGCAAGAAGGGCGCGAAGGTTGCCGAAGTGCAGGTTTCGATGGATGAGCGCATAGCTGGCGAGAGTTACCTGAACTTCAGGACCTCGACTTCGTATATGGCACGCATGGCTCTGTCCGTCCTCCTCATCCAATTCTTCAGGTAAGGAGGACGATGTGCTGTTTCTCGCATTGCGCATTATCTTGATAGTCGCTGCTGTTGGGCTCATCATCTTCCTGCTGCACAGCATCAAGAAATCCAAGATGAGCATTGAAGATGCTTTGTTTTGGACGGGTTTTTCCCTCCTTATTTTGCTGATGAGCGTCTTTCCGGAGATTCCCTCGTTTCTCTCGGACACTATCGGCTTTCAGTCTCCGGTCAACTTTGTCTTCCTCTTTTTCATATTCGTCCTGATTATTCGTGACTTTCTTTCGAATAGGCGTATCTCCCAGCTCGAGAACCGCGTCAAGGAGCTGACCCAGCAAATCGCATTGGATCGTCTTGATCACTATCAGCGCAGGCATCTCGACGAGACGAATGAGGAGTAGTGCTCTGGGTTGGGGCAAACGCACACATATGCGATATTCTCCGCGCTTTACGCTCCTCATACGGGTGGAGTCGAAACATTTACGCAGCGCCTTGCCCACCAGCTTTCTATTGAGGGCAATCATGTTTTCGTGGTGACATCTCGGCTTGACGCGAGTGCGCCTGCGCACACTGTGCAAGACGACGGCGTCGAAGTATATCGTCTGCCGTCCAGGCCGCTTTTGGGTGGACGCCTGCCCGTCTCGCGGAAAAACGCGGAGTACGAGCGTATGCTCGATGAGCTTGCCAATCGCGATGTCGAACGCGTGCTCGTGAACGTGCGATTTTACCGTAATTCTCTCGAGGGCGTGCGTTTTGCCAAACGTATCGGTGCTCCCGTAATCGTGCTTGACCATGGCTCGGCTCATCTGACGCTTGGAAACGCGGTAATCGATCGGTTTGTCGAACAGTACGAGCATGCGATTACCGGGCGTGTGAAGAAGCTTGCTCCGGCCTTTGCAGGCATCTCGCGCGCGAGCGTTGATTGGCTGGCGCATTTTGGCATCGAAACGTCGATGATCATTCCCAACGCGATTGATGTCGAGCAGTTCAGAAGCGCTGCGTCAGAACGCGACTTCCGTGCCGAGCTCGACGTGAAGGGCAAGACGCTCGTTGCATTCGTTGGACGTCTTGAACCCGAGAAGGGCGCGCTTGCGTTTGCGCAGGCTGCCCTCATGCTGGGGGATTCGTATGTGCTCGCCCTGGCAGGCGATGGTAGTCAGCGTGCCCAAATAGAGGGATTGGATGCAGATAACGTCATTCTGCTCGGTCAGCTTGGCCAGTCCGATCTTTCGGCGTTACTGCGTGACGCGGATGTCTTTTGCCTGCCCACGCGTTCCGAGGGTTTTTGCACGTCGCTTCTGGAAGCCGCCGCACAGGGCACTGTTCCCGTTATGCCGCATGTAGGCGGAACTGATGAGGTCATGGGATGGGAGCCGACGCGCTTTGGCGTGATGCTCGAAGATAACGAGCCGGGGATCGTCGCGCGTGCAATTGAAGATGCGACAGCGCAAGGCGAAAAGCTTGCTTGTGACCTCGTGGAATACGTCGACGCGCATTGCTCTTGGGATGCAACGGCAGCCGCCTTGGAGAAAAGCTTTTCCTCCTTAGGCTAGCGATGCAATTCAAACATAGCGCTATATCACCACCCGACATTGCCTTTACGCTTGCATGACGTCGGCACCATCACCGAAGTCGAGGATAAGCGGGGCGTGGGTGTAGCGATCCTCTTCGGGCGGCAGCTGCATGTAATCACCGTATTCTGTTTCGAGATATGTATCGCAGTCATGAGGCGCGCGCAAGGTGAGTCCGTCAAATGCAATGTCTTTGGTGGGGAAGAGGGTGCTGGAGTCAAAGGTCCCGTAGTCCGTGTAGACCGCGCTTGTCCATCGTTCGGACGGGTTGCTCGTATCGAACGCGTGGTCCATTTCGCCCTGCAGGCCAGCCGAGTCCCACGTGTGGGCAATGGTGTTGTGAACGATTTTGCAACCTAGCATGACGAGGGGACGTAGCGGGATACTTGCCGGCAGCTTGGGGCGCGAGAAATGCTTGAGGTATGACTTGAGTTGCGCCATGCGCGCCTTACGGCACTGCTCCTGAGCAACATCTGCGTTTGCATCGAGGCGACAAAACGGGAATATGTCCACGAAGATGCCTTGCCCGCAGCCGGCCTCGGCGCAGTTGTCATCGATGAAACGCGTGCCGTCTTTGAACACCTTTACCCATAGTGGCGAGAAGCCTTCGGTGTTCGCGGATGTGTGAAGCGAATATCCATCGGGGAGCAGCGTAGGCGCGAGTTCGCAAAATCGGTCGTAATCGTCCTTGGGCATGCCCAAGTCGACGTCGTCATCCCAGGGGATAAAGCCGCCATGGCGTATGGCTCCCAGCAACGTGCCGCCGTCGATGAAGTAGTCGATACCGTTTTCGCGGCACAGCTTGTCGATGACAGCCAGGATTTCACGCTCGGTTTCCTGGAGGCGGTTGAGGGCGTCTGCGGGATAAGGTGATGTGCTCATGGAAATCCGTTTCTCGCTATGGCGACGAGCGCGCAAAGCCGGGAGCCTTGGCCTCTTCTGTTATCATCTGTGCGCAAAACATAACGCAGACAAAGTATAGGTGAAACGTCAGCGCCTTATCAAAAGACATGGAAGTGAGCGTATGGAATTCGGGACAATTACACGCGGTAGCGGAAAGATTTACATACTGCTTTTAGCGGACTGCCCGGACGGCGGCAGGATTGTTGCCGAGTCTGCCGTGCAGGGCGCAGGTGCCGTTCCTGCGATTGTGTGTGAGAAAGATGCGACACAGGGAGAATATGTCCTCATTTTGCCACTTCTTCGTGCTGACCAAGTTGTTACCGTTCAAGCTTTGAATAGCGGAGGAGAAGTCGTAGACGAAGTATCGCGCAAGGTGCGTCATCTGACGAGTGCGCTAACGGCAAAGTACAACACGCTGAACAAGACGCCTGGCGTCAATGAGATAAGAAACTTCGATCGAGTTCCTCGTCGGGAGGTGTCCTATATTGTCCCTAATCATATCTGCCACATTGGATACGAGCCCGATAAGAGCGATTTGGTAAATATCACTATTAATACGTACTGCAACGATGCAAGTACGTATGACACCTCGTTCTCTGTCGATGTACTCGACAGCCGGGGCAATGTCATGCCGACGAAAAACCATTCGATATTGAGCGATAGAATCCACAATCCCATTCCCGATTCCGATTTCGCTCGACGCACTATCCAGACCTCATTTCGCATAGAACATGGCCACGAGGCCTTTTTTGTCTGGGTGCGTTTTCATGACGACAAACTTCCCCCGGCGATGCTGGGTATGGATAAGCAATGGACCAGAAAGCTCCGAGAGCGATATGAAAAGAAATTCATGGAAACCGGGCAGGGGCCTGATTACGAAGAGTGGTTTTACAATTGCCAAAAGAAATCACCTGAAGAAATTGAAGCCCAGCGCAAGGTGCGATTTGATTTAGAACCTCTGTTCTCGATTATCGTTCCCCTGTACAAGACGCCTCTCGATTTCTTCAATGAGATGGCCGACTCGGTACTTGGGCAAAGCTATGCTCGCTTCGAGCTCATTCTAGTGAATTCCACGCCAGAGGATGAGGTGCTTAGCGCCGCTGTTGCCGCTCTTGCGCAAGCTGACAATCGTGTCCGGGTGGTTACGCTTGACAAAAACTATGGCATTGCAGGCAACACCAATGAGGGCATCGCGGTGGCAAAAGGCGATTTTCTCTGCTTCTTCGATCATGACGACATTCTTGAGCCCGGCATACTTTTCGAGTATGTCGATGCAATTAACCGGTATCCGGAGACCGATCTTCTCTATTGCGATGAGGACAAGATTACCGATGGGCATCTCTTTGATGGGTTTATCAAGTCCGATTTTAGTTGGGAGCTTCTGACGACGTGCAATTATGTGTGTCACTTGCTTACCGTGCGCAAGTCCATCGTTGATACGGTTGAGCTTTCTGGCGACGAAGTGTCAGGTGCCCAAGACTGGGATATGACCATGAAAGTGGCGGAAAAGGCGCGCAATATTTTTCACGTACGCAAGGTGCTCTATCATTGGCGGGCACATGAACATTCCGCTGCGAGTAATTCAAATGCTAAACCGTATACACACCTAGCGGGGGAAATCGCGGTTCAAAATCATTTTGAACGCATTGGTATTCCCGTGCGCATTCATGATGGATACTGCGGCAACATGCATCGCATTGAGTATGTTTTGCCCGAGCGGGAGTCGCGGGTTTCCATCATCGTTCCCAACAAAGATCATGCCTCTATGCTCAAGAGCTGTCTTGATTCCATCTGGGAGAAAACGACGTATAAAAACTATGAGATTGTTATTGTCGAGAACAATAGTGTAGAAAATGAGACCTTTTTGCTGTATGACCAGATTCAATCCGAGCATGAAAATGTGCGTATTGTGCATTACGAGGGGCCATTCAATTACTCCGCTATATGTAATTATGGCGTAGGGCATGCTACGGGCGAATACTTCTTGTTTCTCAATAATGACATGGAAGTCATTACGCCCAACTGGGTTGAGTTGTTGCTAGGTCCCTTGCAGCGCGATGAGGTCGCTGTTGTGGGGGCACGCCTATTGTATGCTGATGGCACGATACAGCACGACGGCATTGTTATCCCGTGCTCTGATCCCAAGCATGTAGCCGCTACGGCTCCGGGTAGTCTTGTGCTTTATTTTGGCATGATTCATAACGCCCGTGATGTGCTTGCAGTTACGGGGGCCTGTCTAATGGTAAGTCGTGTCGATTTCGAGTCGGTGCATGGCTTCGACGAAGCCTTTGCCGTTGCCTACAACGATGTGGACTTTTGCCTGCGCTTAAGGGAGAAAAGTAAACGTGTGGTAATTGATCCCAATATCAAGCTCTATCACTTCGAGTCGGTTTCGCGTGGTCTTGACGAAGATGGGGATACGAGAACACATTGGGCAAAGGAACTTTCTATGTTCCAAGGACGGTGGCCCCGCTATGTCGGTGAAGGAGATCCATTTTACGGAATTAATATCGAGCGGGCGAATGCTTACTATGCGCTAAATTGGCACGCGCGTGCGTGAGGTGGATAGGAAAGGATGCGAGATAATTCTATTTTGCACGGAGCGGAAAGCCGGATAGTATCTCAGTCAGTGACTACGATGATTGAGTGACTAGGATACTGCAAGTGCGATGAGGAAGATGCGTCGTTTTTGCAAGTGTGCTCTGCTGTTTTATGTCACCTTGCTCCAACAGGCCGATTTGACGGCGATATACCGCTTGTGAAGAGTTTGTTGGGTTTATTATGAAGCCGTGTTGTTGTGGCGATGTTTTGCGTTCGTGCTACGGGAAGTGATTGGCAATGGCAAAGTCTAAAGCTCTGGATTATTTTCATTATGCGTGTATTTCAATTGCTCTTTTTCTTGGACTACTAGCCACTCTTCCTGCTGTTGCATTTGCGGCAGAGCCGATTACTGAACCGCAGATAGACGCTCTTGCTTCTGCCCTCGTCGCTACGAGCGATTTTGATACGGTCTCAGATTCTACAAGGGGCAACGTTAAAACTTGCGAAATCGAAAAAACAGATTCCGCCATGAATGACGATGGCGAGCGGGAAAACGATACGCTTGGCAATAACGCAGCTGCTGATGATTCGGCGTTTTCCGATAACGCTCCCGTCAAGGTGCTCTCGCAAGAGAACGGGAGCGAGGAAAAGGACAGCACCTCAGATGGAAATGCTCAGAAGCTGAATCTCAAATCACGGGCGAATTCCAATAGAACCGACTCCAAGTACGAGGATACGCATACGAATATGTATCGTCTCTACAATCCCAATAGTGGTGAGCACTTCTATACAGCTAGCCTCTATGAGGCGACGAGTGTCGCTGCGGCTGGCTGGCGATGGGAGGGTATTGGCTGGGTCGCGCCGCTCAAGGGCAGTCCCGTGTACCGTCTCTATAATCCAAATGCTGGCGACCATCATTACACGATGAGCGCATACGAACGCAACTATCTAATTCGTGTCGGTTGGAGAAACGAAGGAATCGGGTGGTATTCCGACGGTAAAGACCAGTCCATTATCTATCGACAATATAACCCAAATGCTCGTGCCGGGGCACATAACTTCACTGCGTCGAAAGCCGAGAATGATCATCTCGGCTCTGTTGGCTGGAGACGTGAAGGTGCTGCCTGGTATGCAACTAACGGTCCAACGCTGAGCATTCAGGGGCGATGGCTTATCACAAATGCTTGGGGCACTCTCGAACGATATTGGCTCGCTTCGGATGGCAATCTTGCCAAGAACCGTTTAATCGATCCCAAGGAGGGCTCCGGGTATGCTGCGTATGCTACAGGCAGTGGTGCTGTAGTACGTGGGGTCAAAGACTTGGGTAACGGCTATACGGTTATTGCTGACAACAACGGCAAGCTAGCGTCGACGTCCAACGGGAAAGATGGATGGCTTGTTACCAAGGCGTATGCCGGTAGCATGCAGCGGTATTACTATGTGGCTGTCAAGAAGGCGTTTCGCACGGGCTTTTTTACGGTTGACAAGGCGCAGTATTATGGCATTGCCAAACAGGGTTATGTCTTACGTGGTAAAACCACATATAAGAACAGTGTTTTGCTTGCAGATAATAACGGGGTGCTTGCTACAGGTACGGGCTGGCTTGTCACCAGCAAGTACGACGGAGGTATGCAACGTTACTGGCTCGTCAAGGTGTCTGGTGACTATTCGGGTGCCAAGACCGGCCTGTTTACTGTGGAGAAATCTAAGTATTACGGCTTGCCCCAGCAGGGCTATGTTGCTCGCAATCAGTACGTGAACAGTGGACGCTGGTATAAAGCTAACAACGATGGCGCGCTGACTGAGAGTGCTGCTCCTGAGGAAGCCGACATGCTTCTGCGCGCGCAAGCGCTTTCAAGTCGTACCGGCTATCTGCTTCTCGTTGACACCGGTAAATGTCGCGTGGGAATTTTCAAGGGGAGCAAAGGCAATTGGGTCACCGACCGCTTCGAGGCGTGCGTGTGCGGTGCCCCGGGTTCTCCCACAATCACAGGTACATATTCACTGGGCTACCATCTGCCAGTGCTACCCGATTGGTCCAATGCCCTGTATTGCACCAATATCTCGGGTGGCTACTTCTTCCATAGCGTTTTGAGCTCTACGAGCGAGCTCGGCCAGCATCTCTCTCATGGCTGCGTGCGCGTGAATTGGCCAACGGCTCAGTATATCCAGTCGCTTCCCTATGGGTCGACAGTGAACTTGTACTAGACGACAACCTGCACGAAAAATGCTTGCGGGCATCTCCCCCATCGGGAGAGGCCCCCCAGTTGGGGAG
>OGQA01000154.1_pt1 | contig 38712 bp, 35 predicted proteins | sample 1553011 | NCBI WGS metagenome assembly OGQA01 (sample SAMEA2580256, study PRJEB22360) | human gut metagenome | biome: human gut; feature: human-associated habitat; material: faeces | place: Denmark | collected 2008/2010 | reverse complement strand
CACTTTAAGAATAGTCTTGGGCCAGTCAGCATGTACCTGAATTTTTCTGGCGTCTGACTCTGCCGTCTATGGCATTCCCCCGTACGCTTGACATGGCTGCTTTTTTGCCACACCTCTAAGGCATGCACGCCAAATCCTCTTTTTTCCGCAGCCGCGATGGACGCCCCCAGCGTCGTTCCAATCAGCTTGCCCTCAGATCGCCCCAAAATAGTCATTCCTCCCCTGCTCCACGGAACAATAGCTCTTCTCTATCTGGGCTAGAGGAAGATCTGCAGGACGGGACCCGGCTCAACAAGTTCATCGCAGCTTCCGGCTATTGCTCTCGCCGCAAGGCCGATGAGCTTATTTTTGCCGGAGCTGTCCAGGTCAACGGGGTGGTGGAACGTTCTCCCGGCAGGCGCATCCTTCCTGCTGACCTCATCCAGGTCGAAGGTCAGCAACTGGCGGCTCTGCCCGTCTCTTTTTCCTATATCATGCTGCACAAGCCCATCCAGGTCATGTGTACGGCACACGATCCGCAGGGGCGTCCTACAGTTTTGGATTGTCTGACAGCGGAGATGCGGCGAAATAGAGTCTATCCAGTTGGAAGGCTTGACTATTTTTCTGAGGGGCTATTGCTGCTGACCAATGATGGCGAGCTGGCACAGCGCCTGATGCATCCCCGGCATCATCAGCCAAAGACCTACGATGTCCTTGTGCGGGGAACTGTCCCGGCTGCCGCGCTGGCAACCATGCGCCGTGGCATGACATTGGCAGAGGGAGAGCATTTGCGCCCAGTCGAAGTGGAAAGCCGCTTGCAGGCCAATGGGCATACGCGGTTGCGGATGGTACTGCATCAGGGGGTCAACCGCCAGATCCGCCGCATGTGCCGGGATCTTGGCTTGACCATCCTGCGCCTGAAGCGCATCCGTCTCGGCCCCCTTGGCCTTGGCGATCTTCCTGTGGGAGAGTGCCGTTTTTTGTCAGCCGCAGAGACCGCTGCCCTGCTCCAGGCTGCGGAGATCCGGCGCTCATAAGGGGATTTGACCTGGAGAGTGTGCTGGCCTGATATCAGCAGCTTAAGGAAAACTTTATATGGTGAGTGAGCACAGGGACGTTCTGTCCCGGATGGCAGATACCCAATAGCCCACGCACATGGGATGAAGTATGAAAAAGGACGCCTGACGGCGTCCTTTTTTTATGGTTCAAATTTGCTTATTTGCTCAGGCCAGCAAGCGCTGCAGCAAGGCCTGGGCTTCTTCATGCAGGGCATGCAAATGCTGCTCTCCAAGGAAGCTTTCCGCATAGACCTTGCAGATAGCCTCCGTCCCGGAAGGCCGGATGGCGAACCAGCCGTTCCGGCCGCAAACCTTGACCCCGCCAATGGCAGCTCCGTTCCCCGGGGCTGTCGTCAGGATCTCAGTGACCGGGGATCCCGCTACTGTCCGCATCTGGACATCCTCTGCCTTCAATGATTTGAGGCAGTCCCGCACGTGATCGTCGGCCGGAGCATCCTGGCGTTGGTACAGCGGAGCGCCGAACTGTTCCGTCAGGCTGCGATAGATCTCGTCCGGCCCGCGCTCTTCGCGTGCGGCCATTTCCGCTGCCAGCAGGCAGAGCAAGGGACCATCCTTGTCGGTGCTCCAGGGGCTGCCGTCAAAGCAGAGGAAGGAGGCGCCGGCACTTTCCTCACAGCCCATGCCGCAGCTGCCGTCTGTCAGATAGGGCACGAACCACTTGAAACCGGCCGGGACTTCGATGACCTTGCGTCCCAGCTCCTGGCCTACCCTGTCCAGCATGGCGCTGGTCACCAGAGTCTTACCGATTCCGGCATCGGCCTGCCACTGGAAGCGGCTGCGGAATAGATGCCAGGCAACGGTGGCCAGATAATGGTTGGGATTCATCAAACCGCTTTTGGCCACGATGCCGTGACGATCCGAGTCCGGATCACAGGCAAAGGCCAGGTCGAAGCGGTCGCGCATATCGAGCAGGCCACTCATGACATACGGCGAAGAGCAGTCCATCCTGATCTTGCCGTCCTTGTCACAGGGAACAAAACGGAATGTGGGGTCGATGACTTTGTTGACCACGGTCAGGCGCAGTTTGTAGCGCTCGGCTATGGGCTCCCATAGGGAAAGGCTGGCTCCCCCCAGAGGATCGACCCCCAGGGAAATACCGGAAGCCGCGATGCTGTCCATATCCAGGATGCGCGGCAGGTCTTCCACATAGCGGGCGGTAAAATCATAGCCCTGCACCAGCGAAGACCGTCGGGCACTGCTGTACGGCAGGCGATGGACGTCACAATTGAGGTGATCAAGATAGATATTGGCCTGCTTTTCGATCCAGGCGGTTACCGCTGTTTCGGCCGGGCCGCCATGCGGCGGATTGTATTTGAAACCACCGTCAGCCGGAGGGTTGTGAGACGGCGTGATGATGATGCCGTCAGCCAGAGCCTGAGCGCCGTGCTCGCTGTTCCAGCACAGGATGGCATGGGAGACCGCAGGGGTCGCTGTGGCGGAACCGTCGTGGGAGATGCGGACCTGCACATCATTGGCCGTCAGGACTTCAAGCGCACTGCGAAAGGCCGGTTCCGACAGGGCATGCGTATCTCCGCCCATGAACAGCGGACCGGTGATGCCGTGTTGTTTGCGGTAATCACAGACGGCCTGGGTGATGGCGTGGATGTGGCGTTCGTTGAAGGTCTGCTTCAACGAAGAACCACGATGCCCGGACGTTCCAAAAGACACACGTTGTGCGGCCTGATGCGGGTCAGGCGATTCCGTATAGTAGGCACTGACGAGCGCGGGGATATTCTCCAGAGTCTCGGGCGCCGGCAGTTTGCCGGCATGGGGATGTACTGCCATGATGTATCCTCCTGCCCCTTTCTATCGTTTACCCTGTCGGCCCGCAAGCCCCGGGCAAAAAAAGAGGGGGGCTTGAAGCCCCCCTCTCTCGATTGCATATCCGGATTATTTTCCGCTGCTGACAGGAACCGCGCGGAAGATGTTCTCACCACGACGGTTGATCTGCAGCATGACGGCGCCTCGCTTGCTGCCCTCGCCTGCCACGATCTTTGACAGGTCTTCGGGCGAAGACACCGCCTGACGGTTGGCCTTGACGATGACATCACCGGGGCGAACACCGGCTTCGGCAGCAGGCTTGCTGGGATCCACATCCAGGACCAGCAGGCCACCCTTGCCTTCCAACTTCAGTTCGCGGCGTTCCTCATCCTTGATGGGACGCACCGTCAGGCCGAGCTGGCCCTGATTCTGCTGCTTCTGGCCGGCTTCGGAAGGCTTGCCGCTGTTGACGCCGGTCTGGCGATCGCCCAGCGTCACATCCATGGTCACGGCCTTACCGTTGCGCCACACGTCCAGGGTCACCGAAGTGCCGGGCTTGTGGGCCGCAATGGCTCGCAGCAGGGCCGAGGCGTCTTCCACGCTCTTGCCGTTGACCTTGGTGATGACGTCACCGGCTTCGATGCCGGCCTTGGCCGCCGGTTCATCGTCCAGGACACTGGCCACCAGGGCACCGGAAGGATGTTCCATGCCAAGGGCCTTGGCCGTATTTTCATCCACATCCTGGATGGTCACACCGATCCAGCCGCGGCTGACCTTTTTGCCGCTCTTGATCTGCTCCACGATGCCAGCCGCCATGTTGCTGGGGATGGCAAAGCCGATCCCCTGCCCGCTGGCGATGATGGCCGTGTTGATGCCGATGACCTCACCCTTCATGTTCAGCAGCGGACCACCGCTGTTGCCGGGGTTGATGGAGGCATCCGTCTGCAGGAAGTTGTCAAACGGACCGGCATGGATATTACGGTTTTTGGCCGAAAGGATGCCGGCCGTGACCGTGTGGTCCAGAGCAAAAGGATTGCCGATGGCCAGCAGCCATTCCCCTACCAGCAGGGCGTCGGAATCACCGAACTTGAGGAAAGGCAGATCCTTTTTGGCCTCGACCTTGAGCAGAGCCAGGTCAGTATCTTCGTCCGTCCCCACGACCGTGGCCGTCAGAGGGGCAGTCTTGCCATTGCTTTCGTCCAGCGTCACCTGGATGCTGTCGCCATCGGCCACCACGTGATAGTTGGTCACGATGTAGCCGTCAGGCGAGATGATGAAACCGGAACCACGCGACATCTGTTTTTGCGGAGGACGCTTTCCGCGCGCATTGGGACCGCCGAAGAATTCGAAGAAGCGGTCCGCTCCCGGCGGCATGCCACGGAACATCTCGCCGAAGAATTCCTCAGGACCGGCCGCAGCCGGGGAGGTCCGCTCCGCACTGATGTTGACGACAGCCGGGCCGCATTTGGCAGCCAGTTCACTGAACTCAGGAAGGCTGGCCGCCTGGGCGAATTGCGCTGCCGTGAACAGGACAAGAGTCAGCACGGCAGGGAGAAAGTGTTTAATCCTCATACAGGGCACACTCCTTAGCGTTTGTTTTGCAGAGCCTTCTGCAAAGCCTGTGCCATGATGCTCATACCGGCATCCTTGGGAGCGGAACTGGTGTGCTGTTTCCAGGATTTGTCTTCGGCGGCGGAAGCTTCTTCCATGCCTTCGGGGGCCAGGCTGATACGGCGGGCAGTGGTATCCACGGACTGCACGACCAGGGTCACGCTGTCGCCCTTGTCCAGCTTGGAGAATTCACCGCTGTTCTTGGCGTTCTTGATGACGCCGGCGGGCAGCAGACCGGTGATGCCGGGAGCCAGGCTCACAAACAGGCCGAACTGGCTGCGGCTTTCCACCGTACCGGTCACCACGGTACCGGCAGCGAAACGCTGGTCGGCATCCTGCCAGGGATCGCCTTCGGCGTCACGCAGGCTCAGGGAGATACGGCGGCTTTCCACATTGATCTCCTTGATCTTGACGGAGATCACGTCGCCCACGTTCACCACGTCCTCGGCCTTGTTCACTCGCTTGGTCCAGGACATTTCGGAAAGGTGCACCAGGCCTTCCACGCCGGGCAGCAGTTCCACGAAGGCACCGAAGGGAGCGATGCGCACGACCTTGCCTTCCACCACGGTACCGGCGGCCAGACGGTCAGCGGCCTGCAGCCAGGGATCGCCTTCAGCCTTCTTGCGGGACAGGGAGATGCGGGTGCGGCCCTTGTCGTCCTTGCTGACGGACAGCAGCTTGGCGCGCACCATGTCGCCCACGGCCACAGCTTCGTCAGCGCTGTTCACGCGGGACCAGGAGAGTTCGGAAAGATGGATCATGCCTTCCACACCGGGGGCCAGTTCCATGAAGGCACCAAAGGAGGCCAGACGGGTGATGCGGCCTTCCACGGTATCGCCCACATTGAGGGAAGCCAGGACCTTTTCCAGGTTTTCCTGACGTTCGCGATCCAGCAGGGCACGGCGGGAAACCACGATGTTGCGGCCGCGGTTTTCCACACGGATGATGAGGAACTGCATGGTGCGGCCCACCAGAGCTTCGGCGTCAGCCACGCTCACGCTGTCCATCTGGCTGCCGGGACAGAAGGCATTCTTGCCCATCACGCTGACAGTGTAACCGCCCTTGCAGGTACCGGTCACGCGGCCATCCACGGGCACACCGGCGTCGCGGGCGTCTTCCAGGGCGGCCATACCGGCGCCACTCATGGAGCGGGACAGACGGATCTCACCAGCGGAGGTACCCACAACATAGACTTCGATGCTGTCACCGGGGGCAACGCTTTCGTTGCCTTCGGCATCGAGGATGTCCTTGCGGTCCATGATACCATCCAGCTTGATGCCCACATCCACAAAGACAGAGTCACCGGTGATGGTGATGATGGTGCCCGTCACTTTCTGACCAGGCTGCAGGCGCACAGTGCCGGCTTCCTGGGCCGCGAACATGGCGGCGAAGTCTTCGCTGCCTTCTTCGAAGGTGGACAGATTTTTTTCGTCAGTCATGGTATATTTGCTCCTTAAACAAATAATTTCCTGTGAAGTCCCCTTGTATAGCGCATTCACCGCCAGAAAACAACAAAGATGCTGGCAGCAATTCCGGCACAGGATATGGCTAATTTTTGGACAGGTGGACAATTTTTGGACGATGCTCTCTGACAGGATGGCAGAGAAAACAATTCTTGCAAAAAGTTAATGTAGAACTTTAAGAAAAAGGGATTTAAAAGGGCAGGCCGACCGTATATGTCCGGTATCCATATCGCACGCGCTGTAGGAATCAAATTTTTCGGAACCATTCTCAAAAACACATAGCTCAAATTTTGATTTTAAGCCCTTAAAAATTTTTTTTCGACCAAATAATCATAAACTCCAGAAAACGGCTTAAAATCGATTTTAGGCCGTTTTCTGGAGTTTCGTCATTTTTATTGCTATAAGCAAGAGCGATTATCAATTATCAAGATCTGTTTTGCTTCGGCACCCGGGACCAAGGATGCGGCTTCTGCCCCCTCCGATGGGAAGGACTTCTATCTGAGTGGGGACCCGCTCCTTCAATCCCTGCACATGGGAAATGATACCGATGAGTTTCCCTCGCTGCTGCAGGCTGGCCAGGGTACTCAGTGCCGTATCCAGGGCATCCTCATCCAGCGTGCCGAAACCTTCATCAAGGAACAGTGAATCGACCCGGGTAGTACGGCTGGCCATCTGGGAGAGCCCCAGGGCTAGGGCCAGGCTGACAAGGAAGCTTTCTCCACCGGAAAGATTCTTGGTACTGCGCAGCTCCCCGGCCTGGTAATTGTCGCGAATATTGAGCTCCAGCGTCCCGTTGCCCACTTCCAGCAAATAACGGTCAGTCATTTTGACCAGTTGGCGGTTGGCATGGGCGACCATCAACTCAAGATTCATCTGCTGGACGATGTTCCGGAATTTTTTCCCGTCAGCGGAACCTATCAGCTCCTGCAACGCGGACCACTGTTCGAACACACGTTCCTGCTGCTCGATGCGCTCCACGAGTACGTGCTGCTCCTGCCGCAAACGCTCATTGTCCGCCAGTCGTTGCAGGCAGGAGCCCTGTTCCTGCTGCAACGCTGCCTGATGCTGCTCCAGTACTGCCAGCTCCTGCCCCAGCTCTTCCCTGTTCTTTGTCGTCAGGGCCTTCGCGGTCTCGGTGCCCAGATGTTCCTTGGCCGCCCTGCCCCGCCCTGCCAGTTCCATGCGGGCTGCGTGCAGTTCCTGTGACAGACGCTCCAGGCTTTCCCGTTCCTCTGCGGGCAGGCAGGCTTGCAAAAAGCTCCGCTCATCGGCGAAGGCTTCTTGCTCCAAGCCCTGTGCAAAGGCCTGCCCGGCATGCACGCTCTGTTCGGCTATGCTGGCCAGCAAGGCATCTTTTTCTCTGATGGCGGATTCCGTCATGGTGACGACATCCGACATCCTGCTGACTGCGGCGGTCTGATCGGCAAGCCGCTGTTCATCCCGTGACACGGCCTGGGCCAGATCGGCTTCGACTTCCTGGACATCTTTTTCAGCAAACAGCGCCAGACGCTGCTCGTGCAGCTTTTTCCACTGCCCTTCCCTCTCACGGGCTTCCCGTTGCTGTGACTCCAGATGAGCCTGTTGTGATTTTACTTCCTGATCATGCTGGCCTGCCGACAGCTCGAGCTCCTGCCGCGAAGCGGTCAGGCGCGTCATCTCTGCCGTCCGGCGTTCCCATTCCGCACGGCGGGCCTTCAAGACAGACAAGATGGACAAGAGTTCGGTATCGGTTGTGCCGAGACCGTAGGCAGCCAGCATCGTATCAAGCGCCTGTTTCCCCTGCTCTCCCTCTTGTCGCAATTGCCCGGCTTCCTGCCGTACTCGCTGCTGTTCGGCAGTGGCCATGTCCAGCTCATGCTTGAGCCGTTCGACGGCCTGATCCAGCATCGCCTTTTGTTCCTGCAGGCGGGGAAGATTGCTTTCCAGCATCTGGCAGGCCTTCTCGAGCTTGTCTGCTGTGGAGATCCGCTGATAGAGCTCCCGAAGGAATTCGTCCATCCTGCCCTGCTGTTCCCGCACGAACGTGACGGCATTTTCCGGAGATTCCCGCAGCAGGGAAGGCAACCCGGCCTTCTCTGTCAGCTGGGCAAGATCATTCTGCGTTTCCTGGAGTTTGTCCTGAAGCGACCGGGCATTCTCCATTCCAACGAGCAGACTTTGCTCCAGGCCCGTCAGACGTTCCCGCAAGGCGGCACACTGCTGATCCGTCACCGTGAAGCGCCGGCGAACATCTTCCACCTGTTGCCAGTTGTCGGAAGCCGGCAGGCCCTGCAGGAGGTAGGGGTGTTCCAGAGAGCCGCACAGCGGGCAGGCATGTCCTTCCTCAAGAGAAGCACGATGCTGTTCCAGGCTGGCGATACGCAGGGCCAACATACGTTCACGTTCCAGGCTCGCCAGCGAGATCTCCAATGCATCCCGCAAAGCTTGCTGCTGTTCCAGAAGAGCCTTGCTTTGCTGGTGCTGTTCCTGCCACTGCTGCAACTTCTGCCGCCAGCGCCGCACCTCGGTATGGTACAGGAAAACATCTTTCAGAGATTTTTCAACAGCTTGTAACAGCAGGATCTTTTTCTGGATACCGTTGTATTCCTCTTGCCACTGGAGCAGGGAACGGCCCTCCAGAAGCTTTCTTTTTTCTTCAAGCAATTGCTGCCGCCGGCTCTCTAGCTGCGCCAGTTCGGCAGCGGCGACTTCCTGACGACGGAGACGTTCCGACAGCCGGGCTTTTCCATTCTCCAGCTGCTGGCTGATCTGTTGCAGGGCCATATTCCGTTGCTGCTGCTTCTGCTCAAGGTCATGCACCCGCTGGATACCGGCCTCGATGCCGCTCAGCTGCTCTACCAGTCCGGCATCTGCCGCATGGCTCCCCAGCCAGTTCTCCACGGCGGCCTGCTCCCGGAGGAGGTCGTCGAGAGCCTGCCGCCGACTGTCGCGACGGGCCTTCAAGGAGGCAAGGGCCTGCTCCTGCTGGCGCACTTCCAGCAGGACGCGGCGCACTTCCTTTTCCGAGCTTTCCAGCTGGATGTCGAGGGCCCGGACCTGATGCAGCAACGGCGTCTGGCGGGTCTGCTCCGCTTTGGCCTGTTCAAGCTGACGGGCGTACTCCTCCTGCTTGTGCCGGGCTTCCTGCAATTTTGCCTGCAAACGGGGCAGCTCCGTAGCGTGGTTCTGCCGCTGCTCTGTCAGCAGACTTTGCTGGTGGCGCAACTGCAGCAAGGCAGAATAGCTGCCTTCCAGCCGGGCAGCCCGCTGGGCCTGCTCCAGCTGCAAAGCCTGCGGACGGAATGCCTGTTCCCGGAGGGACAATTTTTCTTCTTCCGCTTCTACCTGGGCCAGCTGGCTCCGGGCCGTATCGAGCCCCTGCAACCACTGCAAAGCTTGCTGCAGCTGCTGCGCCTGGCTCCTGGACTGACGGCCCTGCTCTTCCAGCCGGGACAGCTGCTGCCGCAGGGCCTGCTCTTCGTCCGCAGGCAGCAGGGGCTTGCCGGCCAGTTCCTTGCGCATGTCCTCCAGCAGGAGCTTTTCCTGCCGGTGCCGTTCATGCACCAGCATGGAGATACGGCTATATTTTTCCGTGCCGGTGATGCTTTCAAGGATGGGCGCCCGGCTGTCGGCCGAAGCATCCAGAAAGGCCGAAAAACCGCCCTGCGCCAGCATCATGGAACGGGTGAAACGGTCGAAGTCCAGGCCGGTGATCTCGGTGACCACTCTGGCCATATCCCTTTTCTGGGCACAGATGATCTGGCCGCTGTCCGCATCCGCGATCTCGTGCCGTGCCGCCTGGAGCCTGCCTTCCGGGGATTTTCTGGCCCGCCGCTGGCTCCAGTGGCAACGGTAACGACGCCCGGAGGCGATTTGGAAGACCACCTCCGCCATGCATTCCCCGGTCTGGCGGGACATGATCTCGTTCTCGCTGTCGCTCAGGGTCTTGAGCCGCGGCGTCCGCCCGTACAGGGCCAGACAGATGGCGTCCAGGATGGTCGTTTTGCCGGCACCCGTGGGGCCGGTGATGGCAAAGATACCGGCGGATACGAAAGCCGGCCTGGTGAGGTCTATCTCCCAGATGCCGGTCAGGGAATTGAGGTTCTGGAAACGTATGTTCTGGATACGCATGGCGGCCCCTATTCGGCGTTACTGTCGGTTTCGTGCATGGCGGTGAGGATCTCGCCGTACAGGCGCATGAGCAAGTCGGCCTGGGCGCCTTCTATCTTCCGGGCTGCAAGGCAGCGCGAAAAAACTTCCGTCTCGCTCAGCTCTTCAAGGTTCCTGCCCGTATCGTCCAGGCTTGGCTGGCTGTCCAGCAGACGTGCATTGCGGATCTTCAGGACGCGCAGCCCGCTCCCGGCCACAGCCGTCTCTACCTGCTGGCGCAGGCTGCCCTCGAGATCATCGCCGGTATAGACAACTTCCAGCCAGGCGGAACTGTCGCTGTCCCGCAGTGTTGCCAGGCGGCCGAGTATCTCGCACATGGAGCCGCTCACGCGCTCCAGCTTCTGAAATTCCGGCACAGGCAGCAGCTCCACACGGGCCGAGCGCCCGGTAAAATCTACCAGGCAGACGCTTTTGGGCTGCGAGGCCTCACCAAAGCCCATGGGCAGGGGCGAGCCGCTGTAGCGCATATGCTCCATGCCTCCTACCCGCTGCGGCACATGCAGATGGCCCAGAGCCAGATAATCGATGCACGGCGGGAAGATGGACGCCGGGACATGCGCCAGCGAGCCCACATAGAGGTCACGCACGCCATCGCCATCAACGGTCTGGCCTCCGGCAGTGAACAGATGGCCCATACAGAGCAGGGGGACGTCAGGTGCCAGGCGGTCCCGCAGCGCCGCCGCCTCTTCCAGAACCTGCGCGTAGTGCCGGCGGATGGCTTCCTGCATCTTGTTTTCCTTGTCGCCGCTGCTCTCCCCTTCTTCCACCAGACGCATGTCGGCATCGCGCAGGAAGGGAACGGCACAGACGATGAGCGCGACCTTGCCCTGGGCATCGCGCAGGACTTTGATCTCTTCCGCGGGATCTTCGGGCAGGTTGCCTACCACATGGACATCCAGCACCTGCAGGATCTCGCGCGAAGCCCCCAGCATGGAGGGCGAATCATGGTTGCCGGCAGTGATGACCACATGTCGACAGGAGGAAAGATAGATGCAGGACCACATGGCGAAGGGAGAAAAGACACCCCTGCCGCAAAAAATCATAATACAGGCGCTGGGCCCTGTTGCTGGGCGTGCCGCTATCGAAGATGTCCCCGGAAACGACCAGGACATCCACTTCTTTTTCCTGCAAAGTACGGGCAAGCCAGTCCAGGAAAGCCGAAAATTCCTCGTAGCGTTTCTGGCCGAAAAGCGAGCGGCCAAGATGCCAGTCCGATGTATGAAGTACGCGCATGAGATGAAGGCCGGTTTGATGCCGGATACGGCAGTGGAGAAAAGATGACCGCCATGCGGCGGGTCTTTTTCAGTTATAAGGCCGAAAAAAAGGCCTGTGAAGGCCCGGTAATGAAGAAAAAACATAAAAGAAACGCCCTGCTTGCGCAGGGCGTCCTTGTTAGTAAGCGCTGATGTATTCGTCCAGGCTGCCGGCGGAACAGTTCCGGCTCACCCAGAAAGCGGATGCCCAGACCATAAGGGCCGTCGCCTGGGTGTCGTCCAGACTTTTGAGCTTGCTTTCCAGGCTGGAGCGGCTGGGGGCATGCCGGGTGTGCAGGTTGTTCAGCTCACAGGCATCACTGACCCGCAGCAGCAGATAGGACAAACGCGTGTGGTCAGGCAGCAGGCGCATATCCTTATGCGCTTCCACGATGGTCTTCAGTTCGCCTGCGGTGAACATCTGCTTGATGTTGGCCATGGCGCGGAAAAACGTATCCACGGCCCAAGGCAGGATGAATTCAGCTCCGGCGCTCTTGGTACGAAAGTAATCCTTGAGCCAGCGTTCCTGCTCGTCGTTGATGCGTGCTGCTACCTGTGGCATGGGGCCCCCGTAGGCGTCTGCGACGCCATTTTCCTGCGTTGTTTACAGGAAGCCTACCGCAGGCCCCGTCAAAATCCAAGACATTTTCTAGAAAATGTCTTGCATTCCGTACAGGCGTCCCGGCTGCTGTCCGCACAGCCAGGCAGCGGCCCGCAGGGCTCCCTGAGCGAAGGTCTCGCGCGAGTGGGCCTGATGCGTCACTTCGATGCGTTCGCCGGGGCCCATGAAGTAGACCGTGTGAACACCGACCACATCCCCGCCGCGAATGGCCTGGATGCCGATCTGCGCCTTGGGACGCTCACCGATGATGCCGTCACGGGCGGAACAGCGGACGTCGTCCAGATCCCAGCCCCGGGCTTCGGCCAGGCATTCGCCCAGACGCAGGGCCGTACCGCTGGGGGAGTCCTTTTTACGGTTATGGTGCAGCTCCACCATCTCGATATCGTACTTTTCCCCGAGGGCGCGGGTCAGTTCGGGCAGGACCTTGAGCAGCACATTGACGCCGATGCTCATATTGGGCGCCCAGAACATGCGGCAGCTTTCGGCCAGCTTCGCCAGTTCTTGCTTTTGTTCATTGGTGAAGCCGGTGGTGCCGATCACATGAGCGGCACCGAACTTGGCCACACTGCGGGCCGTGGCCAGACTGACCTCGGGAGCGGTGAAATCGACGACGACAGCTTTGCCGTCCAGACTTTGCAGCAGCTCTTCCACATTCTGGCTCACCGGGCACGACAACGCGGCCAGACCGGCAGCAAATTCGCTGCGTTCCACCACGCCCGCGAGCGTGAAGGCGGGGTCTTCCTGCACCAGCGTGCAGATGGTCCGGCCCATACGGCCATTGGCACCCATGACGATGATCGGCGTGCTCATTGCTTCACCTGTCCTGTTCTGTTGAAAGTTATGCGTCCATCCTGTCAGCGAGCAGATTCAAGAAAGCTGCTTCATCAAGGACGGTGATCCCCAGGCTTTGGGCTTTTTCCAGTTTGCTGCCCGGATTTTCGCCCACCACAAGGATATCCAGTTTTTTGCTCACACTGCCCAGCACTACGGCGCCGGCCGTCTCGGCCAGCTGTTTGGCCTTGCCCCGCGCCATGGAAAGGGTGCCGGTGAAGAGGATGTTCTTCCCCTGCAAGGGACCACCCTCCCCGGCTGCCTCGGCAGGCTCTGCCGCAGCCACGGGCCACAGGCCTGCCTCGCGCAATCCGGCCAGCATATGCTGGTTGGCCGGGCTTTCAAAAAAGCTGCGGATGGAGCTGGCCACCTCGGGCCCTACATCCGGCAGTTCCAGCAGACGCTGGGTATCGGCGGCCGCCAGGGCATCCATATCGTGAAAATGCGCAGCCAGCATGCGGGCGGTCTGCTCGCCCACATGGCGGATGCCCAGGGCACTGATGAGGCGGGCCAGCGTGGCATTGTGGCGGGCATCGTCGAAAGCATCCACGATCTTGCGGGCCAGCACGTCGCCCATACGGTCGAAGGGCAGCAGATCCTGCACTGTGAGCCGGAACAGCTGTTCCGGGCTGGTGACATGCCCGCTGCTGACCAGCTGCTCTATCCACTTCTGCCCCACACCCTGTACATCCAGACCGGCCTTGGACACGAAGTGACAGATGGAGCGCAAGCGCACTGCCGGACAGGAGATATTACCGCAACGCCAGGCCGCTTCACCGGGTTCGCGGTGGGCCGGCTCGCCGCAGACGGGGCAGATATGCGGGAATTCGAACGGCCTTGCACCCGAGGGGCGTTCCTCCAGTACCGGACCCACCACTTCGGGGATGACATCGCCTGCCCGCTGCACGATGACCGTATCCCCTACCCGCACGTCCTTGGCCAGGATCTCGTCTTCATTATGCAGAGTGGCGCGGGTGACCATGACCCCGCCTACGGCCACCGGCTCCAGCTGGGCCACAGGGGTCAGGACACCGGTACGTCCCACCTGGATCTCGATACCGGTCAGACGGGTATGCACCTGCATGGCCGGGAACTTGAAAGCGATAGCGAAGCGCGGCGCGCGGGCCGTGAAGCCCAATGCCTCCTGCGCTTCAAGATCATCCTGCTTGGCCACGGCACCGTCGATCTCCATGGGAAAATCCGCCCTGCCCTGACGCACGCTTTCCACATAGGCTTCCACAGCGGCCGGATCGGCGCAGAGTTTGCCGTCGGGCGGCGTCAAAAAGCCGTAATCGCGCAGCCGGGTCGCCAGCTCGTGTTGGAAATGACAGGGTTCCGCCTGTCCCCAGCGGGCCTCGCCCAGACTGTAAGCCAGGAATCGCAGGGGCATCTGCTGGGTGTTGGCCACATCCAGCTGGCGCAGGGCCCCGGCAGCGGCATTGCGCGGATTGGCCAAAAGCTTTTGGCCCAGGGATTCCCGGCGCTCGTTGATGGCGGCAAAATCCTTTTTGTAGATGACCACCTCGCCGCGCACCTCCAGCCGTTCCGGGAAGGGACCGGCCCCGCGCAGCCGCAGGGGGACCGTACGGATGGTACGCACGGCCTCGGTAACCACTTCACCCTCTTCCCCGTCGCCGCGGGTCAGCGCCTGTTGCAGGACGCCATCCTCATAGATAATCTCCAGGGCAAGACCATCCAGTTTGGGGTCACACCAGAAGGCCAGCGGCGCTTCGGGCAGGGCGCGCTGCATGCGGGCCACGAATTCCTGCCACTCCTCGGCGGAAAAGACGTTGTCCAGACCGTACATGCGCTGACGGTGGCGCTGTTTGGGCAGACCGCCCAGCAAACCGCCCCCCACGCGCAGCGTGGGCGAATGGGGACTGCGCCATTGCGGATGGTCTTCCTCCAGCGCCTTCAGCTCCCGGAACAGGGCATCGTACTGGTCGTCGCTGATGACCGGCTTGTCCAGCGTATGATACAGATAATTGTGGTGCTCCAGGATGGTCGTCAGCCAGGCCATCCGCTCCTGGGGCCTGTCCTTTGGCGGTTCGGGCAGGCTCAAAGGATCCACAGACGCCGGGGCTGCGGATGCGGCAGACGGCGCGACGATTTTTTCCGCAGCCTCTTTCTCGGCCCGTTTTTTGGGGGCAGGCGCGGCAGGGGCACCGAAAAGGGAAAGCTGTTCTGGACTCATGATCACTCCGGCAGGGCGATAAGGCGTTCACGCAGGGCCCGGATACGGTCCCGCAGGGCGGCGGCACGCTCGAACTCCAGTTCCCGGGCCGCCTCGCGCATCTCTTTTTCCAGACGCTGGACCAGCGCCGCGGTATCTTCGGCAGTCAGGGGCACGGCATCGTCCTGACGGGACGCACGCCCCCTGCCCTTGCCCCGGGATGAAGAACTGGTATCCACATACAGGGCATCCAGCGGAGATTCAAGACTTTTTCGGGTACTCCGCGGCGTGATGCCGTGCTCCATGTTATAGGCGGTCTGCTTGGCCCGGCGCCGTTCGGTCTCGTCCATGGCCGCGCGCATGGAGGCCGTGACCGTATCGGCATACAGGATGACATGCCCGTGGACGTTGCGCGCCGCACGGCCAATGGTCTGGATGAGCGATCCGGTGGAACGCAGGAAGCCTTCCTTGTCAGCATCGAGGATGCAGACCAGCGAGACCTCGGGGATGTCCAGACCTTCGCGCAGCAGGTTGATGCCCACCAGCACGTCGAATTCCCCTTGCCGCAGGGCCCTGATGATCTGCAAACGCTCCAAGGTGTCGATATCCGAATGCAGATAGCGGGCATTGACGCCCATATTGCAGCAATACTCGGTCAGGTCTTCGGCCATGCGCTTGGTAAGGGTGGTCACCAGCACCCGCTCCCCGCGCCGGATGCGTTCCCGGCATTCTCCCAGCAGGTCTTCCATCTGCCCCTTGGTGGGACGCACCTCCACTTCCGGGTCCACCAGCCCCGTGGGCCGGATGATCTGCTCGGAAATGATGCCCTGGGACTGGTCCATCTCGTATTTGCCCGGTGTGGCCGAAACGTAGACCACCTGATGCAGCAGGGAACGGAATTCGTCGAACTGCAGGGGACGGTTGTCCAGGGCAGAGGGCAGGCGGAAGCCGTAGTCCACAAGGGTCTGCTTACGCGAGCGATCGCCTTTGAACATGCCGCCCACCTGCGGCACGGTGATGTGGGACTCGTCCACGAACAGGATGAAATCCTCGGGGAAATAGTTGAGCAGGCAGGACGGCGGTTCCCCGGCCTTGCGGCCGTCCAGATGGCGGGAATAATTCTCAATGCCGTTGCAGTAACCCAGCTCCTCGATCATCTCCAGATCAAGCTGTGTCCGCTGCTCCAGACGCTGCGCCTCCACCAGGCGCCCGCTGGCCTTGAAGGCCGTCAGCCGTTCCAGCAGCTCCTGCCGGATGTCGGCCGTGGTCCGTTTGAGGTTGTCCTGGGCGGAAACGAAGTGACTGGCCGGATAGATGACGGTCTTGCCCACTTCCGCCAGCACGTCCCCGGTCAAGGGATCCACCTCGCGCATGGAGTCGATGTCATCCCCAAAAAATTCGATGCGCAGGGCCCGCTCATGATGGTAAGCGGGGATGATCTCCAGCACGTCACCGCGCACGCGGAAGGTCCCGCGATGGAAGTCATAGTCGTTACGCTCGTACTGGACTTCCACCAGGCGGGTGATGAGCGCATCCATGGACATATGCTGCCCCACTTCCACCGGGATGATCATGCGGGCGTAGAATTCGGGGGAGCCCAGGCCGTAGATGCAGGAGACCGAAGCCACGATGATCACATCGCGCCGTGTCAGCAGGGCATGGGTCGCGGCATGGCGCAATTTGTCGATATTGTCGTTGATGGACGAATCTTTCTCGATGTAGGTGTCCGAGGCGGGCACATAGGCTTCCGGCTGGTAGTAGTCGTAATAACTGACGAAATACTCCACAGCGTTCTGCGGGAAAAATTCGCGGAACTCGTTGTAGAGCTGGGCGGCCAGCGTCTTGTTGTGGGCCAGCACCAGCGCCGGGCGTCCGCAGCGGGCAATGACATTGGCCATGGTGAAGGTCTTGCCGGAGCCGGTCACGCCCAGCAGGATCTGTTCCGGCACGCCGGCTTCCAAGTTGGCCACCAGGGAATCGATGGCCTCCGGCTGGTCACCTGTGGGGACATAGGCGCTATGGAGCTTGAAAGGAGACTGGTTCATCATCGCTCGTCGGGAAGCCAGCCCAGGGCAGCATCATGGCGAAAAGACATCCGCCACGGCTGCCACGGCAGCTGGGAGACAGGTTCAGGATCAGGGACGGGCACAGCCTGCCGCAGGAGCGCCAGGAATTCCTTGCGGGGGATCTCCCGCGCGCCCATGGCCAGCATGTGGGGCGTGGCCTGCTGACAATCCAGCAGGAGGAAATCCCGTTCGCGCAAGAACGCCACCAAGCCCGCAAGGGCCGCCCGCGAAGCTTCGGGACAGAGGTGGAACATGGATTCCCCGAAAAAGGCCCGTCCCAGGGCCACACCGTACAGGCCGCCCAGCAGCTCCCCATCCCGCCAGGCTTCCACGGAATGGGCATAGCCCAGGGCGTGCAGGCGTTCATAGGCCGCTATCATCTCGGGCAGTATCCATGTCCCTTCACTGTCGCGACGGGGCGCCGCGCAGGCCCGGATGACGCGGGAAAAGGCCGTATCCATGCGCAGCTCGAACGGATGGTTGCGCAAGGCCCGGGCACTGCGGCGCGGCAGATGGAAGGCATCCGGCGGCAATACACAACGGGGATCAGGACACCACCACAGCAGGGGCATGTCCTCACCGTACCAGGGAAAGATGCCCCGGCTGTAGGCTGCCAGAAGACGTGCCGGCAGCAGATCGCCACCGGCACACAATATCCCTTCCGCGGTGCAGCATCCCGGCGAGGGGAACTGCGCCGCATACAGGGCTATCTGCTTACGCATCGTTGCGGCCGTCATCCCCCTCCTCCGCTTCCGCGCCCTGTGCAGGGGCCGCGTCAGGGAACTGGAGTACGAGTTCATTGTCCTTGACCCCCAGGCGGACGAGCCCGCCGTGGCGCAGACGGCCGAAGAGCAGCTCACCGGCCAGGGCGTCTTCCACCCGGCTGCGCAGCAAACGCCGCAGCGGACGCGCGCCCATGGCGGGATCATAGCCCTTTTCCGCCAGCCAGGCACGGGCACGGGGCGTAGAGGCCAGCGTGACCTGCTGTTCCGCAAGGCTGTTCCCGATCTCACGCAGGAACTTGTCCACGATACGCTGCATCATGGCAGGCGTGAGGGCCCGGAACGGGATCATGGCATCGAGACGGTTGCGGAATTCGGGCGTGAACAACCGTTCCACAGCCCCCAGGGCCTTGCGGGCCGCATCTTCGGGCGCGGCCTTGCCAAAGCCTATGCTGGCCTTGGACATCTCGAACGTCCCGGCATTGGAGGTCATGATGAGCACCGTGTGGGAAAAGTCCGTCTTGCGGCCGGAATTGTCCGTGAGGGTACCGTAGTCCATGACCTGCAGCAGGATGTTGAAGATGTCGGGATGGGCCTTTTCTATCTCGTCCAGCAGGACCACGGAATACGGGGCCTTGCGCACGGCCTCGGTCAGCAGGCCGCCCTGGTCGAAGCCCACATAGCCTGGCGGCGAACCGATGAGGCGCGAGACCGTGTGCGGTTCCATGTATTCGCTCATGTCATAGCGCAGGAACTCCACGCCCATGGTCTGTGCCAGCCCGCGGGCCAGCTCCGTCTTACCCACGCCGGTGGGGCCATAGAAAAGGAAGGCGCCCGTGGGCCGCTGACGCTGCCCCAGGCCCGCACGCGAACGCAGGATGGCGCGCACGGTCTGCTCCACGGCTTCTTCCTGCCCAAAGACGATCTGCTTGAGGTTCTTTTCCAGATTGGCCAGGCGGTTCCGCTCCTGCCCCGAGACCGTCCTCACGGGCACGCCGGCCATACGGGCCACGATGCGTTCCACGTCGGACACCGTGACGGAGGCCGTCCGCTTTTCATCCTTGCGGCGCAGGTCCACGGCGGCCCCCACTTCGTCCATCACGTCGATGGCCTTGTCAGGCTGCAGACGGTCACGGACATAACGGTTGGAAAGGTCCACGATGCTGCGCAGCACGGTCTCGCTGTAGCGCACGCGGTGATGGCCCGCGTAATGGGACTGCAAGCCGCTGAGGATGGCAAAGCAATCCTCGGCATTGGGTTCCCCCACGTCGATACGCTGAAAGCGCCGCGTCAGGGCACGGTCTTTTTCCAGGTGGTTGCGGAACTCTTCATGGGTGGTGGAGCCGATGCAGCGCAGCTCCCCGCTGGCCAGTACGGGCTTGAGCAGGTTGGAGGCGTCCATGGAACCGCCGGAAGTGGCCCCGGCGCCCACGATGGTGTGGATCTCGTCGATGAAGACCACGGCATCCGGGATGTTCTTGAGCTCTTCCACGATGGCCTTGAGGCGGCTTTCGAATTCGCCGCGATAACGGGTACCGGCCAGGATCAGGCCCATATCGAGGGCGTAGATCTTGACGTCCTTGAACTTTTTGGGGACCTGCCCCTGGGCGATGCGCAGGGCCAGACCTTCGGCCAGAGCTGTCTTGCCCACGCCGGGATCACCCACGAACAGGGGATTGTTCTTGCGGCGGCGGCACAGGACCTCGATGGCCCTGTCCAGTTCTTCCTGACGGCCCACCAGGGGGTCGATCTTGCCGTCACGGGCACGGGCGGTGAGCTCGGTGGCGTACTTTTCCAGAACGTTCTCCCCGGCTTCGCCTTCTTCCTTCTCCCTGGCGGCATCGGGGGACACGCCCCGGGATCCGCCTCCTTCCGGCATACCGTGCGAGATGAAGGTCAGCGCGTCCAGACGATCCACTCCCTGACGCGTCAGGAAGTAGTGGGCATAGCTGTCCTCTTCATCCAGGATGGCCACGAACAGGTCGCCCAGTTCCACCTGGCTCCGTCCCGAAGCGTGGATATGGCCCAGGGCCCGTTCGAGCACCCGCTGCACACCGGCGGTCTGATGGACTTCGTGCTCGCCCTGATCCGGCAGCACCTGCATCTCGTTACGGAAAAAGCCTTCCAGCTGTTCGCGCAACACCGCCACACTGGCCCCGCTGCCTTCCAGCAGCAGACGGCCGGGGGCCACGGTCGTCAGTGAGAACAGGATGTGCTCCACCGTCAACAATTCATGCCTGCGGCGTTGCACTTCCTGGACGGCAACCTTCAAAACTTCCTGAACAGCAGCACTGAGCATATGATCCTCAACGATATTTTTCCATGGTGCAGCGCAAGGGGAAGCCCGCCGCGCGGGCCCGCCGCCTGACGAGCGCCACCTTTGTTTCCGCTATCTCATGCGTGTAGACGCCGCACTGGCCGATGCCCTGCTGATGGACGGCCAGCATGATGGCCGTGGCTTCTTCCGGTGTCTTGTGGAAAATGTCGCACAGGACGCCGACGACGAAATCCATGCTCGTATAATCGTCGTTGTGGAGCAGGACCACATAACGGTCCGGTTCCTTGACCTTCTTCTTGACGATGGTGGCAGTATCCGTTCCCGGCTCGTTCCAGGTTTCATCGGCCATGAGGGCTATCCTCCACGGTAGGCAGGCCCAGATCCCGGCGCCAGCGGGCCAGTTCTTCGGGCGTGAACACAAACGACAGGTCGGGCGGCAGATTATTCCGCTGCCGCCACTCCTGATGAAGATAATGATAACTTTGAGTACTAACCGGGACATCGTCAAGTCCCAGCAGAGCTTCCAGACGCAGGATCTCTTCCTCGGGCCCTTCCAGCTCCACCACGCGGGCAAAGGGGACGATATCCATGTCGATACTGGTATGCTCCAGTGTCCAGGTCTCCCGGATCTTTTCATAGCAGGCACGGACCACATAGCCCAGGCCTTCCAGGATGCTGTGCATCTGCGCGGCATCGGCAACAGGAGTCTCCCGCTCTTCACGGACCTTGAAGGCCGCATCCGGCGCGGAGACGGGCGGCAGCTTGAGCGTCAGCACGTTTTGCGCATGGTCCGGCCATTCCTGCGAGCGCAGGCGCAGCAGGTGATGCCCGGCCCGCAAGGAGCCGTCAGGCAGGTCATAGATGCGGTTCCGCTCCAGATGGACGTCACCCCCCTGCGCACCACACTGGCGCAGGCGACGGCGCAAGCTGTCAAAATCGACCTCGAGATATTTGCGTTCTATTTCAAGAGCCATGGTATGCTCACTGTTTGCGATGAAAGAGTTTCTGCTGCAGGTCGGCGATGGTCGCGATGCCGCCCTTGCCGGGATGGATCACGGGCTCGAAGCCCAGACGGCGCGCCTGGGCCAGACGAAGGTCGTGGGCGGCCACGGGCCGCACCTGACCGTTGAGGTCCACCTCGCCCCACAGGACACATTTTTCCGGCAGCGGCACGTCATAATACGACGACAGCACCGCCGCCACCAGGGCCAGATCCAGCCCGGGCTCCTGCAGCTTCATGCCGCCGCCGACCTTGGCATAGATGTCCACCTGTCCGAAATTGAGTTTGAGGCGCTTTTCCAGCACGGCCAGCAGCAAATGCAGACGGTTGGCATCGAAGCCGAGGGCCGCACGCCGGGGGATGCTGAGGAAGGTACGGGCCACCAGGGCCTGCACTTCCACCGCCAGCGGGCGCTGCCCGTCCACGGCCATGACCACCGCCGTGCCGGACAGGGAGGCGTCACGATCGCCCAGGAAAAAGGTGGAGGGGTCATCCACCACTTCCATGCCCCGGCCCCCCATGCGGAAGACCAGCAGCTCTTCATTGGGGCCAAAACGGTTTTTGAAGACGCGCAGCAGGCGGAACATCTGGCGGCGGTCGCCTTCAAGAGAGATGACGGTATCCACCATATGCTCCAGCAGGCGGGGACCAGCCAGGACACCGTCCTTGGTCACATGGCCCACCAGCACCAGCGTGACGCCCAGACGGCGGCAGGCTTCCAGCAGGGCCATGCTCACGGCACGCACCTGATTGACATTGCCGGGAAGGCCTTCGGCATCGACGCTGCTCATGGTCTGTACCGAGTCCACCACCAGCAAACGGGGCGGAGCCAGCTCCAGGGCGGCGATGACCTCGTCCACACTGGAGGTGGACATGGCCAGCAGGTTGTCATGCAGCATGCCGAGCCGCTGTCCCCGCGCCTTGATCTGCGGCAGGGATTCCTCGCCGCTGGCGTAAAGCACTCTGCCCCCCTGGGCAGCGACCAGCCCCGCCACCTGCAGCAGCAGGGTGGATTTGCCGATGCCCGGCTCGCCGCCGATGAGGATGGCCGCACCCGGCACCAGCCCCTTGCCCAGCACCCTGTCCAGTGAGGCGATGCCGCTGGGATAGGGATGATGCCCGGTCTCGGCTACGTCCTGCAAAGGAACAGGCCGGTTGCCCGCAGGGGCGGATACCCTGGTGTTGCTGCGGGACAGGGCCTTGGGCTGTGCCGCGGCCTGAAGGGTGTTCCACTCATGGCAGCCGGGGCATTGACCACGCCATTGCAGGGTCTGCGCGCCACAGGCTGAACAGATAAAGACTTCTCTCGTTTTAGCCATGGCATAAAAATAAAAAAAAAGTGCAGCCCATGCAAGCATGTGCAGCAAAGTTCAGCTCTTGTGTTCGGTGTGTTGCAATATCGCGCCGTCACGGATGCAGTCATGATGCGGAATTGCGTCATGACTGTGCATCACTATTTGTGTTTTTTATCACATGACCCCCATAGTTCTTTCCGATACGCCCTTTCGCGGTATTGCAGAGTTTCTGGGGCCTATCCGCCCCGCTTTCCGGCATCACCGATGTATCCCAAGGGCATAAAAAAAGCCCCTTGCGGGGCTTGAGAACAGTTTTGCCGGGATGTCTAGCGGGGCAGGGGCACTCCCTTCTGCGCATCCACGATGGCGACGTAGAACTCGCTGACATCGTTGGGCGGGCTGTCGAACACGACCATGAAGGGAGCGCTGGCACCGGGCAGCAGGGTCACATTGGCCCCCTGCTCTTTCTCGGGGTCGGCCAGACGGCTGGCCATGGCTTCCTTGTCCAGTACGGAGAGCTGCAAGGGGGTCAGCTGGTTGCCGGCGGTCTGACGATTGGAGGCGATGACCTTCTGATCCTGACCGTAAAGTACGGCTTCCACGGTGATCATGCTCACGGGCTGGGGGAATTCATTGACCACCCTGCCCTCGATGACCAGGATCTTGCCCATCTTCTCGTTGTTCACATAGTACTGGCGCACGTCCTTCATGGTCAGCAGGGCGATGTTCTCAGCGGTGGCTGCCGTTCCCTGGACAGGTGTCAGGGGGCGCTCATGCCAGCAGTACCAGTAGACGGCGGCACCGCCGCAGGCCAGCAGAAGCAGCAGCATCAGCCAGAACAGCCAGCGGCGCCGGGGGCGGGGCTGCTCCACATCGTCCGGAAGAAGATCCGGGATGGGCGCAGGGGCAGGCTCAGGCAATTGCAGGGCAAAGACCGTCTTGCATACGGAGCAGCGCAATTTCGCACCCGGCCGGGCAAGATGTTCCGGCAGGTTGAAACGGCTGGCGCAGTGAGGGCATTGAATTTCCATCATTTGGCTCCAGGTGCGGGCAGGTGCTAGTCCCCGGCGGATTCGAAGACCAGCTCTTCCACATCAGGCAGGGCCCGATATTTTTCAGCATAGTCGAGGCCGTAGCCGACGATGAACCCTTCCTCGAGCTTGAAGCCCGCAAAATCGACGCGCACGTCCACTTCGCGGCGTTCGTTCTTGTCCACCAGCGCGGCCAGACGCAGGCTGCGGGCCCCACGGGCCTCGAACTGGCGCATCAGGAACTGCATGGACAGACCGCTGTCCACCACGTCCTCGACGATCAGCACATGCTTGCCGGTGATGTCGCAGTCCACGTCCTTGCTGAACACCACATGGCGGGAACTGGACGTCCCCTTGCCGTAGCTGGACAGACGGACGAAATCCAGTTCGAGGTTCTCCGAACGCATGGCCCGGACGAGGTCGGTGAAGAAGAACACAGCGCCCTTGAGGACGCATACGGCCACCAGGGGCTCATCACCGTAAAAGGCATCGATCTCGGCGGCCATGGCACGCACGCGTTCGGCGATCTGGCCGGAGGTATAGACGATCTTGCGTTCCTTGATGGCGTTCATCTTAATCGAGCTCCAGGAACATGGCGGTTTCATCGCAGTCGGGGTACTTGGCGCAATGCACGCAGTCGGCCCAGATCTTCTGGGGCAGGACGCCCTTGTCCACCTCATGGAAACCGATGCGCTCAAAGAAAGCCGCCTGATACGTCAGGGAGAAGACCTTCTTGAGGTGCAGGATGCGACAGTCATCGACACAGGCCATCACGATCTTGCGGCCCAGGCCCTGCTTGCGCAGATCTTCGCGCACGGCCAGGGAGCAGACTTCGGCCAGATCCTCCCAGACAGGCGCCAGGGCGCAACAGGCGGCCAGGCCGCCCCGGGGGTCGTCGATGACCAGGAAATTACGGACATGGCCGTACAGAAAGATCAGCGCACGGGGCAGCAGCAGGCCCTTGCGCGCATTTTCCATCAGCAGGGCATGGATATCCTTCACATCGTCCATGGTCGCACGGCGTACCGTGTAGGTGTCGCTCATTATTTTTGCTCTCCGAGAGAATCAAAGATTTCCGTCAGTTCTTTTTTCGAGACCATGCCCGACCCCATCAGGGCCAGACGCCCGTTCTTGCCGTAAAAAACATTGTGCGGGATGGTGCGCACGTTGAAGGCGCGGATCACGTCTTCACTGGCCCTGTACACAGGGTAGTCGACCTTCAGCCGCTTGAGGAAGGCCGGGAGCGTGCTCGCGTCCTCATCCACCGAAAGACCCACGATGACGACCTTGCCCTCGTACTTGGGCGCCAGGCTGACAAGATCCGGGATTTCCTCACGGCAGGGGGGGCACCAGGTGGCGAAGAAGTTGAGCATGACGACCTTGCCCTTGTTCTGGGCCACTATGGAGGTCAGGTCCTTGAGCCCCACGGTCTTGTACTCCTGGGCCTGCGCCAGGCAGGGCAGGAACAGGGTCAGAAGCAGCAGGGGCAAAATAAATCGCTTCATGGGATTATCCTGTGACAAACTGTTTGGCGGCCCGCACTGAGCTGACCGCATCTTCGCAATAGGCATCCGCGCCGATGGCATCGGCAAAGGCCTGGGTCACGGCAGCGCCGCCCACCAGTACCTTGATGGGGAGATTGCGCTCCCGCACCAGACGGATGGTATCTTCCATCCGTACCATGGTCGTGGTCATCAGAGCCGACAGGCCGATGATACGCGCCTTATGTTCCAAAGCGCAAGCGACAATCTGCTCCGCCGGGACATCCTTGCCGGCGTCGATGACGTCGAATCCGTGGTTGCCCAGCAGCAGGCAGACGATGTTCTTGCCGATATCGTGGATGTCCCCTTCCACAGTGGCCATGACGATCACGGGACGTTCCTCGGGGCCGCGGCTCTTCTCCAGCAGGGGCTTGAGATGGGCAAAGGCCTTCTGCATGGTCTCCGCCGCGCGGATGAGCTGCGGCAGGAAATACTCCCGGCGCTCATAGCGCGTCCCCACTTCGGTGATGGCCGGGATCAGGACGTCCTGCACCAGGGCGAAAGGCTCGGCACCGGCGGCCAGTTCCTTTTCCAGCAGGGGCAGCACGTTTTCCAGATCGCCGAAAAGGACGGCATCCCCCAGGGTCTCGGCAGCGGCGCCCGGGCCCTTGCCGGCCCTGACCACACCGCCGCTGGCCTTCCAGTCGGCATAGGAGGCGATGAACGACCCGGCGTTGCTGTCGCTCCCCTGCAGCACGGCCACGGCATCGCAGGCCTCATGCAGACGGGGAGCGGAAGGATTGGCGATGCAGGAGGACAGACCGGCGCCCGCGCACATGGCCATGAAGGTGGCATTGAGCAGGTCGCGGGCCGGCAGGCCGAACGAAACGTTGGAAAGGCCCAGTGTGGTCGCCAGGCCCTGGCTGCGGCACCAGCGGACCATCTCAAGGCATTGCAGGGCGCCTTCAGGCTTGGAGGACACCGACAGGGCCAGGATGTCCACCATCACCAGACGGCGGGGGATGCCCAGGGAGTCGGCCTGCTCCAGCAGCTTTTCCACGATGGCGATACGCTCGGAGGCCCGGACGGGCAGCTTCGTCCCCTGCAGGGGAAGCAGGATGAAGGGCGCGCCGAAATCACGGCAGACAGGTCCCAGCAGCTCCATGCGCCCGGCTTCGCCGCTGATGGAATTGACAAGGAAGGAGCCTGGACAGTAGGGCAAGGCACGGGCGATGGCCTGGGCATTGGAAGAATCCAGCGACAGGGGCACGTCCACCCGGGAGACCAGACGCTGCACCAGATCGGGCAGGAGCACGGTCTCGTCCACCAGAGAGGCGCCCACGTTCACATCAAGGATGCGGGCCCCGGCCTGCAGCTGCTCATCGGCCAGGCGGAAGGCTTCATCGAACTGCCCGGCCTGCAGCTGGCGGGTCAGTTCCTTCTTGCCCGTGGGATTGATGCGCTCGCCGATGACGCTGAACGGCTGCCCTTCTCCCAGGCGCAGGAGCTGCGAACGGCTGGTCAGGCAGATGCCCGAAGGGCTGACCACCGGACGCTCGTCGCAGGTCACGCTTTCCAAGGCCTGACGCAGGGCCGCCAGATGCTGGGGCGTGGTGCCGCAGCAGCCGCCCAGCACCCGTGCCCCGCGGGCGGCGAAGGCCGCCGTTTTCTGGGCAAAGGCCTCCGGCCCCAGAGGGAAGACGGTCTCCGAGCCGCGCAGCTCCGGCAGACCGGCATTGGGTTCCGCGACGACGGGGCAGGAACAGACGGACAGCAGCTCTTCCACCACGGGCAGCATCTGATCCGGCCCCAGGCTGCAGTTGGTGCCCAGGGCCGCCACGCCCATGTTCTGCATGGTCTCGGCAAAGATGGTGGGCGAAGAGCCCGTCAGGCTGACGCCCTGCTCGAAAGTCATGGAGACCATGACGGGCAGGTCGCAGACCTGACGCGCAGCCGTCACGGCGGCCCTGGCTTCGGCCAGGTCGAACTGGGTCTCGATGAAGATGAGGTCCGCCCCGCCGGCCACGAGGCCGCGGATCTGTTCCGAGAAGGCCTTGATGAGTTCCTCAGGCTCCATATCGCCCAGCGGACGGGCAAAATGACCGCTCGGGCCCACGTTGCCGGCTACGAAGACAGGACGCCCGGCCTGGGCGGCCGCGGCGCGCGCGGTCTCCACCATACGCTTGTTGAACGTAAAAACATCCAGGGAGGCCGGGAGCTTGCAGGGATTGCCGCCGAACGTGCACGAAGTGATGATGTCCACTCCTGCATCGAGATAGGCTTTGTGGATACCCTGAAGGATATCCGGTCGCTCCATGCAGAACTCTTCCGGGCTCACCCCGGCCGGCAGGCCGGAAGCCTGCAACATGGTCCCCATGGCGCCATCGAGCAACAACGGGCGCCTTTCCGCAAGGCGCTGAACAAACTTCATTCCTGTACCCAGCCTTTGTAATAAAATGTGGCATCTGCCCGTCAAAGGGCCGGCTGCAAGGCAGCCGCAAGGCTTTTACTACTGAAAATCATTGAAAAGGACAAATCAAAACTATAGCATGGGGCTACACCGACATCAGGGATGTCATCAGCCCCCTGAGGAAAATAATGAAGAAAAACAACAAGAATGTCCCCGATCACCCTTCTTCCGCGCCTGTGGCGGACGTGGAAGTCCTGGATGCCGCAGACGAAGACAGCTCTCTGGACTCGCTGGAAGAACTCGATGAGGACAGCCTCGACCAGGGCGAGATACTGGATGTGGGCGACGACGGTCCCATGCTGCTTACCGAAGGCAGCCATGACGAATCCAGCCTCCCTGCGCCGTCCATGCCCCGCCTGCCGTCCACCGGCGGCCGGGACAGTTTGCAGCTTTACCTGCGCGAGGTGAGCCGCTTCCCCATGCTCAAGCCCGAGGAAGAACACGAGCTGGCCGTGCGGGTGCGCGATCACAACGACCCCGACGCAGCCTTCAGGCTGGTCTCGTCGCATCTGCGCCTTGTGGTACGCATCGCCATGGACTTCCAGCGCCGCTGGATGCAGAACGTCCTCGACCTCGTCCAGGAAGGCAATGTGGGCCTCATGCGGGCCGTCAACAAATTCGACCCCGACAAGGGCATCAAGTTCTCCTACTACGCCTCTTTCTGGATCAAGGCCTATATCCTCAAGTTCATCATGGATAACTGGCGCATGGTCAAGATCGGCACCACCCAGGTGCAGCGAAAGCTGTTCTACAATCTCAACCGTGAACGGCAAAAGCTGATCGCCCAGGGCTTCGATCCCGACGCCGCCATGCTCTCCGAGCGTCTGGGCGTCAGTGAAGAACAGATCACGGAGATGGATCAGCGCCTTGCCGCCAACGACCTTTCCCTCAACGCCCAGGTGGGGGAAGATGCGGGCGGCGCCACCCGCATGGACTTCCTTCCGGCCCTGGGACCGGGCATCGAGGACAGTCTGGGGGATTCCGAAGTGGCGGAGCTGCTGCGCGAAAAGCTCAAGACCATCCTGCCCAAGCTCAACGAGAAGGAACTCTACATCCTGCAGAACCGGCTGCTGACAGATGACCCCGTCACCTTGCGCGAGATCGGTGAACGATATAACGTGACCCGCGAACGCGTGCGCCAGCTGGAAGCCCGTCTTCTGGAGAAGATCCGCCAGCATCTGGCCCTGGACATCAAGGACTTTTCCGACGCCTGGATTCAATAATCTATGAAAAACAAGACCATCCTCCTGCTCTGCTCTGCCCTGCTGAGCGGTTCGCTGTCCCTTTCCCTGCTGGGATGCGGCGGCTGTGCCTCCACCCAGCCCCGGAGCGGGGCCGCTTCTCCCTCTTTCCAGGGCATCGAGATCCTGCCCGAGGAAAAAGAGCTTTCGCCGGCCGCCAAGGATACCTACGCCTATCTCCTTTATATGCAGGCCCTTGCCGACGAGGATGAAGAACTGCTCCTGCAGGCGGCCCAGCAGATGACCGGCGGCACCCTGCCTGCCAAGGCCTGGCTGGCGCCCTGTGGCTGGACAGCCGCCGTTCGGAAAAGGTGCTGCCCCTGCTGGAGCTGGGCCTGCAGGTCTGGCCCGACGATCTGCCCCTCAATCTGTTCAGCGCCGAGGCCCTGGCGGCCCACGGCAAGACGGAACAGGGCCTGGAGCAGATCCGGGCCTTCGTGGCGCGGCATCCCGACTCCCTGGATGCCCGCATGGAGCTGATCCTGCTGCTGGTCAAGGCCAAAAGATTCGATGAGGCGGAAAAGCACATCGGCAGTATCGCTGCCGGTGAACGGACGCCCATGGTGGATTATTACCATGCCCGGGCCCTGATCGGGATGCAGCGCCGTGCGGAAGCCATCCCGCTGCTCCAGAAGGCCATCCAGGCCATGCCGGACTTTGTCGAGGCCCTGGTGGAGCTGGCCTATGCCTACGAACAGCAAAAGCAGTGGAACGAGGCCCGCACCATCTACGAAAAGCTGCTCAAGCTCCAGGTCTCCGAGCAGGATGTATGCCTGCGCCTTGTCCACCTTTCGCTGCGTCTCAACCAGCCGGAAAAGGCCCTGAAATATTTCCGCAAGGGCCCGGATGCCGCGGCGTTCAAGCTCACCGCCATCAGCATGTTCCTGGAAAGCCGCCATTATTTGCAGGCAGAGCGGCTGCTCAAGGAGATGCTGGACGAGCCGGGCGTACCGCCTGACGTTTTCCTGATGCTGGCCGGCATCGCCCGCGACCAGCGCCGTGACACGGAACTGGCCCTGAGCTGGCTGGCCCGGATCCCGGCCAGCAGTCCCACGGCCGTGCAGGCGGAAGGGCTGAAAGCCCAGATCCTGGCCGATGCGGGCAAGGAAAAGGAGGCGCTGGCCTCCGTGCGCAATCTGCAGCAGCGCCATGCCCGCAACGAGACCCTGCTGTTGCTGGAGGTCCGTCTGCTGGCCCGTCTCAAGGCCATGGACGAGGCTCTGGCCAGGGCCCGTCAGGCCGTGGAGATCGTTCCGGAAAGCTCGGAACTGGCCTTTACCCTCGGCAGCCTTCTGGACAGCCTCGGCAAGCGCGATGAAGCCATGAAGGTCATGCAGGGCATCATCGCCAGCCATCCGGAGCACTATCAGGCCCTGAACTATGTGGGCTACAGCCTGGCCGTACAGGGGAAGGATCTGGAACACGCCCTGGAGCTGCTGCAGCGGGCCGACCGTCTGGCCCCTGACCAGTTCTTCATCGTGGATTCCCTGGCCTGGGCTCTGTTCCGCCTGGGCCGTACGGAAGAGGCCCTGCAGAACATCCGGCGCGCGGTGGCTCTCGTCCCCTCGCCCGAAGCCGAGATACTGGAACATTACGGCGACATCGCCGCCGCCGCGGGCCAGAAAGAGGAAGCCCGCAAGGCCTACGAACAGGCCCTGAAACTCAAACCCGCCAATGCGGAATCCCTGCGCCAGCGTCTGGGGGACCTATGAAAAAGATCCTTTGTCTCATCGTCCTGATGTTCATGGCTTCGGCCTGTGCCCGCCAGCCTTCCACCGTGCCGCCTGCCGACAGCGCCGACCGCTGGCAGGCCTTCGTGGCCCGCAGCGGAGCCGTCAAGGAAGCCCCTTATCTTTTGAACGCCAGTCTGCGTTTTGGTACGGAGGGCGATACCCGGCGTGTCACGGCCCTGCTCTGGGGCAATGACAGCCGGAGCCTGCGCATGGACGTCATGGCCGGTATCGGGGCCGTGGTGGCCAAGATCTGGGAATCCGGCGATGAGTTCCTCGTGTACAGTCCCACGGAAAACCGGGCCTTTTTTCATCAGGGCAGCAACAAGCCCCTGCTGCGCGTCGGCGTACCGGTGCCTTTTGCCCTGGATGAGCTGGCGGCCCTGCTCAACGGCCGTCTCGTGACGGTCTTCGGTGACCGCTACTCCGACAGTCAGGCCCTTGCCAACGGCCATGTCGGTTTTACCCTTTCTTCTGCCGTGGGCGGCCTTCTGGAGATCGACGCCCAGGGCCAGGCTGTGGCCTGGCAGGAAAACGGCAGTCGCGGCTGGGGGAAGGGCCCTCCGGCAGGCGTGGTCATCGCGTATGACGAGGCCGGTCTGCCCCGTCGCGTGAGCCTGCGCCACCCCGACGGCCAGACGGCCGTGCTGCTGGTCAAGGAACGTCAGGCCCCGGCTCCTTTCAATAACGAACAGCTGAGTCTGCTTCTGCCGGACAGCACCCCGGTGCTGCCCCTGGAACGCTACACGGCTCCCCAGCAATAACCCTAAGGAGAGATCATGAAATCCATCCACATGGCCTGTGACCACGCCGGTATCGAACTCAAGGAAACCCTGCGCGCCCATCTGGAAAAGATGGGCTATACGGTCACCGACCACGGCACCTACAGCAAGGAAAGCTGCGATTACCCCGTGTTCGCCCACGCCCTGTGCAATGCTGTCGAAGCCGAAGATGTGCCCGGCATCCTGATCTGCGGTACGGGGATCGGCATGTCCATAGCGGCCAACCGTCACAAGGGCATCCGCGCGGCGCTGTGCACCACGGAACTGCATGCCCGCTTCACCCGCCTGCACAACAATGCCAACGTGCTGTGCCTGGGGGCCCGGGTCACGGGCGTGGAGCTGGCGCTTGCCATCGTCGATACCTTCCTGTCCACCGAATTCGAAGGCGGCCGCCATCAGCGCCGCATCGACCTCCTCAACGCCTAGTCTGTGGGACCTGTCATGCAGCTGTACAATACCCTTACCCGTAAAAAGGAAGAATTCGTCCCTGTCCGGCCCGGCAAGGTCAACATGTATGTCTGCGGCATCACCGCCTATGACTACTGCCACATCGGCCATGCCCGGTCCGCCCTGGTCTTCGACGTGCTGGTGCGCCATCTGCGCGCCCTGGGGCTGGATGTGACCTTTGTCCGCAACTTCACCGACGTGGACGACAAGATCATCCGCCGCGCCAATGAAGAAAAACGCGACTGGCGTGAAGTGGGACAGACCTACATCGATGCCTTCCATGAAGACATGGACCGCCTGAACGTGGTGCGTGCCGATCATGAGCCCCGCGCCACCGAATACATCCAGCAGATGCAGGATCTCTGTTCCGAGCTCATCGCCCAGGGCAAGGCCTATGCCGTGCCGTCCGGCGACGTGTACTTCCGCGTGCGTGCCTATCCGCCTTACGGCAAGCTCTCCGGCCGCAGCCTGGACGAATTGCAGGCCGGTGCCCGCGTGGCTCCCGGTGAAGAGAAGCAGGATCCGCTGGATTTTGCCCTGTGGAAGGCGGCCAAGCCCGGCGAGCCCTTCTGGGAAAGCCCCTGGGGCAAGGGCCGTCCCGGCTGGCATATCGAATGCTCGGCCATGAGCAAGGAATATCTGCCCCTGGATATCCACGGCGGCGGCCAGGACCTCATCTTCCCCCATCACGAGAACGAGATCGCCCAGACCGAAGCCGCCTGCAGCTGCCAGCTGGCCCGTTTCTGGGTGCATAACGGCTTCGTGCAGGTCAATGCCGAAAAGATGTCCAAGTCGCTGGGGAACTTCAAGACCATCCGCGACATCCTGGCCAGCTACCTGCCCGAGACCCTGCGCTTCTTCCTGCTGGGCAAGCATTACCGCAGCCCCATCGACTTCACGGCCGACATCATGGACGAGTCCGAAAAGGCCCTGCAGCGCATCTACGAATGCCAGCTGGAAGCCGGCAAGGCTCTGGAGCGCGCCAAGTGGAAGAAAGTCGATCTGCCCGCCGACATCCTCAAGGAATGGGACGAACACGGCCAGGGCTTCAATGCCGCTCTGGACGACGATGTGAATACGGCCCAGGCCCTTGGCCACATCTTCTCCCAGGTGCGCCTGGTCAACCGCGTGCTGGAAGACAAGGCCCTGCGCGCGGGCGAAGGCGCCCGCCGTCTGCTGGAAGAGTTCTTCGAGCGCCGGAATGGCTGGTCGGCCCAGCTGGGCCTGTTCGGCCAGGATCCGGCCACCTTCCTGCTGGCCCTGCGTGACCAGCGGGCGGCCCGTCTGAATATCGACGTGCCGCGCGTGCAGGCCCTGCTGGACGAGCGTGCCGCGGCCCGTGCCGCCAAGGACTTTGCCCGCTCCGACGAACTGCGCGCCGCGCTTGCCGAACTGGGCGTGGCCGTGCGCGACACCGTGGAAGGGCAGGTCTGGGATATAGCTTAGCGAGGTGACGATGCTGCATCGTTTCGGGAAGTTCCGTCGCCCTGTGGCGCTGGTGATGTTGAGTGTCTTCCTGGTCGCCCAGCTGCTTCTGCCGCTGACGGCCCGGGCATTCTTCTTCGGAGGGGTCTCCCTCAAGGACGAGAAGGAGATGGGGCACAAATTCGATGTGGCCATCCGCTCCAGCCTGCCCATGGTCGACGACCCCGAAGTCAGCAAATATGTGGATGGCCTTGTCCGTCGTCTGGTCAAGGCCATCCCGCCCCAGCCCTTCACTTTCACGTCCGGCGTCATCCTGCATAACGCCATGAACGCCTTTGCCATCCCCGGCGGCCATGTCTATGTCTTCACCGGACTGATCATGAACTTCGAGGATGAGAGCCAGCTGGCTGGCGTTCTTTCGCATGAGCTGGCCCATGTGACCCAGCGCCATGTGGCCTCGCGTCTGGAGCGGGCCCAGTATCTGTCCGTGGGCAGTTTGCTGCTGGCCATCGCCGGCGTGGCCGTCGGCGGGCCTGCGGGCGGCGCCGTGGCCGTCGGGGCCCTGGGCGCAGGTCAGTCCGCCATGCTCAATTACAGCCGTCTGGACGAGAACGAAGCCGACCAGATCGGCCTGCAGTACCTGACCAAGGCGGGCTATCCGCCCTCCGGCATGGTGGGCGGCTTCAAGATCATGCGCCAGAAAAGCTGGATGGCGGGAGCCAGCGTGCCCGCCTATCTGTCCACCCAGATATCGGTGACCGCATCAACGGCATCCAGGCCCGGCTGAGTTCCTTCCCCGCTTCCATCCGCAACCGGTCCTTCGACAATCGCCGCTTCAAAAGGGTCCAGACCGTCCTTTGGGGACGCTACGGCGACAGCCAGGCGGCCCTGCAGCGTTTTTCCGGCAAGGACGCCCTTTCCTGCATGGGGCGGGGCATGGTCCTTTCGCGCAGGAACAACGTGCGCGAAGCTGCCGCCGCCTTCGATCAGGCCCTGCAGCTGGCCCCCAAGGACCCGCTGGTGCTGCGCGAAGCCGGGACCTTCCACTACCGCAAAGGTGACATGGCCAGGGCGGAAGGCCTGCTGCGTCAGGCCATGCAGCTGGACAAAAACGATTTCATGGCCAGATTCTTTTATGCGCGCATGCTGGATGAGACCGGCCGCGCCCAGCAGGCCCAGCCGTACTATACGGAAGTCCTGCGGGCCGTGCCGGAAGCCGCCGATGTCCATGAAGCCTATGCCCGTTCGCTGGGCTCCATAGGCAAGACCGGACTGGCCTACATCCACATGGCCTACAGTGCCAGTTACTCCAACAACCGCAAGCTGGCAGAGCGCTACTTCAAGCAGGCCAAGGCAAAGACGGAAAAATCCGCCGACAGTGCGGCTTTCCGCAAGCTGGATGCGGTGTACAAAGAACGCAAGGAAATCTGGGAAGACCGATGATAGAAACGCACGCGACGACGATTCTGGCAGTCAAGAAGGACGGACAGGTTGCCATGGCCGGGGACGGCCAGGTCACCCTGGGCCAGTCCATGATCATGAAGCACACCGCCCGCAAGGTGCGCCGCCTGTATGACGGCAAGATCGTGGCCGGCTTTGCCGGTGCCACGGCCGATGCCTTCACCCTGTTCGAGCTGTTCGAAGCCAAGCTCAAGGAATTTCGCGGCAATCTGCAGCGTTCCGCTGTGGAGCTGACCAAGGAATGGCGCAAGGACAAATACCTGCGCCGCCTGGAAGCCATGCTCCTGGTCTCTGACGGCGAGCATATCCTGCTGCTTTCCGGTAACGGGGACGTGTTCGAGCCCGACGATGACGTGGCTGCCATCGGCAGCGGCGGCCCCTATGCCCTTTCCGCAGCCCGCGCCCTGCTGCGCCACAGCAGCCTCCCCGCCCGGGAGCTGGCCCTGGAATCCATGAAGATCGCCTCGGAAATCTGCGTCTACACCAACGACCATTTCGTGGTCGAGACCCTGTAGGGGGACAACGTGGAGATCCGCACCGGTTGCAAGATCAATCTGGGGCTGGAGATAACCGGCGTCCTGCCCAACGGCTATCATACCCTTGATTCCGTGTTCTATCCGCTGGCCCGGCCGTTCGACGTCCTGGAAGTGGAACGCAGGGAAGCGGCAGGCATCCGCGTGTTCTGCGATACCCCCGGCATCGACCTGGAGCATAACACCCTGACCAAGGCCCATGCCGCTTTCGCGGCCCTGCTGCCGGAACAGGTTGCTTGCCCGGGCGTGGATGTCACCCTGCGCAAGGGTATCCCTCACGGCGCAGGCCTGGGGGGCGGCAGCAGCGATGCCGCAGCCCTGCTCCTGTGGCTCAACAGCTGCCTGGAGACGCCTCTGCCGCTGGAAGAGCTGGAAAAAGCCGCCATCAAGGTCGGTGCGGACGTCCCCTTTTTCCTTCACGGGCAGCCCCGGCGCGTGACCGGTATCGGCGAGGTGCTGACGCCCGCGGCAGTGGATCTGCCCGGCTGGTGGCTGGTGCTGGTCTGTCCGCCCGTGCCGGTCTCCACCCCCTGGGCCTACCGCGCCTATGACGATTTGATGGCGGAAGCGGAAAAAGCTGGTGGTAAAGGCTTGACAAATCCGGAGAGCAAGGATAATGAAACGCTTCTCGTGATGGGTAAATATGCCGGGACGGGAACGACGTTCCGCATCACCACAGAAAACGTGCTCCAAATCCGTAACGATCTGGAGCCCGCCGTTGTGCGTGAATACCCGCAATTAGAGACAATCCGCCAATATCTGCTCCATTCCGGGGCCGCTTGTGCACGCATGAGCGGCAGTGGATCGAGCATGTTCGGCCTGTTCTCAGCCCGTCACGCAGCCGAGGCGGCAGCGCAAAGCCTGGAGTCACAGTACGGGAAGGTCTTTGTGCTGCCCATGAATGCTGGGATGTAGCCAAGTGGTAAGGCAACGGGTTTTGGCTCCGCCATTCGAAGGTTCGAGCCCTTCCATCCCAGCCACACCCAAACCATAACTGCTGCCGCTATCGGCAAGGTGAACGGACCATGTTCAGCGATCTCAAGATTGTCACGGGTTCTTCCAATCCCGAGTTGGCCAAAGCCATTTGCGACCACCTCGGCTGTCAGCTTACTCCTACTCTGGCAACCACCTTCAGCGATGGCGAGCTGCGCATTGAAATCGGCGACAACGTGCGCGGCGATGACGTGTTCGTTGTCCAGCCCACCTGTCCCCCGCTGGTCAACCGCAACCTGATGCAGCTCTGCCTCATGCTCGACGCCCTCAAGCGCGCCAGCGCCGGCCGCATCACGGCTGTGATCCCCTACTACGGCTATGCCCGCCAGGACCGCAAGGTGAGCCCCCGCGCCCCCATCAGCGCCAAGATGGTGGCCGACTTCATCAGCGTGGCCGGTGCCGGCCGTGTGGTGACCATCGACATGCATGCCGGTCAGATCCAGGGCTTCTTCAACTGCCCTGTGGACAACCTGTATGCCGCTCCTGTCATGATGGAACCCCTGCGCCAGATCGAAGGCGACATCGTCATCGTCTCCCCCGACGCCGGCGGTGTGGAACGCGCCCGTTCCTACGCCAAGCGCCTGAATGCTCCTCTGGCCATCGTGGACAAGCGTCGCGACAAGCCCAACCAGGCCCAGGCCATGCACGTCATCGGTGACGTGGAAGGCAAGACCGCCATCATCGTTGACGACATCATCGATACTGCCGGTACCCTGTGCGCCGGTGCCGACGTGCTGCTCAAGTACGGCGCCAAGAAGATCATCGCCTGTGCTTCCCACGGTGTGCTGTCCGGCCCCGCCATCGACCGCATCAATGCTACCGAGGCTCTGGACCGCGTCATCGTGACCGATACCATCCCGCTGGGTGAAAAGCTGGCACAGTGTCCCAAGCTGCAGGTGGTGTCTGTGGCTGCCCTGCTGGGCAAGACCATCCACAACATCCACACGGGTTCCTCCGTCAGCGTTCTCTTTGTATAATGCCGGGTTTTCCCGACTCCATAATAAGAAAACTTCCCGCACTTTCATGCGGCACTAGGTAAGGAGTTAAACATGACCATTGAAAAGACGTTGAGCGTGCAAAAGCGTGAAGGTAGCGGCAAAGGCCCTGCGGGCCGTGCGCGCACGCAGGACATGATCCCCGGTGTGTTCTACACCGCCAAGGGTGACAACATCGCCGTGCAGGCTCCTGCTCTGCCTCTGGAAAAAATGTACGCCGAAATGGGCCGTACCGCCGTGTTCAACCTGGAAATCGACGACAACGGCACCAAGACCGTGCATCCCGTCATGTTCTGGGAAGTGCAGAAGCACCCCTACAAGAAGGCCTTCACCCATGTGGACTTCTACGGTGTGGATCTGGACAAGGAAGTCAAGGTCGACGTGCCGATCGAATTTGTGGGTGTTGCCCGCGGCGTCAAGCTGGGCGGCGTGATGGAAACCTACCGCGAAAGCGTGCGTCTGTGCAGCAAGCCTCTGGACATGCCCAAGAAGGTGACCATCGACGTGACCGACATGGGCATCAATGACAGCGTGACCGTGGAGACCCTGGCTCTCCCCGAAAACGTGAAGGCCGTGTTCGACAAGAACTTCGCCATCGTGAGCGTGTTCTCCAAGAGCAAGGACGCTGCCGAAGCCGCCGAATAAGGCGCCTTTCACCGCAGTTTTTTTCAGGCCGGTCTCTTTTGAGGCCGGCCTGATTTTTATACGTATGTCCAGCCTTCCTCGCCTGCAGTATCATACCCTGCGCCACGGAAACCGGCAGGTAAACATCGAGCTGTGGCCCAGACCGGGCGCCTCCTGCCTCGTTTTTTATCCGGGGACCATGTTCTGTCCGGTCCAGTACCGGACGTTCCTGCATTGCCTCTGGAAAAACGGACTTGCCGTCGCGGCCCTGCACCTGACCGGACATGGCAGCAACCCGCACCGGCGTCTGTTCAGTTTTGACGACCTGCTGCAGGACGGCCTGGATGCGGAACGCTGGCTGCACGGTCACGGCATGGGGCCTCTGCTCCTTGCCGGTCACAGTCAGGGAGGGATCCTGGCCATGGCCCACGCCTCCCGCAGTCAGCGGATGCGTGCCTGTTTCGCATTCAGCGGGATATTCCCGCAAAGCCGCCGGGCCATAGAACTGACCCGATTCGCTCCCTGGGCAGCGCAGCGTGATCGTCTGCTGGCCGGACTGAAGATACTCAGTACCTGCTTGCCCCGGCTGCCGTTGCCCGTATTCAGCTATCTGTCGGTCAAAAAGATCCTTGCCGGCTGCCTGCGTCTTCCCCTTGATCGCCGGCAGGCCAGGACAAGCTATCCCCTGGCGTACCTGTACTCCCTGTTCAGCACCTCAGTAGCGTCCACGGTCCACTGCCCGTTCTATCTTTTCTTAAATCCAGTTAAAGTCCCCGCCGGTAATCGCAAGACTTAAGAGCGCATCCATTTTCGCCACTTCCTCCTCGCCCTCGATTTTCTGCAGAAGCACTGCCGTATCTGTCACGTCCGCAAGCGTTTCATCCGGCCCGATCTCATAATCAATCTCCGATGCACAATCCGGACAGGGAATCCGATTCATCGTCTGCAAGGACAGAAACCGATTCCCGCACTTTTTACATTCATAATATCCGCACTGCTTTGTGCCATCCGGTACATAATACATGGTAAAACCTCCTTTTGCCTGTCACTATCTACCCCATTTTAGCATGATGGCTTTTAAAACACAAATGCAGGGTATGTCTTGGAGGAAAGACATACCCTGCATGGGGGAATAAAGGAAAAATGATTTTATTAGAGGTATATTGGAGGCAAAACTCTAGAATCATTCTTCATCGCGAAAAAACGACTCAAACACT
>OGQA01000151.1_pt1 | contig 39267 bp, 27 predicted proteins | sample 1553011 | NCBI WGS metagenome assembly OGQA01 (sample SAMEA2580256, study PRJEB22360) | human gut metagenome | biome: human gut; feature: human-associated habitat; material: faeces | place: Denmark | collected 2008/2010 | reverse complement strand
TCCGCACATGTGCGGATGAATGTGGGAGGTGTTCGGATAAAGTCGATAATCAAGGGCTATGTAACGAAAGTGCAATATGCTATATACGTTATATACAAGCTTGTAAAGTGCGGTAGAGTGGCAGTAATGCAATCCGGCGAGGGGGACCGATATGATCAAGGCTGTTATTTTTGACATGGATGGAACGCTGGTCGATACCGAGCGTTTGGGGATTAGGGCCTGGAAGGCAGGCGCCGCTGAGCTGGGGCTCGCGATTGATGATGCGCTGATCCATCAGTTTATCGGTCGCACGCTACCCGATGTCATGGACATCCTCGATAAGCATTACGGCAGCCACGAGACCGCCGAGGCGATCTATGTCCGCCACAAGGAGATTCGCGACGAGATAGTCAAGACCGATCTGGAGCTTAAGGCCGGCGCTGCCGAGTGCATAGACGAGCTGTTGGCTGCGGGCTATCACGTAGGCCTTGCAACGTCATCGCGCCATGTTACGGCCGAGCGCAACCTTAAAGCATTCGGCCTCTTTGACAAGTTTGAAACGGTGACCTGCGGCGAGGACGTCGTGCACGGCAAGCCCGACCCCGAGATGTATTTGCTCGCCTGCGAGCGCGCGGGCTTTGCTCCCGAGGAATGTGCCGTGGTCGAGGATTCGCGCAACGGCTGCGTCTCGGGCATCACGGCCGGATGCCATGTCTTTGCCGTCCCCGATATCGTGCCGCTGCCGCAGGACGTGGTGGATGGCTGCGAGGCCGTGCTCGATACGTTGTTCGATCTGGCGGCGGCAGTCAAGGCCGTGCGCTAGACAATTGCGGCGTTGAAACGAGCAATTGCTCACGTTTGCGCCTAAGCAAAAGGGGCCCGGCAATGGTCGGGCCCCTTTTGCTTAGGCGGCGACATAGCATACTTGCGGGCGTGCTATAGATACGCGCCGAGGTTGATGGCCGTGGCGTCGGTCTGGCTGCTTGCCTGGGTGCTGGCGCGCTCCAATAGGAACGGACGCACCAGTTCTTGGCGGTTGATATCCTCGGCGGCGGTGACTGCGGTGACGGTGCGCGCGGCAGAGCCGATGCGGACGTGCTTGGTCTTCGCCGGCGCCTTGTTCTCGATTTGCTTCATGAGCAATTGAACGCCCTTGCGGCCAATCTCGTAGCCCGGGGGTGCCACCGTAGTGAGCGGGACCGATCCGCTCCAAGCGAGTGGGTTGCCATCGCAGCCTGCTACGCGTACTTGCCCGGGGACAGAGATGCCCTTGTCGACCAGCGCCGAGATAACGCCCGAGGCCAACACGTCGGTCAGGCCGACGACAAAATCGGGGCGTTCGTTTGCGGGGCGCTCGGCGATTTGGGCACCGATGCCGTAGCCGTCGGCAGCGGTATTCCATTCGCCGGCGTCGATGACTTCGATCTTGATATCGGGGTGCAGAGCGAGGGCCTTGTGAATGCCAAGCACGCGTAGGGTGAGCTGCATAAATGCTGCTCGGCCGACGACGACAATATGGTGCGCGCCGCGGGCGATGGCGAGTTCGGCAATGATGCGACCCTGGGCCTCGTTGTCGGCCGCTACGTAGTAGCCGGGCTCGGAGCAATGGATGTCCAGGTGGACGATCGGCACGGGCATTTTAGTCATGGCCGGATGCCAGTCGGGGGACGCCATGGGCTGAACCATGACGCCGGACATCTGCGTGCCCATAAAATAGCGCAGGTAATGGTCCTCGAGAATGTCGTCGTTATCGGCGTTGGCGATGAGCAGGTCGTAGCCGTGCTTGCGGGCCTCGTTGTGGGCGCCGCTGGCGATTTGGAGCGAAAAGCCGTGGTCGAGACGGGGAAGCACCAGGCCAAAGGACTTGGTGGCGCCGCCCGCGAGCTGACGGGCGCTTTGGTTGGGCAGGTAGCCCAGGCGATTGATGGTCTCGTTGATGAGCTTGAGGGTCTCGGGGCGTAGCTTTTCGGGATGGTTGAGCGCGTTGGAAACCGTGCCCAACGAAACCCCGGCCTCGCGCGCGACGTCGCTGATTTTTACCTTTGCCATAGCGGCCCCTTTGATGCGTTTCAAGTACAAGCCAGATTGTAGCATCCCAAACCTTCCAAAAAGGGACAGGTTTATTTTGGCAGGTTTTATCTGGGGAAACGCCGTTGCCAGCGCGACCACCACGAAGGGGACAGGCACCTTTGCGGTGGTTTGGACCGGCTGGGCATGTGTGCATCGGGTGGTATCTAAGTTGAGATACCACTTCTGGTATATCAGCTTGCGCTTGCATGAGTACAATACTCGAACGTTATACGTCTCAGCGCCCCCTGTGCGTGGACGTCTTGCAGTCACGCGAACGAAGGGATTTATCCTATGTGCGGAATTGTCGGCTACACCGGCTCTGATATTGCAAAGAACATCCTGGTCACGGGCCTCAAGCGCATGGAGTATCGCGGCTATGACTCCTCGGGCGTCGCGCTCGAGGTAGGCGAGGGCGCCGCGGCGCACCTCGACGTCATCCGCCGCGTGGGCAAGGTCGCGGGCCTGGAGAGCGAGCTTTCCAACATCGACAGCGACGCTACCTGCGGTATCGGCCATACCCGTTGGGCCACCCACGGCAAGCCCTCCGTCGTTAACGCTCACCCCCACACCAGCTGCGACGGTCGTATCGCCATCGTCCACAACGGCATCATCGAGAACTTCGCCGAGCTGCGCGAAGAGCTGGAGGGCCGCGGCCATCACTTTAAGAGCGAGACCGATACCGAGGTCTTCGCGCATCTGATCGAAGAGGCTTATGCCGAGACGCACGACCTGATGGCCTCCGTGCGCGAGGCTTGCACCCACGTGGTCGGTGCCTATGGTCTGGCCGCCGTGTGCGCTGACGAGCCCGGCGTGATCGCCGTGGCCCGCAAGGATTCCCCGATCGTGGTCGGCGCGGGCGAGACCGGCGCCTATGTCGCCTCCGACGTCATCGCGCTCATCGACGCAACCCGCGACGTCGTGGTGCTCGAGGACGGTCAGTTTGCCAAGCTCACGCCCGCAGGCGTCGAGTATACCGACGAGGCCGGCAACGTGATTGAGCCCAAGGTCACCCACATCGACTGGGACCTGGACATGGCAGAAAAGGGCGGTTATCCCGACTTTATGCTCAAGGAAATCCACGAGCAGCCGCGCGTCGTGCGCGACACGCTGGTCGGTCGTATGACGCTGGCCGGCGAGCTCGACATCGACGAGCTGGGCCTTTCGCTCGAGGAGCTCAACGACATCGACCGCGTCTACGTAATCGCCTGCGGCACCAGCTATCACGCCGGCCTAATCGCCAAGAATCTCATTGAGGGCTGGGCTCGCATCCCCACTGAGGTTGAGGCGGCCAGCGAGTTCCGTTATCGCAATCCCATCATTACGCCGACGACGCTTGTCGTTGCCGTGTCCCAGTCGGGCGAGACGGCCGACACTCTCGCCGCCATCCGCGACGCGCGCATCAAGGGCGCCAAGGTCTTCGGCATCACCAACGTGGTGGGCAGCCCCGTGGCGCGTGAGAGCGACGGCGTCATCTACACCAAGGCCAACAAGGAGATCGCGGTCGCCTCGACCAAGAGCTTCATCGGCCAGGTTGTGAGCCTGACGCTTTTGGCCCTGCTGCTGGCGCAGGTCAAGTACCGCCTGACCACCAAACAGGCACGCATGCTGTTCCGCGAGCTTTCCGATACTGCCGAGCAGATCCAGTGGATTTTGGACACGCAGACCGATGCCGTGCATGAGGCTGCCCTGCTGTGCAAGGATGCGCAGTCGGCGCTGTTCGTGGGCCGCGGCATGGGTGCCGCTATTTCCTACGAGGGTGCGCTCAAGCTCAAGGAGGTCAGCTACCTGCACGCCGAGGCCTACGCCGCCGGCGAGATGAAGCACGGCCCCATTGCCCTGATCGACCCGGGCTTCCCTGTCATCGCTGTGGCCACCAAGAGTGCCACCTACGACAAGACCGTGTCGAACCTTATGGAGTGCAAGGCGCGCGGTGCCAAGGTCATCGTCGTTGCCACCGAGGGCGACGAGGAGATCAACAAGATCGCCGACTGCATTATCCGCGTGCCAGCAGTCCGCGACGTGTTCAGCCCCATCACGGCGAGCGTTCCTCTGCAGCTGCTCGCACGCGAGGTCGCCATCCTGCGCGGCTGCGACGTCGACCAGCCCCGAAACCTGGCGAAAAGCGTCACGGTAGAGTAATTGTTGTTCCGCCGTTCTAGTGACCGAGGCCCGGCTCCGTTGCGGCGGAGCCGGGCCTTGTTGCATTTGCCCAGATAAAACCTGCCAAAATGAACCTGTCCCTTTTTGGCAGGTTAGCGGAGCTTGCTGGTCTCGAAGTACTCGGGGAACTGGTCCAGAACCTCGGTTTGGTTGCGGAACATCATGTGCAGGTGCTTGCTGACCAAAAAGCTCGCTTCGATGGGGTCGCGACCGGCGATAGCGCGGCGAATCTGCTTGTGCTCGTTCACGATGTCCTGATTGTCGAGAACCTGCGTGGCAGCGCGCAGCCAGCGGAAGCGCTCCAGGTCGGCATTGGTCTCTTCGAGCCACGACCACACGGTGCTGCGACATGCGATGCTAAAAATCATGTGATGCATGAGGTTATCGCTCAAAAAGAAGCCGATGCGATCCTCATCGGCCATGGCCTTTTCCTGCAGCGCGATGGCGCGGTCGAGCTGCTCGATGCCTGCCGAGGTGGCGCGCGCACAGCACTCCACGATCACCTGCTTTTCCAGATGCTCGCGGATGTAACAGGCACTCTCGGCAAGGGTGAGGTTGATGGGTGAGACGTAGGTGCCACTCTGGGGCACGGTGCGCACCAGGCCTTCCTGCGCCAAGCGAACCAAAGCCTCGCGCACGGGCGTGCGACCCATATCCAGGTCATCGCAAAGTTGCTTGACGCCCAGCTTTTCGCCCGGCTTGTAGTCCAGGTAGACGATTTTGCGTCGAATGGTGTGGTAGGACTGGTCCTGTAGGCTCGTTTCCTGCTCGCCGACGTGCATCGATTCTTCCATAGCGCCTCGCAACTGTTCTATCAAACTCATATGTCAGTTGTTAATTATGCCGCGAATCAGCTCTCCGCGGTGGGTAATTCGGCTGTTGCCTGAGAACTATTGCGGCATCTTAGTCTGTGTTTGCGCAAGGCTGCGCTCAATGTTGCCGTATCATAAGCCGTCGCAAACGTGAAATAGAAAGAAGGAATCCCATATGCAACTGGCAAACATCGTACGCGAGCGCTGGAAAGGCGTCTTGTTCTGCCTGATCATCGCCATTCCCGCGACGTTGCTCGGCAAACAAATTGAGGTGGTCGGCGGTCCGGTATTTGCCATCCTCTTTGGCATGGTCCTGGCGCTCGTCTTTCCCAAGAATCGTCGTGAACAGCTCGCCGCCGGCGTCACCTATACGTCCAAAATAGTCTTGCAGTACGCGGTTATCCTGCTTGGCTTTGGCATGAACCTCTCCCAGATCCTGTCCAAGGGCGCCCAGTCGCTGCCGATTATCGTGGCGACAATCTCGACCTCGCTCGTCATCGCCTTTGTGCTCTGCCGCGTTATGAACGTGCCGGGCAAGATCGCGACGCTTGTGGGTGTGGGTTCGTCGATTTGCGGCGGTTCTGCCATCGCCGCGACCGCACCCGTCATCGATGCCGACGATCGCGAGATTGCCCAGGCTATTTCGGTCATCTTCCTGTTTAACGTTATCGCGGCGCTCGTGTTTCCGACGCTCGGCGGCATGCTCGGGCTGACCAACGAGGGCTTTGGCCTGTTTGCCGGTACCGCCATCAACGACACCTCGTCCGTAACGGCTGCGGCGAGCGCCTGGGACAGCATGCACCCCGGCGCCAATGTGCTCGAGAGCGCCACGGTGGTCAAGCTCACCAGGACGCTGGCCATTATTCCCATCACGTTGGTCCTCGCATGCTGGCAGATGCATCTGGCGCGCAAGGCCGGCGGTGACGCCAAAAGCACGTTCTCGCTTAAACGCGCGTTTCCCATGTTTGTGCTGTTCTTTGTGCTGGCGAGCGTGATCACCACAGCGCTTCAGCTTCCCGCGTCCATCACGGCGCCCATCAAGGAGCTGTCGAAGTTCTTTATCGTGATGGCCATGGCGGCTATTGGTTTTAATACCGATATCGTCGAGCTGGTCAAAAAGGGCGGCAAGCCCATCGCGCTGGGCTTTTGCTGCTGGATTGGCATTGCGTGCATGAGTTTGGGAATGCAGCACGTGCTGGGAATCTGGTAGAGAAGTAGCTTATCTACGTGCTGCGTGCTGGTGAGCGCATTCTCACGGTGGAGCGATAGGAGCTCTTGCGGGTATGGCTTGTCCGCAGGTTTATAAGTCCCGAAGAGCTCTTATCGCCCCGCCAGGATGGCGATGCGGGGCAACACCTATACTCGCAGGACGGCGCTTTCTGCCCTATAGTGTTTGGTGAGCAATATCGTTCAATTTTGAAACACTCGGTCGTGCGACCGCCGGCGGTTGCATGTCGCCACGGACAGGGGCAAATCATGGATAGCGATGTCAAACTGAACATCTTGACCGATGCCCTAGCTGCCGCCGGGGCCTCGGCATTGGCAATCGATGCGCGTGGGGACGTCGCGATCTCGACCATGAATGACGCGGCGCTTGAGCGGGATGTGGCGGTTTTTGTCGCTGAGCGCCTCGACCGTATAGGAGACGGTGCGCGTCTGGTTATGGGGCGTGCGGGTGCGCGCCTGAGCCTGACCGTTCGCCCCATCGACAAAGAGGGCGGGGGCCTTTGGGTCGTCGTGGTCCGCGAGGTGCGCGGTGCCGCGGCGCATGCGGGCATCGAGTGGCTCAACGCCGACGAAGTTGAGGCCCGCTACGAATCGAGCGCGTACGGCATCGTTGAGGGTGCCGCTGCAGTGGCTGCACCGGTTGCCGAGAGCTACGCGCGCGGTGTGCCCCTTATGCTCGAGGGTGAGCTGGGAGTGGGTCAGGTTGAGATCGCCAAGCGCCTCTATCTGGACGGTCCTTTTGCAGATCAGCCCTTTGTTTCCGTCGCGCTCGATGAACTCACCGATCGCGGTTGGCGCCATGTGCTCAAAAGTGCCGAATCGCCGCTGTTCCAAACGGGGCTGACCCTTTGCATTGAGGGCTGGAACGCGGTTGGCCCCCAGCGCCTCCGCGAGCTGGTCTCCACGATGACCGACACCGCGTTGGCGACGCGCTGCCATGTGGTGCTGACGGCGAATGACATGCCGGGCGGCAGCGAAAGTGATCAAGCCGCCTTTGTGACCGAGCGCTTCGCCTGTGCGGTGAGCGTGGCGCCGGCAATCGCCGAGCAGGGAGCCGCGTCGACGAAGGTTGCGCGCTATTTGGAATATCTCGCCGATGCATTTGGGACGGCAGCGCCCGCGCTGTCTGCCGCGGCGATGAAGACGCTCGATGCTTACCGCTGGCCGCGCAACTATCTGCAGCTCCGCGAGGTCTCGGAACGACTGTATATATTGGTGGGGGCGGGCACGGTAGACCGCGCTGTGGCGGAGGAAGTGCTCGCCCAAGAGGACGTGATTAAGACCGCAACCTTTGGCGCCCCGACGCTCGAAAGTGACCTGTATATCCTGCGACCGCTGGCCGATACCGAGCGAGATATCGCGCATCTGGTTGTAGACCACCTCCACGGCAACCGAACCCGTGCGGCGGAGGTGCTGGGCATAAGCCGTACAACGCTGTGGCGCTTGCTGAAGGACGATGACCGTTGGGCGAGGTGCCCGTGACCGCGCGCGACGCGTGTGCTACAGTCCAAAGCGTTATTGTTTCGATTTGGTTACGGCGTGCGAGGGCATATGGCTGAGACTTCAAAACCGAGCCGCAGAAGGCGGAGTGCCGCGCCGGTCAACCGACGCACAACATCGGTGACGTGGGGTAAACACGCCTCGGGGTTTGATGGCTCGTTCAAGCGCACTAAATACGGCTATCCTTCGGCAAGCGCCCGCTTGGCCATGCAGGCAGAGTCCTCGCTATGGGGCCGGAAACGCGTGGTGGGCTCAAAGCTCAAGCACGACGGCACGCTCGGTTACATCAGCCGCGGGGCGGCTCGCCGCAGCGGGCTCAATCCTGCTGGTTGGCATCGTTATGTGCCGATCGTGGCCGTCGTTGCAGTGATCGTCATCGCACTCGCTGCGCTTGGCTACGCCGGCGGTGGCGCCAACTTGGACGCAGTGTTTAAATCGCCCGAGCTCGCGCATGCAGGCACAGAAGTTGTCGAGGGCGCTCAGACCCAGACGGGCGTCGCAGCCCAGCGCGGCATCGTTGCGGCAGCCTCCACCATCGCCGATGCACAAAAGGACGAGGACGAACAAGGCAGCGAAGCCAATGCGAATCAGACGAACGAAACGACGACAGCTCCATCGGCAAGATAAGTTGCGGTGGAATAGCCGGCTAAACCCAGCGCCAGCTCGCAAAGAGTCCATAAAGCAGGCTTATCCCGTAAAGTACAAGTAATAGAACTACCGTTAACAGGTTGGTCAATTGACCGCCGCGGCGCAGAGAGCCTAAAATTTATTCTAACTATAGGGGATTTCTCTCGATGCCGAGCACATCGGTGCGGGTCGCCCCCATAGCCGCTTAGGATGTTGGCGCTGCTCCGGCATTCGAGGCTCGATGTCGGACGTCGATAACGACGGAAAGGAAGGTGACGGGATGCGTAGATCTGCGTTGGGTCGCAAAGCACTTACGGTGCTGGTTTCGACCGCGATGGTTGTTTCGATGATGCCAACGGCGGCTTTGGCCGATGCCGTGGGCGCTGGCGAAACGCCTACAGAGCAATCCCAAGTCAATGGAAGTGAGCCGGGGGGGTGACTCCGAAAAGGTAACCGATGCTGATTCGGTTGATAACGGCACCAGCGAGGGCTCTGCCAACGGGCAGACGGCTGCCGAACAGGGGTCGACTACTCAGGCTGGTGATAATTCGCAGCAGGGGGCTGAGTCCCAAAAACCTGCGACTGCGAATGTCGCCGAGGTCAACGGCAAGAGCTATGCCAGCCTGCAGGAGGCAATTAACGCCGCGTCGCGCAAGGCAACGGTGAAGCTGCTGACCGATACGACGGAGAACGTCACAATCTCCACGAACTATGTCACGCTCGACCTGAATGGCCACACCCTTAACGGCAGCACTGGCGAGCGCAAACCGGCGCTGACGGTCACGGCTCGCGTTACCGTCATGGACAGCAGCGAGACCCATACCGGTACCATCAAGCGTGTGGATACCGCGGAGAACTCTGGCGTCAGCTCCCACTATGTCATCGACATTCAGGGAAAGGGCTGGCTCACCTTCGAGAGCGGCAACGTCACCAACGGCAGCGGCGCTGGTGGAACGAAGGGCGCGTCCCTGGTGCGCGTGGGCGATGACAGCGTCGCCAAGTACCCCGGCCTGAATATCAAGGGCGGCAACTTTACCCAGAATAACTTCATCGTGATTAAGGTCGATCGCGGCGATCTGTTCCTGAACGGCGGTACGCTGAATTCCGCTAACAGCTACGCCATTGAGAACTGGCACAGAGCTACCGTCAAGGGCGGCACGGTCAACGGCAACGTCTCGGCCTGGACGTACAGCGGCGGTTTCAACAGTGACCTGACGATCAGCGGCGGCACCGTCAACGGTAACGTTGAGTCGGTGACTTACGACGGCGCCGAAGGCAAGACGGCGAAGGTGTCCATCACGGGCGGCACCGTCAATGGCACGCTGAACACGGTTGACTACAGCACGGGCACCACTTCCAACGACCCCACAAAGGCGACGATCGAGGTCACGAGCGGTACGTTCAGCACCGATCCGTCCCACTATCTGATCGAAGGCTCTGCGGCTACCCCGAACTGTGACGGCACCTTCGGCGTGGCAAAAGCTTACCTTGCGCAGGTTGGCGAAACCAGCTATTACACCATGGACGAGGCGTTCAAGGCGCAGACCGCAAGCGGCAAGGCCATCACTTTGCTGCGCGATTACACCACGGGCAGCACCTTCAACTCCGGAACCGTTGCTCGCGTGGTTGACCTGAACGGACATACCTGGACGTGCACGGGAACTGACGCGAACTCTGCAGCGTTCGAGATCAATAACCCCAACGCATCGCTTACGGTGAAGAACGGCAAAGTCGTGAGCTCTCAACTGATCGGCTTGATCCCGTCTGCCATGGGCGGCACCATCAAGTACGACAACTCCACCCTTACGTTTGAGGGCGTTGAGGCGTCTACCACCGCTACGAGCGGCATCGAAACGAACGGCAATAACACGAACGACACCGTTGTCCTGAAGAACAGCACGCTCAACGTTCCCAACGGCTTCGGCATTTACTTCCCCAGCAGCGGAACGCTGACCATCGATAATTCCATGATCAATGCGAAGACGATGGGCGCGCAGGTGTGCTCGGGCAGCCTGAACGTTAACGCCGGTAGCGCGATCACCGTGTCGGGCGACCCGGTCGCAAAGACCGAGAACGACGGCGCTATCCAGGACGGCGCGGCAATCTCCGTTGTCAACCGCCCTGGCTACAAGGACCTTGGCAAGGTCGCCATCACCGGTGGCACCTTCACGGCGAAGACTGGTAACGCGGCTCTCAAGGCTTACACCTGGGATTCTTCGACGATGCAGGAGTCGGCTTTCGACAACTCTGCTAATACGGTTGGCGTTTCCGGCGGCACGTTCTCCGCTAAGGTTCCCACTGAGTACTGCGCCGAGGGCCTTACCTGCATCAGGAACAGCGACGGCACCTATGGCGTTGCCGCTGCTGCCCAAATCGGTGACAAGAACTATGCATCCGTCCAGGCCGCTATCGATGCTGCCAATGAAGGCGATACGGTCAAACTGCTGGCGGACGCCACCGAGGACGTGACGGTCGCCGAGGGCAAGAACCTCACGCTCGACCTCAACGGCTTTAAGCTCACCAACGTCAAGGATCACACCATCACCAACAACGGCACGCTGACCGTCACTGACTCCAGCGAGGCCAAGACCGGCACGGTGGACAACCTGACGCACGGCAAGGGCGCCTTGGTCAATGCTGGCACGGCGACGCTTGAGGGCGGCACCTTCGAGCGTAGCAACGAGGCAGGCAAGCTTGATCCCTATTCGAACGGCGGCAACAGCTGGTATACAGTTCAGAACAAGGGAACTATGACCATCAAGGACGGGACCACCGTCAAGAACGATGGCGGCTTCTCGAGCAACCTTTGCAACGCCGATGACACTAACGCTAAGCTTGTCATCAACGGCGGTACCTTCGCCGGCGGCATCAACGCGGTGAAGAACGGGTCGAATACAAAGCTCGAGATTACCGGCGGCACGTTCTCCAACGCGAGCCAGTATGTCGTCATGAACTGGAGCGACGCGACCATCTCTGGCGGTACCTTCACCGCCGAAGGCACGGCGCCTTTCGTTCTGTTCACCTCTTCTTACGGCAACGACAAAGATAGCCTCAAGGTTACCGGGGGAACCTTCTCCGGCACCGCGTCGATGATCCACAACTACTACGATAAGGACAATCGCGGCAACGCAGCTGTCTCCGGCGGCACTTTTTCCGCTGAGGTTCCTGCCGATTGCTGCGCTAAGGACTTTATCTGCGTCAAGAACAGCAACGGCACTTATGGCGTTGCTCAGCAGGGCGAAGTGGTCAAGCCTAGCGAAGAGAATAAGAACTCTGGTTCTGTCGCCACTAATGGTGTGACCGTTGAACAGGACGAGCAGAAGAAGGTTGCCCAGACCGCTGCTGAGGCTGCTGCTTCGGTGAAGGACGCCACGGTTGACGAGACTAAGAACGAAGCCAAGATCGGTGACGTGACGGTCGACACGAGTGCCGAGGGCAAGGCCGAAGAGGTCAAGATAGTCACCGAGGCGGCCAAGGAGGACAACAACTCCGTTAGCGTCCGGCTGGTTGTCAAGGCTGATCAGAATGTGGCCGCCAATAGTCAGATCGTCGATACTGCCAAGAACGCCACGGTTGTTCCGTTTGAGCTCTCCGTCGATATGGTGACCGAGGTTAAGGGCGCCGATAACCAGGTTGTCGCAACTGCTTCGGTTCCTGTTAAGGAGACCACTGAACCCATTACGGTGACAATTAAGGTCAATCCTCAGTCCATCGCTGGCAAGAATGTCATGGTCGCCCGCGTTCACGACGGAAAGCTCGAACTCATCGAGCCTTCCAAGCTGAACCCTCAGAAGGGCGAGGTTACTTTCGAGACTGCCAAGTTCTCTGATTACGCGGTCGTTGCAAGCGAGATGAATAAGTCTTATAAGCTTGAGGACTACACCGACGCCACCGGTACCAGGAAGACTATCAACAACGCTGAGTTCAACGTTAGCTCCGATTACGCTTTTGCTGGCTGGTACAAGGATCCTGAGTTCACTGAGCCCTATGAGACATCTGACGTTAGTGGCGATGCCTATCCCATGTTTGTGAAGATCGGCGAATATATCCAGTATATGGGCGGCTCCCTGCGCATGGATGGCCCCGCGGCATCCGAGTCTACGTCACTCCGCTTTGGATACATCACCTCGGTGCCCGATGGCGCTAAGTACATCGATAGCTGGTGGACTTGGAACGACGGCCTTACCGAGCAGGAACCTGTGCATGCAGCGAATCGCGTTTTGTTTAGCGGAGGCGCTGCCCTGGCGAATCTCGTTGTTACAACTCTTAAAGCTGAGTACTACACGACGACCTTCCATGTGACTGAACACCTCAAATACCAGACAGTTGATGGTACGACGGTGGAGGTTGCTGAGACTGCGTCGCATCAACATTCGGCTAAGACCGTTGCCAAGGCGGTTTTGGATAATCCGGGAGCATCTCCTGAAGAACTGGAATATGCTCAGCAGATTTTAGAAACCATTGGAAAGGAGTAAATGAATGGAAAAATACACCGAGCCCGAGCTGACCGTTATCGCGGTTGATGCTGAGGACGTTGTAAGGACCTCAAATGTCCCCACTGGTCCTGGCGATAATAACGGTACGTACCATCCGGGTAACTAATTAACGGATCGTTGTTATCTCAAACGGAGGGGGTCGCTCTGCGCGGCCCCCTCTTCTAATAAAGAACGGACTGAATGGTGAAGATGGCAAACACGAACAGCGTCGGGAGCCATATGGCGCAACGGCCTTCCCAAAAAAAGAAAATCATCTGGGCTGTCGTTGCCGCGGCGATTGTTCTCCTTGTGGCAATCATCGCGATTGCTATGAGCCACGGGGGCGAGGATTCTAAGAATAAGACCGCTGGGAACATCGAAACCGTTGCCGAACAATCGGAAAACGTTGCTTCAACAGACAAGGATGATGAGACAAATAACGATACGGCCGATTCATCTAACGGTTCCGAAACCGCTGATGCCAATAGGGTGGCGAAGAGGGCAGATGAGTCCGGCGGTAAAGCAGATAACAATGCGTCCTATAGCGGTGGAAATAGCTCGAATAATAATGTCCAGGATTCTTCGAATCAAGATGGGCCAAGTGACAATACCGATTCTGTCGGCGAAGATCAGCCCGGTGAAGTTACGGAACCCGACGGCTCTAAGTGGACGGGCTATTACAAGTAGATGGGGTCTGTGTTGGAATCGCACCGCGCTGTTCGAGCGAATTCTGAATTTGGTGATGAAGCAAGCCCGTTTTGTATATGCATTGCCGATCTTGTTGTGAGGGCCCATCCTCTGCATGCACAGATCGCATGGCTTTGCCGAGATTACATCGCTTGTGATGCTGGCACTGAAGTTCGTGTCGATTTTGAAGTGAGAGTCACGCGGGCCGATATCGAGGCTGAACGAGCGGTGGCCACCGAAGGCACGGACTGGACCGATGCTTACTTGGAGACATTGTCGGTGCAGCGTGCGATTGCGAATCGCCTGCCCGAGCGGCACCGGCTGTTGGTCCATGGAGCGGTTATCGAGTTTGAGGGGCGTGCCTATCTGTTTACCGCGCCGAGCGGTACGGGCAAGTCGACCCATATTCGCCTGTGGCGCCAGTACCTGGGCGATGCCGTGCGGGTGATAAACGGGGACAAGCCGTTTGTCCGCATTCCGGAGTGTCACGAAGAGCTGCCAGTGGTTTACGGCACGCCGTGGGCCGGCAAAGAGGGCTGGCAATGCAATGATTCTGCCCCGCTCGCCGGCATCGTGCTGCTGTCCCGCAGCGATCCGGGTTCATCTTCCATTCGCTTGGCGAGCGCGGCGCTCAATCTCGATAAGATAATGCGGCAGGTTTACTTTCCACCGGATGCTGGCGCTGCAATGCTCACGCTCGACCTCTTGGATGCCATGCTCGCGCGCGTTCCAGTGTATGAGCTTGCGTGCGACATGTCCGAGGATGCCGTTCGCGCGAGCTTTGAGGGCTTGACCGGTCTGGATTACCATAATTATGTAAGGAGTGCCTCGCATGAGGATTAAGCAGGGATTTGTTATGCGCGACGTTGCCGGGCAGGCCGTCGCCATCGCCACGGGCGAGGCCAGCAAGTCGTTCCATGGCATGGTGAAGCTCAACGGCACGGGCGCCGATATCTGGCGCGGCGTGGAAGAAGGGCTTGACGAGGCGGCGATTGCCGAACGCATCGCAGCAAAGTATGAAGTCGATCCCGGACGCGCGTGCGAGGACGTGGGTGCGTTTATTGCGCGCATGCGTGAAGCCGGGCTCGTGGAAGGCTAGTTCTACGTGGCATCTGCACTCGACAACCAATCGCTTTATCTCCTGCACCTGCTCTCTTGCGCGCTGCGCGGAGAGGCACCGGCCTCGTTGCCGACGGGGGTGACGTGGGATGGCCTCTTTGCCCTTGCGTGCTGGAACTCGGTGACGACGACCTGCGCGTTCGCGGTCGCTTCCTCCCCCGAGGCGGACTCGACCGAGCGGATACGCTGGCAGACGGAGGTCGACCAAAACCTCATGCGCCATGTGGTCTTTGACATGGAGCGCGAGGCGGTCTTTGCCGATATGGACGAGGCCGGGCTCGCGCACCTGCCACTCAAGGGTGTGGTGACGTCGCGTGCCTATCCGCGTCCCGAAATGCGCTGGATGTGTGACAACGACTTTCTATTTGGACATATTCGCGAGGACGGTTCGGTGACTGCGGCGACCGAGGCCGATGCCCGCGAGCTGCGACGCATTATGGAGGGCCAAGGGTTTACGACAGCCCACTTTGGCACGGGCAACCACGACTCGTACGAGAAGGCCCCGTTTCTTAACTTTGAGCCGCACCGCGTCCTCGCCAACCCCGAGGTTGCGTGGTGGAAGTACTACGCAGATCCATGGGCAAAGGCGCGGCGCGTCAAGGGCGCATCGGGACTTGCTTACGAGTTTGCACGCGAGGACGCGTATCTCTTTCACATCGCGCATATGTTCAAGCATTACTCGGCATCGGGCCACGGTGTGCGAGGGCTTGCCGATGAGTGGGCGCTCGTGCGTGCTTGGGGCGGCTCGATGGACCGCTCATATCTGGATGCCGAGCTGCAGAAGCTGGGAATGGCCGGCTTTGAGGCCGACTTACGCCGCGTTGCCCAGGCTGTGGTGGAAAAGGATGTCTGCGGCCGCGCGCTTGCCGGCGAAGGCGCGGCATTGACGCCGGATGTGGAGCGGATGCTCTCCTATATGCTTGGTAGCGGCACGTACGGCACGGTTGCCAACAACGTGCGGAACCAGCTCGAGGAGGAGGCGGCCGAGGGCGGAAAGAAGGGCTTCCGTGCCCGTTATCTGCTCAAGCGTGCCTTTCCGTCGCTCAAGAAACTCCAGCAGGGATACCCTGTGCTCAAGCGTGCGCCGTGGCTCTTACCCGGGGTGTATGCGTACCGCCTGGTGGTAAAGCCGTTTACACGGACGGCGCGACTGCGCACGGAGCTCTCGGCCGTGATGCACGAGGGTGATGAATAGCATGGGCAGTCGTTTGAAGGAAGATTCGCCCAACGCTGTCGCATGTGCCAACGCCAGTGTCCAAGCTGCTGGCGATACGTCCTGCGGGATCGATACCGTGCTGGCACGCGACGGCGTGTGGGTGAGCACGACGGCGGGTGTGAGCATGTGGCCCATGCTGCGCGATCGCCGGGATACGATTGTCGTGCGGCCGTGCGAGGGGCGACTGCGCCCGCTCGATGTGGCGCTGTATCGGCGCGGCGACGCCTACATTCTCCATCGAGTGATCGAGGTCGTCGACGGGGGTTATCGGATCCTGGGCGATAACTGCCTCGAGATCGAGGATGTTCCCGAGGCGGCCGTTCTGGGCAGGCTCGAGGAATTTTGGCGCGGTGACAGGCATTGCGATCCGCATAGTCGTGGCTGGCTCGCCTATGCGCGCGTTTGGCTGGTGACCTGGCCTGTACGCTGCGGACTTAAGCGCGCAAAGGCTGCGTTGGGACGCGCTGCCCGAAAGGCGGGACTCAGGTGAGAGACCTTCGTTGGGTGATCTCTGTCTGCGGACACGAGGTTCGGTTGGTGTGGGCGCTCTGTGCCACGCGCTGCGTCTCGGCGTTGATCGCTGTGGGATATGCGCTGCTCATGCAGTGGGCGGTCGATGCCGCCGTCGCGCACGACTCGGCTACATTCTGGCCGGCACTCGCTCTGTTTGCGGCTGCGCTTTTGGCACAGGTGGTGCTTTCGGCGGCATCGAGATGGCTCTCGGAATCTGCGCAGGCGCGCATGGAGAACGCACTGCGTGCCCGTGCGGCCGGCGCCGTGATGAGTGCCGGGCGCTTGCCGGAAGGGCGGGCTTCGGGCGAGGTGGCGAGCGTGCTCACCTCGGATGTCTCGTGCGTTGCCGAGTCTGTGGTGTCAATTGTGCCCGAGGCCGCCTCTATGCTGGTGCGCGCTGCAGCTGCGCTGGTCTTGATGTTTGCGGTAGCACCCGCGCTCGCCGCGCTCTTTGTCGTTGCGGGCGCGCTGGGTGTGGCGGGCTCTCTTGTTATGCGCCGCTGGCTTAAGGGCTTGCATGCCACCGCGCAGGCGGCCGAGGGTTCCATGCGCGCACGGCTGCAGGAGACGCTTGAGAGCTTGGTGGTGATTCGCTCCTTTGGTGCTGCCGGGCGCGTCATGGAGGGGCTCGCCGGCCTTATGGACGAGCAGCTTGCCGCGCGCGAGAGGCGCGCCGGTGGCAAAGCGGCGTCTGGCGCCGTCTTTAACCTGGCCATGCAGCTGAGCTATCTTGCTGGTTTTGGCTATGGCTGCTGGGGCATCCTAACTGGCCGGGTGAGCTACGGCACCCTGATGGCGCTTGTGCAGCTTGTGGGACAGGTGCGTGCTCCGTTTACAAGCCTCTCGGGCCTCTTTCCGCAGTCCGCGGCGATGTCTGCCAGCTGCGAGCGGCTGCGTGCCGTGGAGCCGGCCGTCCGCGGCGAGCGTAGGCCTGCCTGCGGCACATCGTTTGCTGCCCTGCGGTTTCGTGGTGTGTGCTTTGGTTATGCGGACGGTCCGCGCGTACTCGATGGCCTTGATGTCGAGGTCCGCGCGGGCGAGTTTATCGCCGTGACGGGGCCCTCGGGCGTGGGCAAGTCCACGACGCTCATGCTCGCGCTTGGTATGGAAGACCCCGGTGAAGGCGCGGTCGAGGTGGAGTTCGCGGGCCCCGGCGGCAGGGGCACTGCCGTAGAGGCGATTGACGCCGCCGACCTCGCGCCCGGGACGTTCGCCTACGTGCCACAAGGCAACATGCTTATGAGCGGCACCGTTCGCGATGCCGTCACACTGGCGGATTGTGGCGGGGAAGGGGATTCTGCGCTTGACGAGTCTCTTTACGCCGCCTGTGCGCTCGAGTTTGTGGGTGCTCTGCCCCAAGGTGTGGATACGCCGCTGGGTGAGCACGGCAGCGGTCTTTCCGAGGGCCAGATGCAACGACTTGCCGTGGCCCGCGCCGTATACTCTGGCGCCCCGGTGCTGTTGCTCGACGAATGCACTTCGGCGCTCGACGAGGCGACCGAGCGCGAGATGCTCGATCGCCTGCGGGCGCTCGGCCGTACGGTGATCATCGTCACTCATCGCCCCGCTGCTTTGAGCGTTTGTGACCGAACGATTAGTCTAGGTTGATGCCGTGTGGAAATCAGGAGCCGGCTCCCGCTCCGTTGACGAGCGAGGGGGGTAGCTAAATAGCCCCGTCCCAAATTAGCTACCCCTGCTGACGCTCCTGTACTACTTCACGTACACCACGTTGTCACGGCGCGGCTTTGCCTCGGGTAGCGTGTCCTCGGCGTAGCCAAGAATGCAGTTACCGACACCGCGCAGGCTGCCGTCGGCGGGCAGGCCCCAGCTGGCCAGCAGCTCCAGGCCCTCGGGCGAGTCAAAGAGCTCATGCGCGCGGTGAATCCAGCACGAATCGACACCCAGTGCATAGGCGGCGTTGAGCAAGTTGCCCATGGCGAGCGAGCCGTCTTCCAGATGTGTGGGCACGCTGCGGTCAACCAGCACCACCACAACGGTCTTGGCGCCATAGAAGGGGTCGCCGTTGCTGCCCATGACCTGGGCGTTGAGCTGTGAGAGACGCTCGACGGTTGCGGGGTCGGTGACGGCGACAAACGTCACCGGCTGGCGGCCCATGCCGCTCGGTGCATATTGGCCGGCTTCGATAATACGTGCAAGCTTTTCGGCCTCGACGGGACGATCGCTGTAGTTGCGGCAGCTGCGGCGGTGAATGAGTGCTTCGATAGTCTCCATGGTGTCTCCTTGCGGTGGCGTTGCAGATGCCCCGTTCATACCCGTCGGGCTTAAACGATAGACGGTCAATTGCCCGGCCGAAAGGATAGATTCCAATTGGGAAAGTAGGTTTGCATAAAAGTACCTTCAGAATGTGACAAACAAATGGGATGGTTAAACGTTTTATCCCGTCTACCCTGCGGTTTTTTACCACTTGCCTAAATGACGAACGCATAACCTTCGATAAAGGTTTTACTAAAGGAGTACCAACGTTTATCAATGCGCCGTGGTGGCGCCGGGCCAGGAGGTAACATCATGTTCCAGGCTGGAGATGTCGTCGAGACCGACTTCGAAGGATTTCTGAAGCTGCTGCGTTCCAAGACGCGCGCTTTCGTGTCGATCAACGACCACGAGTACTACATCACGCACACCGATGGCTATTGGCGTGTTCAGGATTGCGAGGCCCTCAACGACAAGGGCCACTTTACTGACTGCTCCGAGCTGGTCAACACGGTCTGCGAGGTCGTCGAGCTGCCGTGGATTGCCGGCAAGAGCCTGCATGACAGCTTCTCGGGCGCTACGGTCTATGAGGCCGTCGCCGCTTAACAGGCAATAAAACCCGATTTTCACGTGACCGCTGGCGCCGCCCCCGCGCCGGCGGTCTTTTTCTGCCGATAGGCCATAAAAATGCACGCATTTGCGGAGAGCCTGTTGACGATAGTCAAAACTCGGACTAATCTAGAGACACATAATTGGTCAAAAATCGGACAATTGAATGGTGGGATAGATGAATAGTGCGGTTACACTGGTCGACTTCGACCGGTTGCTCAATGGACTCGACCATATCTATTCGGAGTTCTCGCGCGCCTGCGGTCTTTCGGACTGCGCTTACTGGATGCTCGTCGATACCAGCACGGCGGGCGGCAGTATTGCCGTAAGCCGTCTGACAAGCGAATGGTTCTACAGCAAGCAGACCATCAACTCGGCAATTAAAACCTTGACGGCGCGGGGTTTCGCCACGCTGGAGTTTGCCGAAGGCAGTCGCAAGAACAAGGTTGTGAGCCTGACCGAAGAGGGCAGGCGATTTGCCGAGCGTTATGCGCTGCCGGCACTCAAGGCCGAGCAGCGAGCCTTTGGCGCGCTTGAGCCGTGTGAGCAACGCGAGATTATGCGCTTGATCGGCAAATTTTCTCAGGTGCTCGGTGACGAGTGCGAGACATTTAAGCGGCAGGTGGCAGCTGAAAGTCAGATGCAAGATCGACGTGAGGGGGAGTCGTGCGACTGCTAATGAGGTTTTTGAAGCCCTATCGAGGGCTTGTCGCAGTGACGCTGCTGGTGCTGCTGGTGGATAACGTCGGTACGCTGCTGGTTCCCACGATGCTGGCGAACATGGTCAACACCGGTATTACCACGGGCGATGTCGACTACATTTTACGCAACGGCCTATACATGTTTATCGCGACCAGCATGGCTAGCGGCGGCACGGTGCTGGGCTGCTATCTTTCGGCGCGCCTGGCCGCCAACGTGGCCTGCGATATCCGCAATGCCGTGTACGACAAATCGCTCGAGCTCGCGGCCAGCGATTTTGAGCGATTTGGCACGGGATCGATGATCACACGCTCACTCAACGACATCAACGCGATTCAGCAGGCTATCCTGCAGACGATTCAGTTGGTGCTGCCGGTGCCGTTCTTGGCCGTCGCGGGCATCATTTTTGCTTGGTTCATCGATCCCGCCATGGGAACGCTGCTGGGCGTGGTGGTTGCGATCGTGCTGGTGGCGGCGGTCTTTACGGTGGCTAACGCCGCGCCGATTTTTATGCGCCTTCAGAGCTTTATCGACCGCATGAACGTGGTGCTGCGCGAGAACATCGTGGGCGTTCGCGTCATCCGCGCTTTCAATAAGGAGCGCCACGAGGAGCAGCGCCTGGACGAGGTGTTTAGCGATTACGCGGACAACGCCATCAAGGTCAACCACCTGTTTGTGGGGCTCGACAGCTCCAGCTTCTTTTTGATGAACATCGCCGAGGTGGCGGTGCTGTGGGTGGGTGGCAACCGCGTGGGCGCCCATGCGATGCAGATCGCGAGCATCTCGGCGGTGCTGGAGTACGCGATCCTGATCCTGTTCTTTGTGATGATGGCCCAGATGGTGGTGCTGACGCTTCCTCGTGCCGCTGCGTGTCTGAACCGCGCGCAGCAGGTGCTGGAGATTGAGCCGAGCATCGTCGATGGTGAGGGTACGCTCGACGCGGGAACGTCCGACTCAAAGGACGGAACCGGCGCGGTTGCCATGTTCGACCATATGTCGTTTCGTTTTGACGACGCCGACGAGGACACGCTGTGCGATCTGAACTTTACCTGTCGCCGCGGTCAGACGACCGCGATCGTCGGCTCGACGGGCTCGGGCAAGTCGACGGTGGCCAAGCTCCTGCTGCGCTTCCACGATGCCACCAAGGGCGCCATTCGCCTGGACGGCGTTGATCTGCGCGACCTTTCGCAAGACGAGATTCGCGGGCATATCGCTTACGTGCCGCAGAAGGCGTGGCTGTTCTCGGGTACCGTGGCAAGCAACCTGCGCTTTGGCAACGAAGACGCGACTGAGGCTGACATGCTTCATGCGCTCCAGGTTGCCCAGAGCACCTTTGTGCTCGATCAGCCGCAGGGGCTCGATACCCCGGTGGCGCAGGGCGGCACGAACTTTTCGGGCGGTCAGCGCCAGCGTCTGGCCATCGCCCGTGCGCTCATGAAGCATGCCGAGCTATATATCTTCGATGACAGTTTTTCGGCCCTGGACTTTAAGACCGATGCTGCCCTGCGCCATGCGTTGCAAGACGAGACGCGTGACGCTGCGGTGCTCATCGTCGCGCAGCGCATCTCGACGATCTTGCACGCCGACCAGATCGTCGTGCTCAAGGATGGCGAGGTTGTGGGCTTGGGCACGCATAGCGAGCTTATGGAAACCTGCGAGGTGTACCGCGCCATCGCGGAATCGCAGATGAAGGGAGGTGAGTAGCATGACCGAGGAGCTCAAGAAGCAGGGCGGCGTTGATGACGCCGCTGCCGCGGGACTGGTCGAGGAAACGGCTGCCGTGGCACCCGAGCTGGATGACGCCGCCAAGCGCGAGGCTCGCCGCCAAGCGCTCTACGAGGAAAACGAACGTGCCGAGGACGAGCGCGCCCGCGCCGAGGCAGAGCGTATGCGCGACGTGGACGACGAAGACGAGGACGAGACGCCTCGGGATACCTGGGCGACGGTGCGCCGCCTGTGGAGTGAGGCTGCCGGCGACCATTGGCGCTTCTATATCGTGTTCGCGAGCATTGTGTTCTATGTCATCTTTAACACCGCCGCGCCGGCATATAGCGCCCGCGTGATCGATGAGCTGTGGGGCCACATTCAGGTGGCGTTTGCCAACGACACCACTTTCAGCATCACCTGGGAGAACTGCGGCAAGACCATTTTCGTCTACTTTATGATCTGGACGGCCGCTGCTTCGTTCTACGCGCTCCAGAGCTTTTTGATGTCGAGCGTGGCCGAACGCCTCAACCTGCGCCTGCGCAACCGCATCGCGCAAAAGCTCAACCGTCTGCCGCTCGCCTATTTTGACGCGCATCGTCCCGGCGAGGTCGTCAGCCGCGCGACCAACGACCTGGACAAGATGTCCGAGAGCATGCAGCGCGGATTGCTGCAGCTGCTGGTGTCGATCGGTACCGTGGTGGGCGCCGTGAGCGTGATGTTCGTGTTTAGCGTGCCACTTACGCTGGTCTTTTTGTTCTTTACGGCGTTGTCGCTGCTGGTGACCAAGGTGGTCTCGCGCCGCACGCACGATGTGACGGGCGAGCGCCAGGAGTGGGTGTCAAAGATTACGAGCGCGGTTGAGGAGGGCTACTCGGGCCGTCTGGTGATTCGCGCGTTCAACCGTGAGCGCCAGAGTTCTGCCGAGGTGCACCAGGCTTCGGGCGAGCTGGCACGCGTGAGTGCCAAGGCCGACTTTATGATTAACGCCGTCGGCCCCGCGGTGCGCTTTATTGGTCGCCTAGCGCAGATCGTGATCGCGCTCGTGGGCTGCAGCATGCTGGTCGCCGGTCACATGACCGTCGGCGTGTTCCAGGCGTTCTTCCAGTTTATCTACGAGGCGTCCGAACCCATGACGCAGCTGTCGTTCACTTTCAACTCGCTGCAGAGCGCGCTGGCGAGTGCGGAGCGCGTGTTCGACCTGCTCGATGAGCCCGAGATGGAGGCCGATTCGCTGCCGGATGAGGCCGCCAAGCTGCCGGGTCGCGTGGAGGGCCGCGTCTCCTTTGAGCACGTGCGCTTTGGCTATGCGCCCGATAAGCCGCTCATGCGCGACGTGTCGTTTACCGCCGCGCCGGGCCAGAAGATTGCCGTGGTGGGAACCACGGGCGCAGGCAAGACGACGCTCATCAACCTGCTCATGCGCTTTTACGAGATCGACGGCGGCCGCATTACGCTTGACGGTGTGGATACGCGCCTCATGGACCGCGGCGAGCTACGGCAGCAGTTTGGCATGGTGCTGCAGGACGCCTGGCTGTTCGACGGCACGATTGCCGAGAACATCGCCTATGGCTGTCCCGAGGCGACGCGCGAGGAGATCGTGGCGGCTGCGCGCGCCGCGCAGGTCGACTTCTTCGTGCGCACCATGCCGCAGGGTTACGACACGCGCGTGGCCAACGATGCCGAAAGCATCAGCCAGGGCCAGCGCCAGCTGTTGACCATCGCACGCGTGCTTCTCAACAACCCGGCGATTCTCATCCTGGACGAGGCGACGTCGAGCGTGGACACGCGTACCGAGCTTGCCATCGGCCGCGCCATGGACGCGCTCATGCGCGGGCGCACCAGCTTTGTGATCGCGCATCGCCTGTCGACGATCGTGGACGCCGACCTGATCTTGGTCATGGACCACGGCAACATCATCGAGCAAGGCACGCATAAGGAACTGCTGGCTGCCGAGGGTGCCTATGCCGACCTCTACTTAAGCCAGTTCGCCTAATGTGACAAAGGGACAGTCCCTTTGTCACATTGGAAACAAGGCGCGCCGGGGATGGATTCCCTGGCGCGCCTTCCTGCGTTGATACCGTTTTGAGCCGTTCAGCCCTAGCGCTCGTCCACGAGCTTGGCGACGAGGGCCTTGAGCTCCGCCACCTCTCGCTCGAGTTCCTTGACGCGGCGAGCGTTTTCGGTGATGCCCTGGCGGTTGAGGGCACTCTGCTCGGCGGCATCGTCGGGCATGTACTCGCGATGCTGTTTGGCGTCGAAGTTCTCCTCGAACACGCGGCAGCCGTTGCGCTTGATGATGCGCCCGGGCACGCCCACGACGGTGCAGTTATCGGGCACGTCTTTGACGACGACAGAGTTGCCGCCGATCTTGACGTTGTTGCCGATGCGGATGTTGCCGAGCACCTTGGCGCCCGTGCCCACGGTGACGTTATTGCCGAGCGTTGGGTGGCGTTTGCCGGTCTCGTTGCCGGTGCCGCCGAGCGTGACGCCCTGATAGAGCACGCAGTTGTCGCCCACAATGGTGGTCTCGCCGATGACGACGCCCATGGCGTGGTCGATAAAGAAGTGCTTGCCAATCTGCGCGGCAGGGTGAATCTCGACGCCGGTGATGTGGCGGGTGATTTGCGAGAGCACACGGGCGAGCGAGCGATGGCCATGCTCCCAGAGCCAGTGCTCGGGCACGTGGTTCCACTTGGCGTGCAGGCCGGGATAGGAAAAGAAGATGACCAGACCGTTTTGCGCAGCGGGGTCCTGCGCCTGGACAGTCTTGATGTCCTCGCGAATGGTATTGATAAAGCTCACCGGCCGCCCTCCCTTAGCGCCATGGCAATGCGATTCAATAAAGTATAGCGATTCGCTAGGGATTAGGAAGGACAATCTTGGCGGCATTGCGCGACAGGTGTCAGTTATGCAAACTTGCTGGTAATGGAGTCATGCTTTTGTGGGGTTGCGCACGAGGGGACGCCGCAACCGTATACTGGTCAACTTGGACGTATCCGCGCCCACAACTGAGAGGTTTTACTTCATGGGTTTCATTAATTTTATCGCTGAGCTGCTCAAAGACCCGCGCACCGCGATTGCCAGCTGGATCGCCGCCGGCCCGCTTATGGCCTACGGCTGCGTGTTCCTGATTATCTTCATTGAGACAGGCGTGGTGTTCTTCCCGTTCCTTCCTGGCGATTCACTGCTGTTTGCTTCGGGCTTCTTTGCCCACAACGGTGGTTTTAACATCGTGGCACTGCTGGCCGTCGCATGGGCTGCTGCCATCCTGGGTGACCAGTGCAACTTTATGATCGGTCACTTCTTTGGCCGCAAGATCATCGCTTCGGGCAAGGTCAAGGCCATGACGCCCGAGCGCATCAAAAAGTCCGAGGACTTCTTGGACAAGTGGGGTCACCTGGCCATCTTCCTGGGTCGCTTCTTCCCGTTTATCCGCACCTTTGTGCCCTTTATCGCTGGCATGGGCGGCATGCACTGGCGCAACTTTGTCGTCTTTAACGTGCTGGGCGGCATTACCTGGTCAACGCTCTTTACGCTGCTGGGCTACTTCTTTGGCGGCATTCCCTTTGTGCAGGAGCACTTTGAGCTGCTGATTATCGGCATCGTTGCCGTGTCGATCATCCCGACCGTGGTCGGTCTGGTTAAGGCCAAGCTGGGTAAATAGAACGCCTAGCTCGAGCCAGCGCGCAAACCGTGCAGCTGAGGTCCGTCCCCGTTTACGGTGGCGGGCCTCTTCAGCTTCGGTCAAATGAAAATACTTTACTTAGTTAAAGAAAAACGTTTTATCCGACGCGCGTGCGGAGTACAATCTCGTGCATGCGAATCGACGTGCCATCGGCTTTGATGCTGTTCGCGTGTCCCGTCCGGCTCTACGCTCCGGGCGTGCGACGTTGCGACGCGGTCGGCCTCGGTCCTTGTGTGCGGGTTCGCGAGTATGCAACTGTGTATGTAAGGAGCGACATATGACTGTCGAGAAGAAGGATGTCGATTGGGGTAGCCTCGGCTTTGGCTACATGAAGACCGATTACAGCTACGAGGCTCATTGGAAGGATGGCGAGTGGGACGAGGGCGGCCTGACCACCGATCACACCCTGCACGTCTCCGAGTGCGGCGGCATCTTCCATTACTGCCAGGAGGTCTTTGAGGGCCTGAAGGCCTACACCGCCGAGGACGGCAGCATCGTCTGCTTCCGCCCCGACATGAACGCTGAGCGTATGTATAACTCTGCCCAGCGCCTCGAGATGCCCCCGTTTCCCAAGGACAAGTTCGTTGAGGCCGTCAAGCAGGTCGTTTCTGCCAACGCCGCCTGGGTTCCGCCCTTCGGTTCCGGCGCGACCCTGTACGTGCGTCCGTTTATGATCGGCTCCGGTGACGTGATCGGCGTGGCTCCCGCTCCTGAGTACACGTTCCGCATTCTCGTGACCCCGGTCGGTCCGTACTTTAAGGGTGGCCTCAAGCCCGTCAAGCTGCGCGTTTCCGAGTATGACCGTGCAGCACCGCATGGCACCGGCAACATCAAGGCCGGCCTGAACTACGCCATGTCCCTCAAGCCCACGATGGAGGCTCACCGCGAGGGCTATGCCGAGAACCTGTATCTCGATTCCGAGTCCCGCACCTATGTCGAGGAGACCGGTGGCGCTAACGTCCTGTTCGTGAAGGAGGACGGCACCCTCGTCGTTCCGCAGTCCCACACCGACTCCATTCTGCCTTCCATCACCCGCCGTTCGCTCGTTCAGGTTGCTCAGGACCTGGGCATGACCGTTGACCAGCGTCCCGTCGAGTGGGCCGAGGTCAAGGCCGGTACCTTTGTCGAGTGCGGCCTGTGCGGCACCGCTGCCGTTATCTCCCCGGTTGGCGAGATCGACAACAAGGTTTACGGCGCCGACGAGACCGTGACCTTCCCGGCTGGCTACACCGAGATCGGCCCTGTGATGAAGAAGCTCCGCGAGACCCTGACTGGCATCCAGTCCGGTGCTGTCGAGGATAAGCACAACTGGGTTTACACCGTCGCGTAAGCTGTCTTAGCTGTCCGGCCCGAGGGCGACCTTCCTTTCCGGCGCGTCCTCGGACATGAAAGAACCTCCGCTGCGCACTTCGTGCGGCGGAGGTTCTTTCGTCCTGCGGAGTGCGCCGGAAAGGAAGGTCGCCCTTTTGTTTTGCTTCGCGCCATGTGGGGGCGGTGGCGACGTGCATTTTTGCGAGTATTCTGCAATCGAAGGCCCCTGCATACCGGCTTCGGGCAAAAAATCGGGAGTTCTCGATGTTTTCTACGAATAATGGGCGGGGTTATGGGCTGACAGCGTTTGATTTGCAGGGATATTCGCGGTCTTTGGCATTTATCATGGCGCCCGAAGCTCTTGATTATGTTGAATACTCCTAAAAATGCACGGCGCTTAGAGGGGGACCTTCGCGAAAAAGGAAACCGCCCCGTCGAAGTATGCATTCGACGGGGCGGTTTATGCATTTGGTCGATTAAGGATGCGCTGCCAAACTACTAGAACTTGACGGTCGGGGCCTGGCGGGCTGCTTCGGCGGCCTCGAAGCCCTGGCGCTCCTTAAACTGGAAGATGCCGGCAAAGATGACAGCCGGGAACGTTTGAATGGCGTTGTTGTAGCTGAGCACGCAGTCGTTGTAGCTCTGGCGTGCATAGCTAATCTTGTTCTCGGTATCCTCGAGCGATGCCTGCAGCTGCGTAAAGTTGGTGTTTGCCTTAAGATCGGGATAGGCCTCGGCTACGGCGAAGAGCTGACGCAGCGCACCGGTCAGCACGTTGTCGGCTTCCATCTTGGCCTCGGGCGTGGTGGCCTTGACGGCGGTGTTACGCGCGCTGATCACGGCGGAGAGCGTCTCCTGCTCGTGCTTGGCGTAGCCCTTGACGGTCTCGACCAGGTTGGGGATCAGGTCGTTACGGCGCTGCAGCTGCGTATCGATGTTCTGCCAGGCGTTATCGATGCGGTTACGCTTGGTGACCATGTTGTTGTAGATGCCGGCGATGGCGCAGACAATCACAATGACAACAACGATGCCGATGATGACGGTAATCATGATGTCTCCGTTTCGAATGGCCGCGGCGGCATGCGCCAGCTGCCGTTGGTATAACGCTACTAGTATACCCGCAACGTTTTACCGTGCCGAACTTTCCGGTAAGCGTTGTGTTTTCGGCGGGGTTGGCACCGGGGCAAAGCGCGCGAGGTACAGGTGTAAGATATGCGACAGATTGACGAGTGTTGTCTTTGCCCTGAGGATGGCGATACCAGTGGACCTTCGCATCAAGAAAACCTATCGTGCCCTGTTCGATGCCTTTACCGAGCTTTTGGAAGAGCATCGTTTTGAGGACCTGACGGTTGCCATGCTGTGCGACCGCGCCATGATTCGCCGCACGACGTTCTATAAGCACTTTCGCGACAAGAACGATTACTTTGCCTTTTATATCGATGAGCTCATGTCGGGCTTGCCGCAAAAACAGCCCGATGAGGCCGGCGCGGTGTCTGCCGAGGACGTGCACGCGCTTCGGCACGCGATTTTGGACGATGCCATGGATTTGATTCTGGCGCACGAGCGGCTCATGGATAACATTTTGGCAAGCAACATGTCGGGCATGTTGACCAACGTTATTTGCGACCGTATTGCCCGCTCCATCCGCGAGCGTGTGATGAACGTGCTTGTCGAGGATGCCCTGGCCCCCGTGTCACTCGAGACGACGTCTGAGTTTGTCGCCGGCGGTATTATTCGACTTTTCACGATATGGTGGGAATCGGGCCACGATCTTGAGCGTCGACCTGAGATAGCCGACGTGGTCGATGCGCTGTTTGAGCGGACCATGACACCGGTGCATCACTAGGAGTGGCGGAGAGAGGGGGATTCGAACCCCCGGAACGCTCTCGCGCTCAACGGTTTTCAAGACCGCCGCATTCAACCGCTCTGCCATCTCTCCGTGAGTCGTAATGATAGCATCGTTTTGAATTTGCAACAGGGAAGGCGAACGATGACGATCACCGAAATCGACGAGAAGTTCATGCGCGAGGCGCTGGCCGAGGCGCGAGCCGCCGCGGCGGTGGGCGAGGTGCCCATCGGAGCCGTAGTGGTGCGCGACGGCGAGGTTGTCGCGCGGGCGCATAATCGTCGCGAGCTCGATCAGGATCCTTCGGCTCATGCAGAGTTCGCGGCCCTGTGCGCTGCCGCCCAGGCGCTTGGCCGCTGGCGCCTTTCCGATTGCACGGTCTATGTAACGCTCGAGCCTTGCTGCATGTGTGCGGGGCTTATGGTCAACGCGCGCGTTGGACGCTGTGTGTATGGCGCGGCCGATGCCAAGGCGGGCGCGCTGGGATCCCTATACGATTTGAATGCCGACTCGCGCCTGAATCATCGGTTTAACGTGACGGCTGGGGTCCTGGCGGATGAATGCCGTGAGCTGCTGAGTAGCTATTTTGGCGGTCTGCGCGGAGCGGGCGGCGCTGATTGCGGTTGTGGGGCTGATCTTGAAGCACACGCCGCTCACGCCGCAGCGCTTGCAGGTGTCGGTGAGGATGCTGGCACGGTGGTTGACTTTGGTCCTGCGTGCCGCCGGCCCCGCCGTGTGCTGCTGGCGATCGATTCCTTTAAGGGCAGCGTGTCGAGTGCGCAGGCGGAGGCGGCGGTTGCCGAAGGCGTGCGTCGCGTTTGGCCCGATGCCGAGGTGCGCGCATTGCCGCTGGCAGATGGTGGCGAGGGAACGCTCGATGCCATCGCCGCATGCGGTGGCGAGCTTGTGACCTGCGAGGTTGCAGGCCCCTTTGGCGAGCGTGTGCCCGCCCGGATGTTAGTGGACGGCGAGCACGAGTCGGCTGTTATTGAGATGGCCGAAGCCGCGGGCATTGGGTACTCACCTTGCACGGAGTCGACGGCGCTGGCTGCTACAACCTATGGCGTGGGCGAGCTCATGCTTCGCGCGGTTCGCATGGGCGCAAAGACACTCTATATTGGTCTGGGCGGCAGCGCCACCAACGACGGTGGCGCCGGCATGCTGCAGGCGCTGGGCGCGCGTGTGGTCGATGATCAGGGCTGCGATGTCGCCCCCGGTCTTGCGGGCCTTGAACACGTGGCGAGTGTCGATTTGGCGCCAGCGCTTCGGGCGCTGAACGGCGCGCGTGTCGTGGTGCTTTCCGATGTCGAGAATCCGCTCGTGGGACGCCGAGGCGCACTGGCGGTGTTTGGCGGGCAGAAGGGCCTGCCGACGGATGATGCCGAGGCGCTGGGCAAGTACGACAACTGGATGGTCGGCTACGGCCGCCTACTCGATGCGGCGATTGTCGAGGCGCGTGAGCAGGGGCTATTGCGTGTGCCCGAGGGTGTACGGACATTTGGCTCGGTGCTCGGCGTGCCCGGCGCGGGCGCTGCCGGTGGCTTGGGCGCGGCGTTGCTGGCGCTCGGTGCGGAGCTGCGCTCGGGTGTGGAGACGGTGCTCGATCTCGTGGGGTTTGACGAGCGCGTGCGTGATGTCGACCTGGTCATAACGGGCGAGGGTAATATGGACGAGCAGTCCGCCGCCGGTAAGGCGCCGGTGGGCGTGGCGCGCCGTGCCAAGCGGTGTGGCAAGCCGGTGGTCGCCGTCGTGGGTGGTCGCGCTGATAACCTGGATGCGGTGTGTGAGCAGGGCGTCGACTTGGTGCTTCCGATCTGCCGCAAGCCCATGGGCCTGGAACAGGCACTCGATCCGCAAGAAGCCACAACCAACCTCATCTGTGCCGGCGAGGCAGCTGCCCAAGCCTACGACCTCGCCCGTCTCTAAAACCCATCCCCTCGATAAGTTGCGGTGAAATACGGAGTGTTTTTGCCTTCAAGGGGCCAATTCAGTCCGTATTCCACCGCAACTTCGAGAATGGCCATTCGAGGTTGGCTGCCTTGGGTCTTGGGTCGGACCGTTTGCCACGAAATGCGGCCATCTACTACGTTAAACCGGCCACCCTCGACCATCCCGGAATTTGCAAAAACAAAACCGCAGGTAGAAAGCTTGCCGATTTTCGAAAAAGTCGGCTATGGTCGACCCCTGTGACCAAAACGTAGTAGATAGGCCCTTTTCGTGGCGCAGCGTCAGACCAGTCTTTTTGGGACGGGGTTATTTTGGCTACATGTCGATTTGATTGCCCAAGTAGTCAAAATAGCTCCGTCCCAAACTAGCTACTTTGTGGGATGTGGGGGATAAAGATTGCCGGTCGATTTGTCCTACTGGGGTATGCCGATGGCGCGAGTGGTTCGATTTTGAGCCTGAGTGGCAACCCGAGGCGAAATTTCGGGTCACCCAAATTGCTACAATTTTAAGCATATAGCGATGTCCTGCCTTGCGTTTCTGCGCGGGGGGGGGCGTATATTTGCATCGATGGGGACGACGACACATATATAATGAGCCGCTGCTTGCCGTCCTCATGGATTTGGGGAGGGCCTTCATGAATCGCGTGTGTGCGAGAGCTCGAGAAATGCTAAAGCCTTTTGGCAAGAAAACCAATACCACCAAGCGTGTCCTGAGGGTTTTGGCCGTCCCGCTGGCGGCGTGTGCACTCTTGTTTGGTGCGACGAGTGCGTCGGCCGACCAGACAGTTCCCTTTAGCAACCACATCGTGAAGACGGTGAATCCCACCGGCACTACGGTCAATTTGTTCGACTATTGGGTCGTGAACGGCGGCAACGATAAGTCCGTCAACATAAACGACAAGAATGGCAATAACAACACTGGCATCAACAAAGATCACCAGCTCAAGTTCAATGGTGGTGCCGGCACGGGCATTAATAGATGGACGGGCAGAAGCGATACCAAGGGTTTTGGACGTCTTTCATTTGTGAAGAACACACTGGTAAATGGTTATCCGGAGATTGATGGCACCTACGCCTCCTATAACACGCACGGTACGTACGAAGACGAGTCGCTCGATTATCTCTTTAACAGCGCCAGCCAGGCAAATGAAAATGACAAACAGGACGGCAAGGCCGTTTACAACAACGTGCAAGGCCTTTTCCAGCTCAAGAAAGGCTATTACGTTTACGACTCGTACGGCTCTGACGGCTCTGACGGCAACTATGCCGTCTATAACCCCACGACCAACTCCTTTAACGTCTACGATAAGGCGGGCGTATATAAGGGCGATGCGAGTAGCGAAACCAATCTGGGTCAGTTCTTCCCCTTTGACTCGGCTAAGAAAGTTTTTACCGATAACGGCAACGGCCTCTCTCCTAATAGCGTCATTGACGGGGACAACTCAACCCTCAACCACCACTTTGGTATGTCCATGACCACGGAGTTCGTCCAGCCTGCGGGCGGCAAGACCACCGATAACAAAGACATGGTCTTTGAGTTCTCGGGCGACGATGACGTGTGGGTTTACATCGACGGCGTGCTCGTGGGCGATCTGGGCGGCATCCACGAGAAGGCGACGCTCGAGATCGACTTCGCCACCGGTGAAGTAAAAGTCGGTCATGTCGACGGTGCGAATGGAACCAAGAAAGAAATCGAAAAAACCAACATCAAGGCAAAGTTCGAAGCCGCCGGCGCAGATACTACCAACTTCTTCGGTGACACCTTCCTCGGCAGCACCAAACACACGTTGAGCTTCTTTTATCTGGAGCGTGGCGCGGGCGCATCGAACATGAAACTTAAGTTCAACCTCACCACCCTGCCGTCGTCCGAGGTCGCGAAGGTCGACCAAAACGGCGAGGCAGTCAATGACGCAACCTTCGGGCTGTACCGGTCCGGTGGACCAGGTTACAACTGGAATACGGGTGAGCTCGTCGCTCGGGGCACGACGAAAAACGGGGGTCAGCTGATACTTCGAAAGTTAAAGCCGAATGACTCCGAGCCGAGCGACTCCGTCCTCTCGTTTGACGAAGAGCACAACAAAAATCAATGCGACTACTTTGTACTCAAAGAAGAAGAACTGCCCGCGGGATATCGCTCGAGCCTGACTTCATCAACCACCGCAACTCCAGGCGAGTTGCATTTGCAGTACAAGCCAGCCGCGGCAACCGGCTCGGGTGGCGTGGTAGTTGCGCCGCAGACAACGGTTGAAACAGCCGACGGCGAACAATGGAAGGGTAGCCGCATGTGGCTGAACGGCGGCTATCTGGCCGCTAAGGAGACCATTTCCCTACATAAAGATACGCAAGACAATAAAGGCCACGTTATTAGTTCGGGTACGACCTTCGCCGTTGTGCTCAAGCGCACCGATGAAAACAAGAGTGACACGGACGAAAATGCGTGGACGGCGGTCACGGGCAACCCGCTCAATGGCTATAAGCTGTGCTCCAAACACGGCATTGAGGGCGCGGTCGAGGCTGCCCAATCGGCAGATACGAGCGTCTTTGGCGTCAACACCAATGACGACTATGAGGTGACGGTTGGGTCGCTGCCCGGAGATATCGAGAAGTACGCCGCCATGATGACGGACAAGTCAAAGGCGGAATATACCGTGGCGGTGTATCACACCACGGCATCGTCTCTGGCGGGGGCAACCATCGGCAACACCTCTATGGTCAAATATCAAACGATAAACAGGCAGTTCTCTACGGTGATCCACCTCACCAACGTCCAGAATCGTCTATTTGTGCAGAAGGTTGACGACCTGGGCAGGCCCGTGAACGACGCGAAGTTTGAGCTGTACAAGGCCGAGGACGTTATCGGCAATAGTCCCAGCACGTATGCCATTAAATCGGGTGCCGAGCCGTATGACACCGTGCAGACGAAGGACGCGACCTATCCGTATGAGATTAAGGGTATGGCATGCTTCCCACTTGATTCGGCACACCACGAACCCCTTATCAAGGGTACGTACTACCTGCGTGAGTCTAAAAGTCCGGATGGTTATGAGATTAACAACACCATTACCAAGGTAATCGTGGACGATTCGGGCGTGTACGTGGATGCCGGCAAGGAAGGCGAAGACGACGGTGTGCGCAGCATGAGCGGCCCGGGTTCGCTGATTGCCTCCCTGGCGCAGTTTGGCTCTCCCGACTCCATCGACAATACGCTTACGCACATTAAGGGCATGCTGCAGAGTGCAACTGGCGTAGATGCCAAGGGAAACCTGACATGGGGCCAGGTGAAGTCTTCTCTGGCGGACGTGCACATGCGCTATGACAAGGCGACGCAGGGCACCAAGACCATCCTGCGCTATGTCGAGAAAGGTGGCGAGCGCGACGGCAAACTGGCTACTATCTATGCGGACACGGGCATCAACCGCATGGCCCTCTATCAAGACGGTAAGCCCACCAATGGTACTAACCTGGGCACGCTTCAGCTCAATCATCTCTTTACCACGTCAACGGCCGTGCAGTATACCGATCGTCGCGTGGCACGCCTGCAAGTGACTAAGACCGTGACGGCGGACAGTGGCCTTACCGCGCCCACCAAGGATGCGAACGGCAACGATCTGACGTTTACGTTTAAGTTCGCCCTGCCGGATTCCAAGGAGGGCTATGAGGCACGCGTATTCGATGCGAATGGCAAGCCCATGGGCAACTCCTTTACGCTCAAGAACGGCGGCACCCATTCCATCAAGGCCGGCGAGACCATTCGCGTATACGACCTTAAACAGGGCGACAGCTATAGCGTGAGCGAGCTCACCACTAAGGGCGAGGAGTCCAGTGGCAATGTGCTGTCGAGCATCGTCAACACCGTGACCGGCTCTGCCGACGAGTCGGCGCTTCCGGCCGGTTTTAGCCTCGTCAGCCGCAGAGCCGGCGGTAAGGAGCAATCGGGAACCGGCAACACCATCACGGGCGAGATTGTTGAGCTCGCGAACGGGCTGATTCCCGCCGACAACACGCTTGAGTTCATCAATAAATACAGCGTAATCTCGGTGCCCGTCGAGAAGAAGTGGGTCGGCCCGGCGGCCGCCAAGGCCACCGTGCGCCTGCTCGCCGACGGAAAGGACACCGGCAAGTCGATCGAGCTCAACGAGTCCAATAACTGGAGGGGCTCCTTCAAGGGCCTGGCCAAGTACTCGAAGTCCGGCTCCGAGGTCGCCTACACCGTGGCCGAGGACGCCGTCGAGGGATACAGCCCTGAGGTCACCGGCGACGCCGGGCGCGGCTTCACCGTGACCAACACTGTGAAGACGGGCGAGCTCGACGTCTCAAAGACCGTCGTGGCGCGCGAGGGCCTGGCGGTCGACGCGGACAAGATATTTAAGTTTGTGGTTGAGGCCACCGATGCCACGGGCCGCGACGTATCCGGCACCTACGGTGACGCGACGTTCAAGGACGGCAAGGCAACTCTCAAGCTCAAAGATGGCCAGACGGCGAGGATCATGGGGCTGCCCGCGGGAACTGTCTACACGGTGACCGAACGTGCCGCCGCTGGCTACAAAGCTGCGGTGAACGGAGTCGAGGGATCCAAGGCCGATGGTTCCATCTCGGCCGACCAGGTCGCCTCCGCCGCTTTCTCCAACACCTTCGACCCCGCCCCCGTCACGGCGTCCGTCCCCGAGCTCACCAAGGTGCTCGCGGGCGGCCGCAAGCCCGGCCTCCAGGAGGGGGAGTTCGCCTTTGAGCTCTCCCTCGCCGACGGCGCGGGCAATGTGCTCGAGGGCTACCCAATCGAGGCGAAGAATGACAAGGACGGCAAGGTTTCCTTTGGCGAGCTCAGCTTCACCAATCCGGGTGCCTACCACGCGACCGTGACCGAGAGGGCAAGCGGCGATGTCCTGATTGAGGACGATGCGCACGCCTACACCTTCGACATCACGGTGGCTCAGACCGGTGCCGGCCTTAAGGCCGAGATCTCCAACGAGCGGGGCAAGAAGACTTTCACCAACACCTTCACGCCGCACGACAACACCAAGACCGTCACCAAGGCGGACGCCTCGGGTGCCAAGGTCGATGTGGATGGTAAGCCGGTGGGCGTGGGCGATACCCTCACCTATACCATCGGCTGGGCCAATAACAGCGTCGACGACAATGGCGCCGCGCGGGCAGCCGACGTGACGGTGACCGATGTCCTGCCCAAGGGCGTTGACTACGTCGAGGGCACTGCCGCCGAAAACGCCACCTACGACGCCGCGACGCGCACCCTTACCTGGTCGCTCGGCGAGCAGGCTGCGGGCGCCACGGGCACGCTCAGCTTTGACGTGAAGGTCTCCGCCGAAGCTGCCGTAGTCGATGACATCTCCAACACCGCCACGGTCAAGGTTGGAGAGAACGAGTCCCAGACCACGACGACCCATAATAACGTGTCCCGCGAGGGCAGCCTCACCGTCAAGAAGACGGTCGTCGGCGGCGACAGCCAGCGCGAGTTCGGCTTTGCGGTCACGCTGACCGACGGGGACGGCGAGTCCGTCTCCGGCACCTTCGGCAAGGGCGAGCACGCCGTGACGTTCGCGGGCGGCAAGGCGACCTTCACGCTTAAGGACGGCGAGGAGAAGACTATCGCCGGCCTGCCCGTGGGCGCGCGCTACACCGTGGCCGAGGACGCCGCCGAGGGCTACACGACCACGGTCAACGGGGCTGACGGCTCCAAGGCCGAAGGCGCCGTGACCGAGGACGGCGCGACCGTCGCGTTCACCAACACGTACGGAACGGCCACCGAGGGCAGAGACGTCTCCACCGCGGGACTCTTCACCAAGACGCTCGAGGGCCGCGACTGGGCGGAGGGCGATAGCTTCCAGTTCGCGCTCACGGGCGAGGACGGCGCTCCCATGCCCGAGGGCTCCGCCGACGGCTCCAAGACCGTCAGCGTGACGGCCGCCGGCACCAAGGCGGGCGATAGGGTCGCCTTCGACTTCGGCCCCATCCGCTACACGCTTAACGACATCAAGGATGCCGGGTTCGCCGAGGTTGGTGGCAAGCGCGTGCGCGCCAAGACCTTCACCTACACGGTGCGCGAGGTCAGGCCCGATGACGGCTCGGCCATCGCCGGCGTGGACTACGACGGCCACGTCGCCACGATGACGGTGACCGTGACCGACGACGGCTCCGGCAACCTCACGGCCACGACGCCCGCGATCGCGCAGGCGAGCGGCGGCGACTTCGTCAACACCTACACGACCGAGCTCGACTACTCGGCCCGCGCGGGCGTGCGCCTGTCCAAGACGCTCTCCGGCCGCGCCATGGAGGCGGGGCAGTTCGCCTTCACCGTGACCGCGGATGCCGAGACGGCCGCCAAGCTCGGCCTCAAGACCGACAAGGATGCCTACGCCGTGGCCGCTGCCGATGACGGAGAGGCCGACCTGATCGACCTCGTCGGCGGTGCCGCGGGCAGCGACGTGAAGTTCACCGACGCCGACGCGGGCAAGACCTACAGCTTCACCGTCACCGAGACCAAGCTCGGTGGCGAGGGCTACACCAACGACACCGCGCCGCGCACGGTGACCATCGCGCCTGCCTACGATGCCGCGACGGGCAAGCTCACGGTCACGACCACAGTTGCCAAGGACGGTGTCGAGGTCGCCCGCAGCGAGGTCTCCACAGCGGATGACGCCATGGCGACGCCTGCGCCCGTGACGGTCGCGTTCGAGAACTCCTACGAGGCCACCGGAGCGCTCGGCGGCGAGGGCGGCGCGGTCATCAATGCCACCAAGACGCTGACGGGCCGCGCCGCGGCGGCGGGCGAGTTCTCGTTCTCCGTCCGCGATGCCCGGGGCGACGTGGTCGCGACCGCGACCAACCGGGCCTCCGGCGACGGCGAGGCCGCGGGACTTGCGTTCTCGCCCATCTCCTACACCACCGACGCTCTCGAGCGGATGGTGGCGGACGGTACCGCCGCCAGGGCCGCCGACGGCTCCTGGGTCATTTCCTATACCGTTTCCGAGGACGGCACGGACCGGCTGCCCGCGGGCGTGACGGCGACCGCCTCGAGCTTCGACATCACGGTCAAGGTGGCAGATGACGGCAAGGGCGGGCTGGACGTTAGCGTGGTCTACCCCGAGGGCTCCGGCGGCACGCTGTCGTTCGTGAATGCCTATGGTGCCGGCGAGGCTACGGTCGACCTCGCAGGCACCAAGACGCTGGCGCTCAGCCAGGCCGGTCTCGGCCTGGCGCAGGCCGACATCGCGGGCAAGTACACCTTTAAGATTGAGCCGCTGGACGGCGCGCCCGCGCCGGTCAACGCCTCCGACAAGACAGTGACCGAGGCGACCAACGACGCCGCCGGCAACGTCGAGCTGGGCAGCGTCACGTTCAGGCAGCCGAGCGATCTCGATGACGTCGAGATCGACGGCGACGGCCTGCGCACCAAGACGTTCGCCTATCGGGTGAGCGAGTCCGGCTCGGTCGACGGCGTGGTCAATGACGCGACGGCGATCAGGACCTTCACGGTCAAGGTGGTCGAGGACACCAACGCGGGCACGCTCGCCGCGGAGGTCCTGCCCGCAGAGGGCACGCCCGAGGGCAAGGGCGCGTTCGAGTTCACCAACACCTACGTCGTGAACCCGACGCCGAGCTCCGTCACCGACCAGATCAAGGTGAGCAAGAAGCTTAAGGGCCGTGACCTGGCCGAGGGCGAGTTCGAGTTCCAGCTGGTCGAGATTGCCGCCGACGGCAGCAAGAGCGTTGCGGCGACGGGCAAGAACGCCGCCGACGGCACGGTCGTGCTCAGCCCCGTCACCTACACCGCGCCCGGCACGCACAGCTATGAGCTGCGCGAGGTCGCCGGCACGGCGGGCGGCGTGACGTACGACAGGGCGACGTACCGCGTACGCACGACGGTTGTCGACGCCGGTAACGGCACGCTCGCCGTCAAGCACGAGCTCATGGATGCCGAGGGCAATGCCGCGAACGACACCTCGGTGACCTTCACCAACGGCTACGAGGCCGCACCCGTCACCCTCAAGCTGGGCGCCGCCAAGGTGTTCAAGGGCGCCGAGCTCAAGGCGGGCCAGTTTAGCTTTGAGCTCAAGAGCCGGGACGGCAAGGTCATGTCGACCGCCAGGAACGCCGCGGACGGCAGCGTCACGTTCGATGCGCTGACCTTCAAGCAGGCTGGCACCTACACCTTTACGGTGAGCGAGGTCGATGACGGCCAGGCGCACGTGACCTACGACAAGGCGGTGCGCAAGATCGTCGTCACGGTGGGCGACGAGGCGGCAGACGGCACCAAGATGGGCTATCTGTCGGCGAAGGTCTCCTACGAGGGCGACGCCAACATGCCGCCAGTCTTCACCAACAGCTACGCCGAGAACCCCGGGACCCCCGGCACCCCCGAGAACCCCGGCACGCCGGGCGGCGGCTCGGGCGGCGGTTCCGATAGCGGTTCCGGCGGCGACGGCTCCAAGGGCGACATGCCCGACACCGGCGACCGCAGCCTGCCGGTCGAGGCGCTCGGCGCCATGGCCGGCATCGGCGCGCTGGCCGTCGCGGGCGGCGCGGTCCTGTACCGCAGGCGCCGCTAGCGATATGGACGAGTGGGGCGAATCCATCCGATGGGTCCGCCCCACTTGCCGTGGCGGGCGGGAGCAGGTAAGATATACCGAGCGCCTAGCGCGTTCGATGGGTTCGGATGACGACATGTTCCGAATCTGGTCAGGTCCGGAAGGAAGCAGCCATAAGGAGCCTCTGTCGGGCATCCGAATCCATCGAGCGCACGGGCTTTCTTTTTGCGCGGTTTTACCAAACCGCGCAATGCTCGACGCTGCGCGCCACCCAGAGCGACAATTTGTCATTCAAAAGGCAAGGCATGACCAGAAGGTCTATGCC